>PVBE012708645.1_pt1 | contig 11588 bp, 10 predicted proteins | sample 1631181 | NCBI WGS metagenome assembly PVBE01 (sample SAMN08397723, study PRJNA350692) | Marine metagenome, whole genome shotgun sequencing project. | isolation source: water | place: Pacific Ocean | collected 2012-04 | reverse complement strand
TCACAGCATCACCTGCGCCAAACGCCGCTGCGTTTCAATAAATCCAACCTGCTGGTAAACGTTTAACGCATAGACGTTTTTGGTATCTACGGCCAACGACAAATTCGTCCTGCCTCGCTGGCAAGCCTGTGACATCGCGCGGCGGAGCATAATCGATCCGATTCCCCGCCCGCGAAAACCGGACACCACACCAACATACACCACTTCCGCCGCCATCGTAGTGGCCGCGTCATTCACGAGAATGCAACCGGCAGAATCATGTGACTGCTTGCACGAAACAATCCACCACGCTTCAGGCCGAAACACGCCGCTGCGTTTGTGCCCGTTTATCACGTCGCGCATTTGCCGCACGCCGCGAAGTATCGGGCAGTCCAGCGAACCAACGTACGTGGCGGAAATTACGTCGGCCAGTTCCGCCTCGCCGAACTGCCTGTCACGGTAGCTGCGCCAGGTAAGATCTTCCCGCGCGGGGAGGCGGCCGGAGGGACTATTCACCAGGTCGCGCTGCATGTACACCAACTCGGCTAGCAGTCGGAAGCCCGCCGACGCCAGCAGGTTCAACTGCGAGCGGCCGTCAAGCGCCACCAGCGCCTGTACCATCGATATCCCCCTCTCCACAGCGTCACGCGAAATCGCACGTACCAGCCGCGCCAGCCAAGAGCCGTTTACCCCTGGCGCATCAGGCGGGCAAAAAAAAAGCATTCCTGTACGCCCCGGGCTTTCCAGCACCATCGCGGCGGCCACGGGGACATCCTTTCGCCTTGCCCACCACAGGCGCACTGCCTGCGCGCCGCGGTTGCGGGACATCACCCGCATCGCATCGGCCTGCGAGCGCACAGTCGGATCGTCGCGCGCACCGCCGGCCACAAATCGCAACGCCGCCGCCCGACCGCGACGACCAACCGCCTCGATGCACACTTCCTCTACCATGACATCTCATCGTACGCCGTGGCGGGGGAGAATCAATCGACAATTGCGGACGCAGGATGGTTTGACACACGACAGTTCCCAGCCGTCCGCCACCGCAAACCAATCCGCACACTTCCCCGGCGCGAACACTGCCGGCTGAACGTCGGTCCAAAAGAGTCAACTTTCGGTGTTGACTTCCCGGCGGAAACGGCGTAATTTGGGGCAAATCTTTTTGTGCGAACGGCGCATATTCCTGCGCACCGTCGCACATCGGGAGTTATGCTGATGAAAAGGACAGTGATTCTGGTGGCCCTGTTTGGCGGCCTGTTTGCAGCGGCCCTACCGAAGGCTCTGACTGCCCCCACCCCATCGGATATTCCCATAAAGTGGGAACTGAAGTTCGAACATCAAACCCCGCGGCCCATCCGCGTCACGCTGCCGGGCGAGAAGAGGCCCAAGACCTTCTGGTACATGCTCTACACCGTAACGAACCAGACCCGCGACGACAACACCGGGCGAGGCACCGACCGCGACTTTATCCCTGAGTTCACCATATATACCGACACCGGGCAGACGATCCAAGCCAACCGCAGAGTCTCATCAGTAGTCTTCGAGGCAATCAAGAAGCAACATAACAACCCCTTGCTCAAAAACCACATCGCCATTACCGGCAAGATACTGTTCGGCAGAGACAACGCCAGGGATGGGGCAGCCATCTGGCCGGACTTCGACGCCAAGGCCGGTTCGTTCGACATCTTTGTCGGGGGCCTCAGCGGGGAAACTGCTGTGCTGAAACTCCCCCATCCCATCACTGTCACTGAGACGGGCGCGTTCGGCAAGGAACAGACCGTCACCAAGGACAAGATGACATTAACCAAGATGCTTCAGTTGAATTACTCGGTGCCGGGGGAGGCGGGCAGCCGAATTCACACGAAGGCGACCTTCAGTTTCAAACGATGGGTAATGCGGTAGGGCCCACCTGCCGAGTCAAGTGTAGGCCTTGACATCCCCCAGCGGTGGTTGTAGGCTTACGATTGCCTCAGGCGCTTTGATGCAGCCGCCCGGCAAGAGCTTCTCGTGCCGGGGTCGGACGTTCGGGAGCAGAACATGGCGCACAAAAAGGGACAAGGTTCGACGCGCAACGGGCGCGACTCCAACCCCCAATTCCGCGGGGTGAAAGTTAGCGGCGGCCAGTCCGTGCAAACCGGCAGCATCATCATCCGCCAGCGTGGAACGCCTTTCAAGCCCGGTTCCAACGTGGGTCGAGGCCGAGATGATACCCTCTTCGCGCTCAAGGACGGCACGGTGTCGTTCCGCGGGCGATACGTGGACGTGGAATAGACCCGTGCCGCTGCGGGCGATGGGGCGGCCCAGCCGCGGGCAAACGAAACCCCCAGAGGATGGCCTCGGCGAGGAGCCATCCTCTTTTTCTTGCCACCATGGATTCGGCACCGGCAACCAAAGCGATGTTCGTGGATGAAGTGAGCATCGTCGTAATCGCCGGTAACGGCGGTAACGGCTGTGTCGCATTTCGCCGGGAGAAGTATGTCCCAAAGGGCGGTCCGGCCGGCGGTGACGGCGGCAACGGCGGCAGTATATTCATACAGGCCGACGAGTCATACAACACGCTTCAGCACCTGGCTGGTCACCATCACTGGCGTGCAGCCAACGGCCAAAGCGGTATGGGCAAGGACCGCCACGGGCGAAACGGGCAGGACACAACCATCCTCGTGCCGCCGGGAACGATTATCTACGACGCGGAAAAGGACGTCATGCTCAAGGACCTTGTGGGTCCCGACCGGCGGGTATGCGTAGCCCAGGGCGGGAGTGGCGGACGTGGAAACTCCCGCTTCAAAACCTCCACAAACCAGGCCCCGCGCGAGTTCGAACCCGGCGCGCCCGGGCAGGAGAGAAAACTGCGCCTGGAGCTCAGGCTCATCGCCGACGCCGGGCTGGTGGGCAAGCCCAACGCCGGAAAGAGCACCCTGACCTCGCGCATGTCGTCGGCCCGGCCCAAGATCGCCGCTTATCCATTCACCACACTGGCGCCCTGCCTGGGTATCGTGGAGATGGCGGACTTTCGGCGGTTCGTTCTGGCTGACATCCCCGGCCTCATCGAGGGCGCACACAAGGGCGTTGGGCTGGGCGACGAATTCCTGAGGCACATCGAGCGAACGCGCGTGATTGTTCACATGGTCGATATCTGCTCGACCGGCGGCGATCCGGTCGCCGACTACCACGCCGTGAGAAACGAACTGATGCAATACTCACCCACCCTGGCTGTAAAACCCAAAATCATCGTAGCCAACAAGATGGACCTGACCGACAGCCGTAAAAACCTGCTGGCCTTCCAGGGCGCCGTGGGCAGCGAAGTGATCCCCATCAGCGCCGTGGCCGGGGATGGGCTCGAATCGCTGTGCGAGCGTATCTGGCAGATGATCCAAGACGCCCGCGCAGCACAGCCTGACGAAAGTGGAAAGCAAGGCGATGGATGATCGAAACGAACAGATTCTCCGCGTGCTGGCGTGCGACGTAGGCAATACGCACGTTCACCTGGCCCAGGTAACAGGCCAGGAAGTACAAGGCCGGCAGACCCTTCGGCTGGACGAACCACAGGCGATGAGCGAGGCGCTGGCGGCGCTGTGGCAAAGTCAAGAGACCTCGGGAGTCGGAAAACTTGCGGCATGCAGCGTAAACCCGCCGGGGCTGGAGGCATTGGAGGCGGCGGCCGCGGCGACACTGAAACAGCAGGTGCTGGTCGTCGGGCGGGATCTGCCGTTGCCCATCGAGACTAACCTGTCACACCCAGCCGGAATCGGGACGGATCGGCTCTGTGCAGCCGCCGCTGCCTATGACCATCTGGGGGTTGCCTGCGTGGTGGCCGACTTCGGCTCGGCCGTCACCATCGACTGCGTGGACGGCCAGGGCGTGTTTCAGGGCGGGGCGATCCTTCCGGGCCTCCGAATGGGGGCCACAAGTCTGGGGGCTCACACCGCCCAACTACCGCAGGTGGTACCCGCCACCCCGACGTGGGTGTTCGGCCGAAACACCCAGGAGGCCATCATCGGCGGGCTGGTGTACGGTGCACGCGGGGCGATGCGCGAGTTGATCGAGGCCTACGCCACCCAACTGGGGCACTGGCCGATGGTAATCCTCACCGGGGGTGACGCCCGCATGATCTGCGGAGAGCCGAACAAATCGAGTCTCGTCCAGGCCATCGTCGACAATCTGGTCCTTTGCGGGGTGGCCATCGCGTACTATAAAACGCTGGCGCGGTAGCCCGCGCGTTTTTATCAGTCACAAAGACCAGAAAGTGCGCTAAGGCCACAATAAAAAAGAAAGATAAGAACCTTTGCGAACCTTGAGATTTTCGTGTTGGCCTGAGCAATGAAAAACTCAGGGCCGATGGCTATCAGTGTGCAAGTAAGATGAGCAAACAGACGACGGTTGCGACGCTTCGCACTCCGCCGGGCCGCGGCGGCATCGCGGTAATCACGCTGAACGGTCCAGCCAGCGATAACATCCTGGCCCGCGTGTTTCGGCCGTTGCGGTCCCACCGGGATGCCGGTGGCGGTGCACTGCAACTGGGCCACCTGATCACCGGCGCAGAAGGCGAACAAGAAAACCTGGACCAGGCCGTCGTGTGCAATACACCCGCCGGCGCGGAGATCAACATCCACGGCGGACCACACGTGGCGCGCAGGACGCTGGAACTGCTCGTTAACCTGGGCGCCCGGCCTCAAGGGTCATCCGAGCCGTCCGATGCCACCCTGCCGGCAGCCCATCCACGATGGGACAATCCGGCCATCGGGCAAGAGATACTGACCGTCCTGCCTCAGGCCCGCAGCGCATTGGTCGCAGCGGCATTGAGCAGGCAGTGGTCGGCCGGCCTGAGCGAACTGGCCGCCGGTGGCATTGTACCAAACGGTGAAGAATTGCGGGCCGCAGCCGCGGGGCTAGCCAAGATGCATCGCCTGCTGCATCCAGCGGAGGTGGTTTTGGCCGGTGCGCCCAACAGCGGCAAGAGCACCCTGGCCAACACGCTGATCGGTCGGGAGGTCAGCATCGTGCATCACAGGGCCGGCACGACGCGCGACTGGGTTCGCGAACTTGCCGTTTTCGGCGGCATCCCCGTTTGGCTGACCGATACGGCCGGGCTGTGGGAGGTGCCCAACGACGTCGACGCGGAGGCCGTCCGAAGGGCCAGTCGCCGCGCCGAGGCCGCCGATCTGGTTGTTCTCCTCGGCGCCGGTGGTCGGCCCGAGCGGCCCGACTGGCTTGGGACCGAAAGAATCCTGACGGTGGCCTCCAAATGCGACGTGGTTACGCCTCCGCCGACTGCGCAGGCGAACCTGACCGTCAGCTCGCACACGGGGGCCGGCCTCGACCGCCTCCGCCAGGCCATCGTCCATGCCATTGGCCTGGAGAACTTCCGCCCCAACGAGCCGATGGCCTTCACCCGGCGCCAGGCTGACCTGCTTACCCGGGCCGCCGTGCTGGCGGACAGCACGGACTGCAAAGGCGCGCTGGCGGTTCTGCATGAACTTCTGCGCGGCACGGAGCCTCTTTCCGCACGTGGGCCAGACAGACCAACGCCGCATTGACGGAACGTACCCGCACCAGCAACCCTTGGATCAGGGGATTGCACGTCCCTGGAAATCTCGCTATTCTGGTGTCTCGCTTGGCGCCGCGGACGGACATACAAGGGCTACCTCGATGTCGGCAAGATCAAACGCCGCACACAACAGTCAGACGAAAGGACATACTACATGGCACGCGCAAAACTGAGTCCCAAGGACCTGGGTCGAATAGCGGGACGCATTGCAGACAGGGCAATCGGCCAGATCGACTTTTCCCTCCGGGTCAACCGAGGCGACTATCGGCGCCGCTGGCGCACGGTGCAGACCGTCATGAAAGCCAAAGGCTATGACATCGGCTACGCCTGCGGGAGCGAACTCGACCGCACCGACGTTGCGTGGATCACCGGCTTCTTTGATCCGATCGTTGAACGCTACGCCGTTTGCCTGCCCGTTGAGGGCAAGCCGGTTGTGTTGGCCGGATGTGAAGGTCATCACGTCGTGCAAGAGGCCTCGGATTCTTCCGGCTGCGACATATGCGTTTTGAAAGAGTTCCAGATCTCCGACGAGGAATACCGCAACGTCAGGTGCAACAGCATCCGTGACGCGGTGCACAAACTCAAGGTCGGCCGCAAACCGAAAATCGTGATCTGGTCTCCCGCCGAGTTACTCCCGCACGCGCAGCATGACATGCTGGTCGAAACTTTCGGCGCAGACAGCATCGTATATGATCCGCTCATGCTTCAATTGATAAAGTATGAGAAAAGCCTGAAAGAATTGAGGATCATGGAACAGGCCAACAAGGTCACGGACGCCTCATTCCGGGCAATGCTCGCCGTGACGGTCCCCGGTGTCCGCGAAAGTCAGGTCGCCGGGGTGGGCGACTTCGTCGTCAAGGCTCTGGGCGCACACCGCACCGGTTTCCCCACGATCGTCACCTCGGGCGATCGCAACTACACCGTCATCGGTCCGGCATCCGACAGGATCATCAACAGCGGGGACGTGGTATCACTGGGAATTTCCCCCACCTGGCACGGCTATCATGGTATCGTGCGACGCACGGTGCGCGCCGGCAAGGACTTTACACCCGCTCAGCGCAGGTTCGTCGAGGCGGTTGAGGGGCTCCACAGTACGGTGTTCGAGGCCACCGAGAAAGCCGCTGCAAGAAACCTGCACGCCAACACGACAGATGCCGCCGGCAAGGAATACCTGGCCAGGACGAAGATCAAGAACCTAAAGGGCCGCTTCGTCGGGCTCAAGGAACCCTACTCTTACCTGCACAACGCCGGCTGCTCGGAGGCCCAGGAGGGCTACGGCGCGGTGACCGGTGATTTCGACCGCCCCTTCGGCAAGCGTGTGTCGCTTATGCTCGACTGCGCGCTGGTCGGCTTCGAGGAGCACGGCAAGGCGACATTCCCCTGCGTCTATGCCGTGGTGGAGGACTCCATCTGGAAAAACGGCAAGAAAGCAGGAATCTACAACCGCATTCCCATCAGTCCCCAACACCTGGTGGCAAACGAGAAACCGATCACGAAGAAGGACGCGAACCGGTATTACAAGCCTCTGTCTTGAGGAGCATCAGGGCACTTGATGCTTGTCTGCATCGCTCAGACCGCCTGCTGATTCAGTCGCCTGATATCAGGTGGTTGAAAGGCCTCAGAGTCGAGTAGATTTCCCGATACTGATGATATTTCTCCCGGTAGAGCCGGGTCCGTTCTTCATTCGGGTCGTAGGTGCGATTGAGGTGAACCATGGATTCGGCCGCATCACGCGCGTCCTTGAAACAACCGATGGACACCCCCGCCAGCATGGCCGCCCCCAGAGAGGCCGCCTCGGAAACCCGCATGGAAGAGACCGGCAGGCCAAACGTGTCGGCCTTCATCTGCAGCCACCTGTCGCTCTTCGCCCCGCCCCCGATGGCACGCAGCGCCAGTATCCCCAGACCGGCGTCGTTCATCATGTCTATGTTCAACTTCATTTCATAGTTGACCGAGTCCAGCACCGCCTTGGTGATATCCCCCTTGGTCGTGTCAATGGTCAATCCCACCAGGGCCCCTCGGGAAGCCGAATCGAGATAAGGCGTTCCAGCCCCCACAAAATGGGGCAGGAAGAACAAACTCCTGAGGTCATCCGAAGCCTCCTGGATGATGATCTCATAGGCATCGCGCCGCAAGTCAGCCGCCTGGGCGCTTTCCCGCTCGCACAAAGTGTCTCGATACCACCTGAGCAGAAGGCCCCCCGTGAGATTGAACGCCACTGAGACGTACTGCTTGGACTCCACGTGGGGGTAGCAGCAATAGTTGCCAGCCAGCATCTTCTGCGACAGTATCGGACCGGCGAAGGCAGGGCAAATAACGTCCGAAGTGCCGGTGGCATTCATGGCGACCCCCGGCTCGATAACCCCGGCCCCCAGGGCCCCACAAGGCTGGTCATGCCCGCCCGCAGCCACGGTGACTGTGCCCACAAAACCAAGTTCCCGCCCCAGATCGGGCAGCACTTCCCCGATTGGGTAAGACGATGGGTAAACATCGGGCAAGAGACCTTCATGGATATCGGCGGCTTGCAGTACCTCGTCGGACCAGCGCTTCTTAACCACGTCGAAGGCCATGGTCCGCCCGGCCAGTGACCAATCGGTGGCGTAGCGGTCGGAGAGCCTGAAGTTTACGAAATCTTCCACACACAGAAACTTCGCTGCTCTTGCAAACACGTCGGGGCGGTTCTGCTTGTACCACATTATCTTATTGATGGAATACATGGCGTGCAGCGGCATTCCGGTTATTTCAAACAACCGCTGGGCCCCGAGATTCTCCCGCCACCATTTGGCCTGCGCAACCGTTCTATGGTCGAATGACACACTGAAGTTGCATAGCGCCTCCCCGCCAGCGTCAACGGCCGTCACTGCTTCGCCCTGGCAAGACACGCTCAACGCCCTGACAGGATCGGTCGCTACCTGCTGGTTGACCTCCTGCAGGACCCCCGCCACGCTTTGCCAGAGCTTTTCGGCATCCAGTTCGGACCATCCGGGCTGTGGATGAACAAGGGAATACTCCCGGTAGGCCGACCCCAGCGCCCGCCCCTGGAGGTCAAACGCCACGGCCTTGCAGCCGGTGGTTCCCACGTCCAGACCCAAGACGCTCATTTTGCTCTTGCCTCATGTCCACACGGGCAGATGCCAAACCCGCCACCAGGGATTGACGCCGCCAGTGTGCGCTTTGGGATTTTCACCAAAATTGTTTTCATTCCAGTGGGGTAATCCCGGATTTCCCAAATGCCTACCGCAGTTCCGGTATAATAATGCCACGCTCGACCGCATGAATAAAGGGTTTATTCATGCCACGGACGGCGAGTCGTACGGCCGGCAGGAAGGCAGTGCCTACAACGGCTACTTCGGCTGCGAGTGCTCAGCCCACGGAATCCGCTGCTAACATGACTGCAGCATCCGACAAAATGGCGACAGGACGCGGGGCGACAGGCACGGCCTGTCTCTGCCTGCTGCCAAGGCCCGGCTAAAGACCGTTTCGGGCAGGATCACGGCCCGATGGCAGGCAAATGCTCGCTTTCTGGAGCCTGGAAAGACATTGCCGTTCTCCCGAACCGTGATACAATCATCGAGAAGGTCCGCAATGTTCGTGGGCCGTAGGCTATCTCGGAAATCCCAGGTTGGTGGAATACGGAGGTAATCTTATGCAGGCAGTGGTATTGGAAGATATCCACAAACTATCGGTACAAGATGTGGAAATGCCGGAATGCCCGGCGGATGCTATTCTTGTAAAGATAGAAGCCTGCGCCATTTGTGCTACCGATGTAAAAGTATATCGTTATGGACACAAACTAATCAGGCCACCACGCATAACCGGACATGAACTCACCGGGACCATTGCCGAAGTCGGTAAAGAACTGAAAGGATATCAAGAAGGCGATAGGGTCGCCGTCGCTCCAGCAGTTCCGTGTGGGGAGTGTTATTATTGCCGGAGGGGGCTACAGACAATGTGCGCCAACCTTACTGCGATCGGTTATCATTATGACGGCGGTTTTGCCGAGTATATGGTCGTGCCTCCCAGAGCAGTCGGAAATGACTGCGTGAATATCCTGCCGGAGAATGTGTCTTTCGAGGACGCTGCTCTTGCCGAGCCACTGGCGGCCGTACTCAATTGCCAGGAAATATCTCGTGTCAACTTAGGTGGCACTGTCGTGGTTATAGGAGGCGGCCCTTTGGGTTGCTTACATGCCTGGATCGCCAGGGCCCACGGAGCGGCTAAGATTATTATGACAGAACTATCTCCGGAGCGCCTGGAACTGTCCGCAATTGCAGAAGCAGATGTATACATTAATGCATCGCAGGACGATTCAGTAAAACGGGTCTTGGAAGAAACCGGAGGACGAGCTGCAGACGTGGTAATTGTATCCTGCTCCTCGGGTAGGGCTCAAGAACAGGCAGTCGGAATGGTCTGTGCACACGGAAGAGTGAATTTTTTCGGGAGTTTGCCCAAAGGGAACTCCACCATTAATTTAGATAGCAACCTTATCCACTACAAGGAGTGTTTCGTAGCGGGTACACACGGCTCTGCGCCGAGGCATAACAAATTGTCTTTAAAGTTGATTTCAAAAGGCATAACAAGAGTAGGGAATCTGATCACCCATCGTTTTCGACTTGCGAAGTTCCTGGACGGTATTGCTGTTGTCGAGCAAGGAAAAGGTCTGAAAGTAATCATTTCCCCTGCAAAACGGTAATGCTGTCGCGATGGCCTCAAGGATGCATCCATGAAGACCGCCATACAGTTTGGCGCCGGTAATATCGGGAGAGGCTTCTTGGGACAGTTGTTTAGCCAATCCGGATATAGAGTGGTGTTTGTCGACTTGAACGAAGAATTGATTACCCTTATTAACAACACAGGTGCTTATCCGCTAAGAATAGTCCGTGCTACAGGTACCCGTCGGATCACAGTCGATAATGTATGCGCCGTCCATGCCGACGACGTAGAAGGAATAGCCGAAGAAATAGCTAACGCTGATATTATGGCCACCGCAGTCGGAAAAAGGGCGTTCAACTCGATTGCCCCGCTCATCGCTTCCGGAATTGAACGGCGGATAAGCCTCAGGATAGAAGATCCATTAAACATAATTATCTGTGAGAATCTATTCCACGGAGCAGACACCCTAAGGGAGTGCATCCTAGAGAATAAAGACGAACAATATCAAGATTATGGTAGGCACCATCTGGGATTGGTGGAGTCTGTTGTCAGCCGCATGGTGCCCGGTAGACCTGAAGCGACGGAAGAGACGGATCCTTTGCTTATAACAGCAGAAGAATATTCCGTTCTACCAGTTGATAAGAAGGCCTTTGTGGGTGATATACCCCCAATAGACGTGCTGCAACCTTGTGACAACCTCCCGGCCCGTCAGGAACAGAAGATGTTTACCCACAATACCGGACATTCATTATTGGCTTATTTGGGTTATCTAAAAGGTTATAAGTACATTCATGAGGCCGTGCGGGATGGCTGCATAAGGGATATAACACTCGGAGCCCTGGGGGAATCAGGACGGGCACTTATCATAAAACATAAGATCGATGCCCAGGAACATCAACACTATGTCGAGAACCTGCTGGAACGATTCAATAACGTTCCCTTAGCCGATACCGTATCTCGCGGTGCCAAAGATCCTATTCGTAAGCTTGGGGCGGAAGATAGATTAGTAGGGGCCGCTAAGTTGGCCTTAGAATATGGCGTCAGGCCCGATTACTTAGCCTTAGGGATTGCAGCCGCCTTTGATTACGATAATGTTGAGGATGAACAAGCAATCACATTATCTCAAATCAAAAGACAAGGGGTTGATAACGTGCTGGCTGATGTGTGTAACCTGGATCCAAAAGAAGAATTATCCCTGTTAATAAAGGATAAACAGCGGTCAGATTGGAAAATAAGACACTCCGCTGAAGGAACCGCGGCATGAAATCAGAAAATCATCTATTTGTAAAGATGTTCGAGCAAATGGTGCTCATTAGACGGTTTGAGGAAACGATAAAAGAGCTATACATGAAGGGCGTCATCCAGGGCATGCTCCACCTTTGTATTGGGCAGGAGGCGGTTGCGGTAGGTG
>PVBE012585942.1_pt1 | contig 11588 bp, 12 predicted proteins | sample 1631181 | NCBI WGS metagenome assembly PVBE01 (sample SAMN08397723, study PRJNA350692) | Marine metagenome, whole genome shotgun sequencing project. | isolation source: water | place: Pacific Ocean | collected 2012-04 | reverse complement strand
GCTGCATTCGCCACAGTATCCGGGAAACGGTGCTCTGCAGGTCCTCCCCGGCCGCAACAATCTCCTTTTGGTCGAGCACGCCGCCGCCAAGATCCCTTTGCCTGCACAGTTCAGCGGCCTTGCGGGCAAGCCGCCATGTGGTGTCAACGCGAAGGCGAAACACCTTCTTTGCGCTTTCGGACGAGATCGACAACTCCCTGGCGATCGACCTGGCCTTTCGCAGGCCCCACTTCTTGTCGGAGGCCATCAGACGATAGTCCAAATACAGCGAGTAACACGGCTCGTCGTAAGCCAATATGTATCCGTTGCGATCGAGAATGCGTCCTCGCAAAGCCGGTAAAGACTCCACGCCCCGCAGCATTTCGGTGTACTGGAGCCGGTACGAATCGCCCTTAATGATCTGCAGATACCCCAAACGCAGTATCACTCCGATAAACAGGAGTATCACCACGCCGATAAATATCTTTAAGCGAGTCTTATACACTAAGCTATCTCCGCCTTAGGCGTCTGGCCGGAGCTGTTATGAACCATCCTCCCAGTTGCTGCAAACCTATGCAGACAAGCGGGGCCAGAATGGCGGTGTAAATCGAGTTTCCGATCGCTTTTGCAATAGCAGGCCACCACGACGACCACGAAAGCACCAGTACGGTCTGTATCGACACCCACAGGCAGTGGGCTATAAGGCAAAACAGCAGCACCAGCAGCGATCTTGCTAGAGCCCGTTCGCGGAAGAACGCCTCACGCATGCGGAAAATCACCGCCGAGGCCAAAGTGTAGGCGATCGCCATCGGTCCGACGGCGGTTACTACACCGGCCATACCGCACAACATCAGATCCATCGCAAACCCAAGCGACCAGGCCGCCATCATGGCGTCGCGGGGGTCACGCAGCGACAGGGCGAAGAATACGGCGATTATAGCGGTAATGTCCGGCGCGATCTCGCCGGTAACCGCCAAACGTATGGGAAGCGCCCCCAGTGCGATCTGGAGCAACACGGCCAGGTATATCAGTATTGCAAACGGGATCCATCGCATCAGGTCAGTTTCCCTCTAGTTGCCCGGTCAACGGGGAGACAAGCGAGCGAACAATGAATACGTCTCGCAGCGATCCGAGTTCCGCCGCCGGAGTCACCGTCATAGCCACGAAGTTAGGGTTCTTGACCGATGTGGCGACTTTGGCGACCTTGCCAATTCGCAACTTGACGGGCAGTTTGGCCGATCGCCCGATAGTCCACACCCAGTCGCCAGGACGCACGTTGTGCGATTTGGGAACAGCACTGGTCACCAGGCCGCGTTCGCCGTCACCCATGACCTTCACATTTATGAGACTGTTGTTCCTCGCGGTCATGGTCACCTCGGTCGGGCCTTCCGGGGTGTTGGCGGTAATTATTATCGGATTGGCGGGATTGAGAGTTCGATGCAGCCAGGCCTCAACCTTGAATCGTTTATCGGTAACGAGTCTGACTCGAGCGGTGAAACTTCCGGCCGCTTCAACCCAACCGACCAGCACCGACCCGGCGATAGGCTTTCCAGTGCCCGGAGAGTATCCGGTAATGGTTCGCATCTTGTCTCCGGCGGGAAGCGCCTTGGATCGATCGGTGAGAACATCAATAACCCGCATGCCCGGTTCAACACCGTGGATCGTGCCTTTGATTACCGTTTGCGAACGCCCGTAAGGCAGCGCTTCGCCAAGTATCACCCTCGCCGGTATCAGTTCGCACCTCTCCAGCGACGCCCCGTATGCTTTGCGCGTGTTCTGGACTCTGCGGTATCTGTCCCACCAGTATCGCTCGCGTTGCGATCTGGCCCATGCTTCGCTCCGCAACTGCTGGATTTCCCTGCGTAGTCTTGATGCTTCTGCCGACGACATTACGGGCTCTTCGCGATTGACCATAGCGGTCTTGAATGCGGAGGTCGACGCCTTGACGAAATCGCTGACAGGAGCCATAGCACAAACCGCGGGCATGCGCAGAAGATCGCTGATCAACGAGCCCATAAAGGACGTAACGATAGCTATCCCAAGCATAACGACCAACGTTCTCTTTTTGCTAAGGCTGAAGCCAAACTGCATATTCAACCCTCGTCATGAGCCAGTCCTGAATGAGCATGATACTCGCGGGGAGCCGCGTGCGGCAAGAGCGCAGAAAAACTAGTCGGGTTGCTCGCTCGGTTGAGTCGCCGCAGTTCGCAGGGCGCCCATCGTTCGCATGGCCTGACGCAGCGTCTGGTTCTCGTGGCGCAGGTTCACCACGTTTTGCTCGGCGGCCGACCTCAAACGCCGCTCCCTGCTCCACAGCACCGCTAACAGCCCGATTATCACCACCATCAGGATCCCAACATACGTCAGGTGCACCGAGCCGGCGTCGGACGATGAGGCGCCGTGAGCCGGCGCGTCTGGGGTGCTGGGGACATCCATGATAAACTCCGTATATTCAGTCGTCACCGGTCAGTCCCTGCACTGGAGCGATAACAAGCTACTGCAGGTACACTTCCGCCACCGACCAGGCCCCGGGCCCCTGCCTGAGGGCTTTGAGCATCACATATCGAGCAAGAACCGGTTTTATGATCAGCAGGCTGGTGACCTCACGCGTGCCGAGGGCCTCGAACTGCTTGGTGAAGTTCTGCCCGTCAAAGCTGGTCAGAACCGCCACCCGCCCGCAGTACCCGTCCGTCATTGAACCGTGGTGAACGAACACGGCGTTGAATAGGCACGCTTTGCGCAAGTCGATAACCACCGACGTGTTCTCGTGTATCAGATTGCTCACCGCCGCGGTGGATCGATCACCGTCGACCGCCAGATGAACGTTAGGAATGCTGCCCGACAGATGCCAGGTCCGTGGATCTGATATCGAAGCGGCGGGAGCTTTATCGGCGCGGTGAAGATAAAGATTGCCCGACGGTCCACAGCCCGAGCCCAGCAAGGCAAGCCCCGCAAGAACCACAAATAACAATGTTCGGGAACGAAGTTCCTTCATGCCACAGAATCTCCAATGCACACTCGTTGGACGGGCATTATATCGCTTTCCACCAAAACTAAAAGCAACTAACGCTGAAAAAAAGCAAACCGAGCACATTAGAACGTGGTAAAATCGCCCCGATGAAAGCAATATTGATATCAACGGGCGATGAACTTGCGTGCGGCCGAACAGTAGACACCAACTCGGCGTGGTTGGCCCAGAAGCTCATGGAAAGGGGAATACAGACCGTTTCCCACTACACCGCGGGCGACGACGCGGACCAAATCGCCTCGCTGATCAAATTGGCGGCCGCGCAGGCGGAGATTGTTTTAGTCACCGGCGGATTGGGGCCTACTCCCGACGATCTTACTCGTCAGGCGCTGGCGGACGTGCTTCAAAGCGAACTTGTCCTGCACGCCGAATCGCTGGCCAGAATGCAGGAGTACTTCCGACGTCGCGGATGTGAAATGGCCCCAGCCAACAGAATACAGGTGATGATACCCAAAGGCGCCCTTCCGCTGGACAACGAAATCGGAACGGCGCCAGGTCTTATCGCCAACATCGAATCGGCGACGGTGGTTTGCATGCCCGGCGTACCGGCCGAAATGCGAGCAATGTTTGATTCGTCCGTAACGCCCGCCCTGCCGCAATCAGATGTTTCAATAGCCGTTCGCGTGCTGAGAGTCTATGGCCTGGGCGAGTCGAATCTCAGCGAGAAGATTAACGATATCCTCATCAAACGCCAGGGCAATGTGATAGTCGGCACAACGGTCGCCGACAGTTTGATCTCACTTACGATCAATGCCTCCGCCTCCAGCGATCCCGAGGCTCAAGCACTGGCGGACAACACCGCCGAAGAACTCACCGCCAGGTTGGGCGATATGATTATAGGAACCGACTCTGAGACGCTGGCCTCGGCGGTGGGCGGATTGCTTGCCGGACGAAAGCAGACTCTGGCCCTGGCTGAAAGCTGCACCGGCGGTCTGGTCGGGCAAATGATCACGTCTGTAGGCGGCGCCAGCGAATACTTCCCCGGCGGCGTTGTCAGCTATTCAAACGCGGTTAAACGCGACCTTCTTGGCGTACGTACCGAAACGCTGGATGAAGTCGGCGCGGTTAGCGAGGCGGTGGCGATCGAAATGGCCCAGGGCGTCCGCAGACAACTGGCAAGCGATTGGGCGATCAGCCTCACCGGAATCGCCGGACCGGGCGGAGGCACGCCTGAAAAACCGGTCGGGCTTGTGTTCATCGGGCTGGTAGGTCCGGATATCGAAAAGGTGTTCCGTCACGTCCTGGCGTCTGATCGCGAGCAGATCAGGCGGCGTGCGGCGATGGCGGCGTTGAACCATCTGAGATTGGCTCTGATTGCAGACAAGTAGCGAAAACTAAAAATGAGGCCCCCAGGACCGGCCGCTCAGGCGGGTTAGAATTCGTCTTCGTCGCTCTCCATCGTGTCTTTCCAGAGCTCGAGATTCTCCAGATAGACCGCCGTGCCTCTTGCGACGCACGACATCGGCTCGCCTGCAATTCCAACGTCGAGACCCGTCGCATTGGACAGGACAGTGTCCATGCCCTTCAGCAACGCCCCGCCGCCGGCGAGTGTGATTCCATTGTCTACGAGATCAGCCGCCAGTTCCGGTTCGGCTTTTTCCAGGGTGCGGGTCACGCAGTCGATAATCGCTCCGACAGGCTCTTTCAGGGCGTCACGAACCTCTTCGGACGAGATGACGGTTTTTCGCGGAAGTCCGGAGATCATATCGCGGCCGCGAACTTCGAGAGTGATCTCTTCGTCCATGGGCGCTGCAGAACCGATTCCGACTTTGATCTTCTCGGAGGTCTGCTCGCCGATCATGAGGTTGTAGGTTCGCTTCATGTGTGCAGCGATGGCTTCGTCCATATCGTCGCCCGCGACCCTGATCGACTCGCATACGCTGATGTCCGCCAGCGACATGATCGCGACCTCGGTCGTTCCGCCGCCGATGTCGACTATCATTGACGCAGTCGGTTCGGTGATGGGCAGTTCGGCTCCGATTCCGGCGGCCATCGGTTCTTCGACAAGATAAACTCGCCTTGCCCCGGCGCGTTCTGCGGAGTTGAGGACCGCACGTTTTTCAACCGCGGTAATTCCCGAGGGTATCGCAATGACGACTCTGGGCTTAACAAGAGATCGTCTTCTGTGCACTTTTCGAATGAAGTAACCGAGCATTGCTTCGGTTATGTCGAAGTCAGCGATTACGCCGTCCTTCATGGGCCTGATGGCGCTTATCGAGCCGGGAGTTTTTCCAAGCATTTCTTTGGCGACGATCCCGACGGCGTTTCCGTTTTGCAGCACCCGATTTGTTCCGCGTTTAACGGCGACTACGGAGGGCTCATTCAGGACAATCCCCTGACCCCTGACGCAGACGAGAGTATTGCAGGTACCCAAATCGATACCCATGTCAATCGAGAACAGGCCAAGTATGGGATCAAAGATCATGACGACCCTTCGCTAACAGAGACTGCTGGAAAGCGTTACCTTAATTACATATCAATCAACCGAAACGCCTGGCACGAAACACCGCCCCAGAACATATTGCGGGCGGTTTGGTCGCCCCAGACCGACTCTCCAAAAAGATGAGTGTCGGTCAACCGGAGTTACTTGGGCGTCTGAATGGGACCAAACAGGTCACCGAACGGTATCGCGTAACCGCCATCGGCAACTGGCGCCATCAGCTTTTGCATTACGAGTCCGGTCGCCACTGACAACACCAAAATGGTTATGATCATCATCAACGTATAGACGTTGGACTGAGGCTTTACCTGTATAGATCCGTCTGGCGGTAATTGGCTCATATCAAGCGGCTCCTGAATTACCTGAGGTCAGTAGCGACGTCGTCGCCCTGCAAGACTTCAAGCTTCTTGTCTAGGATTACACCGGCGGCGGAATCGGGTTCCACCAGATCAATTCGCAGGTGAGCAACAAACTTCCCGCTGCGGAAAACCTTGAGCACCATCTTTTCCTGAATGCCCTTGGCCCGTCCGATGTTGATGCTGGCCACACCGTTATGAACGGCGGTAATCTTGCCGGACACCGCTTGACCCGCTGCAGCAACTGCAACTGCGGTTCCGCCAGCGCCTTTGGCGGCTCCTGCGGTGGTTACACCCCGCTCGAGTTCGAGCTGCATTTCGGCCTTTTCGGCCTGGAGGTCTTTTATCAACAGTGCATAGTGCCTGACCATGTTCTCAAGACGCTGAATCTGCACGCTGGCTTCGTCGAGGTCCTTCTTCAGTCCTCGGGACGTTGCGTTTGCAGTTTCAACGGCCTCTGCAAGTTCGGCGTTCTCTTTGAGAAGCTGGGTCTTCATCGCCAGACTGGCCTGGAGGGCCTTGGCGACTTCAGCGTAGGAAGCCTTCAATGTATCGAAGTTGCCCTGCACAACAGCACCAGCTCGTGATGCGGCGGCCTTGTCGGCTGCGTGAGCAGTCTGCTCGTCGGCAAGAGCCTTCTTGGCGTCTCGCAACGAAACCTGCACGCTCTCGATCAGCGCAACGGCCTTCTGCAAGGCGATCTTCTCGTTGGCAGCGGTCAGATCCGCAACGTCGGCGCGGTCTTTCTGCTTGTTGTAGGATTCCTTCCAGTTACGCTGTACGGACACTATCCTGAGGAAAGCGCCGCTGGCGGCGACCGACACAACCAGCACCAACACTACGCATATTTTAGTCAAGATGCTCAACTGCTGTCTCCTTCGAGTCTACAGTTCCTGCGGCTAATACCGCCGGTTATGGACCAGCCGGGTTACGGGCTTCCTTGTCCGTACGGCCTTGCTACGACAGCTTACCGTACTGATCCTAGTGCGATTATCATTTCTCGCCAATACAAGTCAAGAAAAATTCTAAACTCACCGCGATTTACATTTCACCGTCAAACATCTGACGTTCGCCGCACCCCATATCTCAGGCCCGCAACATCGCCATAAAGAGGATTCTCTAGTCCTTGGCGCAGGCGGTGTGCAGTTTGGGTCTGTTTACTACTGGTTTCGGTTGAATCTTGGAACCAGCCTGAACTTTTTTATTTATTATAATCGGATTGCCGCGTAATTTCGGAAGCGCCTTGATCATAGCCGCCGCAGCCGCCACCCGCACCGCAACGCGCGGGCTCTTGAGAAGCTTGCCAACTACATCTAAAGCTTGCGGATGCTTGAAGTTCCCGACCGCCGTAGTGGCAAGACTCTGAAGGAACGTAATTTGCTTTTCAGTTGGCTTTGCGCCGGCATCGAGAGCTTCGACCATTACCGTTTCCGGCTCGAGGGCGGCCTTGACGCAATACAGGAAAAGTTCGGAGGTTTCGTGTCTCAGCGACGCCAAACCGCCAGCTGCAACAGTTTTCACTCGGGGAGACTTATCGTTGGCGAACAGCGAAGAAAAAATCGCCCTGCACATCGGCGACCGCAGTTCGAGCATGGTGTTAACGGCTATAATCTGTTCGTCTACAAACTGGTCTCTTGTATGGGCTTCGAGTCTTCTGAGGCTACTCTTTTCGCCGCACCTTGCCAGGGCTCGGGTCAGCTCTAACTTCAGATCATGATCTCTTTCGTCGGCTAGCGCCGATTTCAAAGGCAATATTGCAGCTTTGAGTTTCATCTTACCCATTACAATTGCAGCGGTGGCTTTTACTTCCTTCTCCCGGTCGAACAGAAGCGAGCCGAGTTCTGTAGTGTATGATTCGTCGCCAAGCTGGTGCAGGGCGTATATCACGGCACAATACGCCCTGGCGTCTCGTTCGGCTCCGGCGGTTTTGTATTTCGCCATTGCCAGAAGTTTTTCCTTCGCCCCCGCGTAACGCAGGTCCCCTATCCCCAGCGCCGCGGCGATCCGTACTTCAGGACTGGGATCTCCAAGGGCCTGTTTGCATATCGGCGAGCCCTTCTTGCCCAACGCGGCGGGTATGGCCTCGATAGCCACGAATCTGTTGCTGGCAAGATCGTCTTCGGCAGCCTGGTGTAATACGACTACTGCATCCTGCCTGGCCCTGGCCAGATTGACCGGAGGTACGTCAAGGAAGATATCGTCTGACTCCCATGGAAGGGTGCATCCGCCTACGGCCAGCAGAACAGTCGCCGTAAGTAACGAACATACTGATATGTTTCTGAAATATAACAGCATCATGCAATTACCCTTTCATGTTTACTCTGCGCCGCGGCTTGGACATCGCGGCCAGCGCTGCTGCGGCGACGACCAATATCCAGGCGAACATATCGCCAACGGTACTGTACATACTCTTGCGGCTGTCTACAAGCACTCGTGGACCAATCTGGTATTTCGGCTCCTGGGTCGGAGCCTCGTCGCCTGTGTCGACCGCACCGAGAAGCATCGTTCCCGGGACCATGGTCGCCCCGTGTTGAGTTATCATGGCCTTGCGGCGTCCGTTGGAGTCTATCGACGCGCTTATTCCCGTGTTAGCGCAGCGTACGACCGGCACGCGATTTTCCACCGCCCGGAAGTGGTATTGCACCAGATGCTGGGCGTGCTCGCTGCTGCTGCGATACGGGCGGTCACCGTACTTCCACACAAACCATCCGTCGTTGGAGAGGTTAATCAATATGTCGGTGACCTTTTCGCCGTCCTCAACAACCATGTTGCGGCAGACGTCGGCGAAGGTGCCTTCAAAGCAAATCGGGCTGGCCAGCGTCCACTCTTTCGATTCCCGAACAAGTTTGAATCGCGTCCATCTGTCGCCCGGGTCAAGTTGCGGCATGACGTCGGGCACTGCGTTGCGGAGCAGTCCATGAAGCCACGGCCAACCGTCCTTAAACGGCACGTATTCGCTGAAAGGCACCAACTGCCTCTTGGCGTACTGGTCGATCACCTGTCCGGACTGGTCAAACCACAGCGCTGAGTTCCTGAGGATTACTTCCTTCCGGCCGGATTCGGTGCGGGCTGCCAGCGAACCGGTCAGCAGCGGGCACTTGAGTTTTCCCAGGAGTTCGGAAATTCTACCTTGAACCAATCGTTGCTGGACAGTCCTGGTCTTTACCTGGGCTGCGGTCTCGTATTCCTGGCCAACGAGTTGCGGTTTCAGCCACTCGGGGTTCAGCCCAGCCGGCGCCATCGACTCAGACCATGTCAGCAAGTCGCAGCCGGAACCGATAAACTTGCCGCTGGCCAGTATGTGGTCCACAAATATCTTTTCCTGCGGAGTCTGTGGTCGATACAGCGACAGCGGATAGGCCTGCTGCACCACCGCGATCGAAGGCCCGGGCGACAGGTGCCCTGTCTGCTTTTCAGTTCTGTACCACCCATAGGCGCCCATCAGCGACAGGATCACCGCGAACACTACAACACCGCACGGACCGCGGCGAAGAATACGAGCTTTCCGCTCGCCCTGCCGACCAAACAACGGAAGAGCCAGCAAATCTATCACCACACCGTTGGCCATCGCCACGATAACAGTCACGCCGTACTGGCCGGTGATATCGCTGATTTGGATAAGCCACGGCCTGCAGTATTGGCTGTGGGCCAGGAAGAACCACGGGAACCCAAGCACCGGGGCCTGTCCGCGAATAAACTCCAACGCTGTCCATACTATCGGAAGGCAAACCCACATAGGCCACGACCGCAGCGAAGCCCACCTCAACACGATCGCACCAACGAGCCAGTAAAGCGAAAGGTACAGCAGGCCGGCGATGTAGCCCGGCAGCGTTATCCACCACAACCAGTAAAGGTTAATCGCCCAGAAGACCACCCCGCCCAACCATGCCCAGATAAGTCCCCATCGTTTGTTGGCCGCCCCGCCGACGACAAGCCCCCAGGGGACCAGGGCGAAATAAGCCAGGTACGGAAGGTGAATCCACCAACCGACAAACGATACGGTAAGCAGCACGCAACTCAAGAGTGTCAGCAGCGGGACAAGCATTCCACGCAACTGAAGACGCCTCTGGAATATCTCCGGCGGCGCATCCACTTGTAGCGGATCGCCAACGGTTGAACTATTGTTATCAACAGATTTCAAATTCAACTCCGCTGTGCCCGAATCGTTTCGCTCAACGCCGCGATGCGTATCGGGTGGCGTATTGTTGTCGAACGGACGGGTGTTAGTCAACCCTGCAGAATAATCACATACTTTACATCGGGTTATGCGTCGAAGTACCATAAGCCGTATGCACTTAATGAGAAATGACACTCCCCAGGCCAGGTTCAACCTTATTGGGGCGGTAATGGTAGGCGTCCTTGGCATCTCCGTGGCCATGGCGTGGGTGGCGACCTGGTCGCAAAAAGATTCGGCGTACTCCGGAGCCGATCTAATATCCAAACTTAGATCCGACTCGCTGGAACGGTACTGGCCTCTTGTCAGCACCGAACGTTGGATGATAGGCGTGGCCAGCCCCACCACCCCGGTAGGTTGGGAAATGCTGTCAAGCCGACCCGATCCTCAAGGCGGTTTTTCCGGACAGCAAGTCGCCGGTGCAGAAACTGTTTCGCACAAGAGCAACTGGACCCTGAGTTCGGACCTTTCCCGGGGCGACTACACATCCGTCGTTTTCGACAAGAACGACAAAGAGCTGGCCAAGACCCGGATCACACTGAGCGACATCCAAATTTCCATAGTTCGCCAGGCCGGACAGAAACAGACGTCCGCCTCGTCGGCCCGACCGAAAAATTATGTGCCTGAAGGCGCCCTGTCTCTGGTGCTGAGTCTCGTAGCCCAACGCGGACAGGCGGTTACGGTTAAGATGATCTTTGACGAGTACTCAATCGCTTCCAAGAAGATCAGGTTCGCAGACGTCAGGCTTATCCCGCTTGGCGGTAACGTCGTAAGGATGGAGGGCGTTCTGCGAGGATTGCCCAGGACCGCCAGTTACCACATCGACTCGCAGCACAATATATCTCGCCTGGAATACGTCAGAAGCGGATTGTTCTATCGCGAGTGCGAGAAAGAGACCGTGGAGGACATTTACGGGCTGTTCAACGAAACGCCTACGATAACAACACAGCCGTAAAGATATCGCAGCGTTTCAGGCGAACCTTCTGTCACCTAGTTTTCGGCCCGTGAGTTGCGTTCGCTCATCTGCTCGGCCCGCTTGATCAGCATTTCATCGCTGGAGGGAGTAAACTTGTTGAGCTTGTAGTGGAGGTATCGCTTATCGGAAACCTTCCAGGGCATGATGCTGGCGAAAAGATCGATCGGAGGATATCCCCACCACCTCGGCGCGATATTTTCGTGGGTGTCGATCGTCTCGAAGCCCTTCTCCGGATAGCGAATTATAATGTCGTAGTCGCCGTACCAGGTGAAGTCAGTGGTCAGCGGAGTTCGCCCGATTTCCTTGTCGGAAATAATAACCAGGGCGCCTTCCGGCTCGGAGGTCACCGTGAGTTTCTGTTCGAGGCAGCCGCCCGTAAGGCAGACGCAACACAGCAATAACAATGCGAGCTTCTTCATGCCGCGAATTATCCCTTTCCGCCAGTTCTCTGACAAGCACAAAATAGTTTCGCCCGCGAACCTGATGTAAAAATAAGGTTCTCATCCAATAAAGTTGGTTGTTTTCTTCCCTGGGAACGCCTGTTTGATCTTCAATCCGAAGTACTCTGAGTCGCCGTAGCCGTAGGCTCTACGCTTGATGAGTTTGATCTTATTGTTGACTCCCTCCAAGCGGCT
>PVBE011500373.1_pt1 | contig 11589 bp, 9 predicted proteins | sample 1631181 | NCBI WGS metagenome assembly PVBE01 (sample SAMN08397723, study PRJNA350692) | Marine metagenome, whole genome shotgun sequencing project. | isolation source: water | place: Pacific Ocean | collected 2012-04 | reverse complement strand
CTCCCCCACAAGGGGGGAGGGAGCGTGAGCCCATTTGTCCCTAGTTTGTTTCCCTCCCCCTTGATGGGGGAGGGCAGGGAGGGGGTGCTTGTTCTTGTGGTCAAGAGACCTCGACCGCGCCTCGTGATTCGGGCTACGCCCGGGCCGGGCTTTCGGCGGCCTGGTGGCCCAGCGCCTCGAGGGCGGTGGCGACGATGTCGGGGGCACATAGGCCGGCCTGGCGGTATTGTTCGGCCGGGGTGTCGTGCTCGATGAAGATGTCGGGCAGCACCATGGGGCGCATTTTTGGGCCGTTGTCCAAGAGGCCTGACGTGGCCATGAACTGCATGACCTGGGCCGCGAAACCGCCCACCGCGCCTTCCTCGATGGTGATCAGGACCTGGTGCTCGGCGGCCAGCCGGGCGATCAAGTCATGGTCCAGCGGCTTGGCGAAACGGGCGTCGGCAACCGTTGTCGGGAAACCGTGCACTGCCAACTCGTCGGCCGCCTTGAGGCATTCGCCCAGGCGCCCGCCCAGGGACAGGATGGCGATGGCGCTGCCCTCTCGCACGATATGGCCCTTGCCGATCTCCAGTGGCACGCCCTCTGTCGGCAGTTCGGCTCCTCTGCCCTCGCCGCGGGGATAGCGAAAGGCCGAGGGCCGGTCGTCGAGCGCTGCCGCCGTCGCCACCATGTGGACCAGTTCGGCCTCGTCGGCCGCCGCCATGACCACCATGTTGGGCAGGCAGCAGAGGTAGCTGAGGTCGAAGCTGCCGGCGTGGGTGGCGCCGTCGGCGCCCACCAGTCCGGCCCGGTCGATGGCGAAACGCACCGGCAGGTTCTGTATGGCGACGTCGTGCACGACCGAATCGTAGGCGCGCTGCAGAAAAGTCGAATAGATGGCGGCGAAGGGCTTGAAGCCCTCGGTAGCCAGGCCGGCAGCGAAAGTGACGGCGTGCTGTTCGGCGATGCCGACGTCGAAGCAGCGTTCGGCGAAGCGCTCGCCGAAGCGGTCGAGACCGGTGCCGGCGGCCATGGCGGCGGTGACGGCGACGATGCGCTCGTCCTTCTCCGCCTCGGCGATCAGAGCATCGGCAAAGACGTTTGTGTAGGAGGGCGCAGCGGAGGCCGACTTGACCTGGGTGCCGGTGATCAGGTCGAAACGGCTGACGCCGTGGTACTTGTCGTCCGAACTCTCGGCCGGATCATATCCGTGGCCCTTGCGGGTGACGACGTGGATCAGCACCGGGCCGTCCTGGTCGGTGTCACGCACGTTCTTGAGAATGGGCAAAAGGTGGTCGAGGTTGTGACCATCCAGCGGCCCGATGTAATAGAATCCGAGCTCCTCGAATAGCGTGCCGCCGGTGGCCAGGCCGCGGGCGTATTCCTCGGCCAAACGCGCTGTACGCTCGAAGCTCGAGGGCAGTCGCTGGGCGACCTGTTTGGCGATGTTTCTGAGCCCGCGGTAGCCGCTCGACGAAATCAGGCGCGAGAGATAGGCGCTCAAGGCCCCCACGTTGGGGGCGATCGACATGTCGTTGTCGTTGAGGATGACGATCAGGCGGCTCGACATGGAGCCGGCGTTGTTCATGGCCTCGAAGGCCATGCCGGCAGTCATGGAGCCGTCGCCGATGACGCAGATCACCCGACGATCGCTTTCCTCCAGGTCGCCCGCCACGGCCATGCCCAGTCCGGCCGAGATCGAGGTCCCGGCGTGGCCGGCACCGAAGGGGTCGTAGGGGCTTTCCGCGCGGCGGGTAAAACCCGACAGTCCTGCGCCTTGGCGCAACGTGTGGATTCGGTCGCGTCGAGCGGTCAGAATCTTGTGGGGATAGGCCTGGTGGCCAACGTCCCAGATCAGGCGATCGTCGGGGGTGTCGAAGATGTGGTGCAAGGCCACCGTCAGTTCGACCACGCCGAGGCCGGCACCGAGATGGCCGCCGGTGCGCGACACCGCCTCTATCATGCAGGTCCGTACTTCGTCGGCAAGCTGGCCGAGTGCGTCCGGAGACAGGGCCCGGACGTCGGCAGGATTTTCGATGCCGTCGAGCAGTGGTGTATTGCTAGCAGCCATTTGTCACCAGATCTTTAAGATTAACTAGTTCGATCAATAACAAAATGTGTCAAGTCACGCAAAAGATTTGCTTTTTCTTCAAAAGGATCAAGGTGTTTTATGGCCTGTTGGGCGAGCATGCGGGCCTGAGTGCGGGCGCGCTCGAGCCCTAGCACCGAAACGAAGGTGGATTTCCCGGCCGCTGCATCGCTGCCCGCCGGCTTGCCCAATTGATCGGTGTCGCCTTCGGCATCAAGCAGGTCGTCGACGATCTGGTAGGCCAGGCCCAGGTCGTGGGCGTAGGCGTGCAGGGCCTGGCGCAGCGGTGCCGGCGCCCGGCCCAGAATGGCTCCGGCCTCGCTGGCATAGGCGATCAGGGCGCCGGTCTTGAGCTGGTGCAGGCGGGTCAGCGTAGCCACATCGATGCTGGAGTGTTCGGCCGCCAAGTCGATGGCCTGCCCCGCCACCATGCCGCGGCAGCCGGCCGCCGCGGCCAATCCCGCAACCAGTTCGCCCCGAACTTCCGGGTTGGAATGAGTCTCCTCCTCGGCCAACACCTCGAAGGCCAGCGTCAGCAAGGCGTCGCCGGCCAGGATGGCGCTGGCCTCGTCGAATTCGATGTGGCAGGCGGCGCGGCCACGCCTGAGCTCGTCGTCGTCCATGGCCGGCAGGTCGTCGTGAACCAGGGAATAGGTGTGCACCAGTTCGACCGCTGCCGCCACCCTCAGTGCCGGTTCGCGGCCGACGCCAAATAGCGCAGCACCGTTGACAACGAGAAAGGCCCTGAGGCGCTTGCCACCGCCCAGCGTGGCGTAGCGCATGGCCTGATGCAGTCGTAGTTCCGGACCCTCAGGCTGGGGCAGCAGGCGGGTCAGTTCGCCCTCGACCGCCGTCGCCACCTCGGCCAGCGCCGCAGGGAAACCCTCAATGACGGTCAGCTCGGACAAGGGTGCTCTCAATCGAGATTTGCAGGTTCGACACCGAGCGAGCCGTCAAGGCCCGAGACGACCTTTTCCACCTTTTCGCTGGCCGCCCTGAGTTTGGCCTCGCAGTGGCTCTTGAGGTGGCTGCCCCGGGTGTAGACCGCAATCGATTCCTCAAGGTTGACCTGACCGCCCTCGAGACGCTGGACGATACCCTCGAGTTCGCCCAGCGCTTCCTCGAAGCTGAGTTTGGCGATGTCTTCGGGAATCGCTTCCGCGGCCGCGCCGGGGGTTTCATTTTTGGCCATGGAGCCTCCTGCAAAGATGTTTCAGTTTAGGTCGTGCCGACGATGCCCTCAAGCAGCCAGCATCTCGGCCACGTGTACGGCCACGGAGCGGCCCAGCGCTGCCAGCGCATAGCCGCCCTCGAGGGTGGACACAAACCGGCCCCCAGCGTGGCGGGCCGCCACGGCCAGCAGCTCACGGGTGACCCAGGCATAGTCCCCGTCGTCGAGCTCGAGCCCGGCCAATGGATCCTCGGCGTGGGCGTCGAAACCGGCCGAGATCAGCACGAACTCGGGCCCAAAGTCGTCCAGCGCCGGCAGCAGCCGGCCCGTGACGGCCTGGCGAAAAGCTTGCGATCCGCTGCCCGCGGGCAGTGGCAGATTGAGGATGTTGCCGACCCCGGTCTCATGGGCTGCGCCGGTGCCGGGATAGTGGGGATACTGGTGCGTCGAGGCGTAGAACAACGTGGCATCGTGTTCGAAGGCGGCCTGGGTGCCGTTGCCGTGGTGGACGTCGAAGTCGATCACCGCGACTTTGCCGAAACCGTGCTCGTCGCGCGCTCTGAGAGCGCCGATGGCGACGTTGTTGAAGAGACAGAAACCCATTGCCCGGGCCGGTTCGGCGTGGTGTCCAGGGGGCCGCACGGCGCAAAAAGCGTTGTCCGCCTGGCCTCTGGCCACGGCGTCGACGGCGCCAGCAATGGCGCCCACGGCCCGCAGTGCGGCCTCGCCCGAGCCCGGCGAGAGGGCGGTATCGGGATCGAGGTAGGCGTGCCCGGTGTCCGGCACGGCGGCCAGCACATCAGCGAGATAGCCGCCGTCGTGGACGCGCAGGATATCGCTGTGCTCGCCCAACGGCGCCTCACGCCGCTCCAGGGCTTCGAAGCCGGGCCCCTCGAGTGCTGCCGCAACGGCGCGCAGGCGATCGGGTCGTTCGGGGTGCCCTTCGCCGGGATCGTGTTCGAGGCAGGCCGAGTGGTTGTAAATTATCGTCGACATGGTGGACTCTGGGCGGGCTGGGCCTGACGATGTTGTGAAGTTTCGTAGGGGTCGGAAATATTGTCGTGGCGCTGATTTTCGGTCTTAATTGCGGGCCTGACAACGGTCGCAATGGCGGCCGGCGCATTTTCTTGCTGCCGGGCATCGGTTTCCGGCAATCTTTGGCACACGCTGGCGGACGAGCATGAGGATTCTCACCCAAGTCTTGGTGGTGGCTGCCCTGGCGGTAGCGGCCGGCGGCGGCTGGAAATACAAGGACCAACTGCCCTGGATCGGCGGCGGCGAGGCCGCCAAGGCCTCCGGCAAACGCGGCGGTGGGGGAAGAGCCGTGTCGGTGGAACTGGCGGCGGCCCAGGCCGGGACAGTCACGGTCAGCGTCGAGGTGGTGGGTACGGCCGAAGCCAACGACGCCATCATCATCACCCCCAAGGTGACCGGCGTCATCAAGCGCATTCGCTTCCGTGAAGGCCAGCGTGTCAAGGCCGGCAGCGTGCTGGTCGAATTCGATGCCGGCGAACTCGAGGCCGAGCTCGAGGAAAAACGCGCTGATCGCGATAACGCCCGGCGGCTTTACCAACGCGCCCAGCGGTTGCTGCAGACCAAAAACGTGCCCCGCGCCCGGGTAGACGACTTGCAGGGCGAATTGCTGGCCGCCGAGGCCCGGGTCCGGGCCGACGAAGCACGCCTTGCCGACTACATCGTCAAGGCGCCCTTTGCCGGCCGCCTGGGGCTGAGAAGGGTCAGCGTCGGCGCCTTGGTGCGGCCCGGCGATGCCATGACCACATTGGATGACACTTGGCGTGTGCGGGCCGATTTCCGGGTGCCGGAAACCGGTCTGGCCCACATATCACCGGGCCAGGCGGTGACGGCGACCAGCGCCGCCTATGCCGGCCGCAGCTTCAAGGGCCGTGTCAGCACCATCGATTCGCGAGTCGATCCGGTCAGCCGCTCGATCCAGATCCGCGCCGTTTTCGCCAACCGCGACGAAGCCCTCAAGCCCGGCATGTTTCTGACGGCTGTGCTGGTCACCGAGGTGCGCGAGGGCGCCGTGCTGATCCCCGAGCAGGCGCTGGTCTCGAGCGGCCGCCAACGCTTCGTCTTCGCCGTGGTCGAGGGAAAGGCGCAAAAGACGATGATCGAGGTGGGCGAGCATCTGCGTGGTCGGGTGGAAATCCGTAGCGGCCTGGAGGTGGGCGCCAAGGTCGTGATCGGCGGCACCCAGAAGATCCGCCATGGCAGCGCCGTGCGGCCGCTGCAGGCGGCTACTGCCAAGCCAGGCACCAAGGGCTGAGCCGTGATTCTTTCCGACACTGCCATCCAGCGCCCGGTACTGGCTACCGTGGTTTCGCTGGTGCTGGTGATCTTCGGCCTTTTTGCCTTCGAACGCCTGACGGTGCGGGAGTTGCCGGATATCGACCGGCCGGTGATCTCCATCGGTACGGTTTATCGCGGCGCTTCGGCCCATATCATCGAAACCGAGGTGACCCAGATCATCGAGGACGCGGTGTCGGGCATCGAGGGCATCAGTACGCTGACTTCGACCAGCCGCGAGGAATCTTCGGTAGTCAGGCTCGAGTTTTCGGTCGAGCGCGACATGGACGACGCCGCCAACGACGTGCGCGACCTGGTCAGCCGGGCCGTGCGCAACCTGCCGGAGGAAGCCGACCCGCCGCGCATTGCCAAGTCGGACGCCGATGCCCGCTCGATCATGTGGATCACCATGACCAGCGAGCGCATGTCGGGCCTCGAGCTCACCGACTACGGCGAACGCTTTTTGGTTGATCGCCTGTCCATCGTCTCGGGCGTGGCGCGGGTGCGCATCGGCGGTGCGCGGCGTTATGCCGTACGCATCTGGCTCGACCGCCGCGCCCTGGCGGCGCGCCAGATGACGGTGCAGGACGTCGAGCAGGCGCTGAGGGCGCAAAACGTCTCGCTGCCGTCGGGCCGCATCGAATCGGTGCAGCGCGAGATGTCGGTGCGCACCGATTCGCGCCTGCGCACCGAGGCCGAGTTCCGCAACGTCGTGATCAAAGAGGAACAGGGCTATTTCGTGCGCCTGGGCGAGGTGGCGAAGGTCGAGCTGGGAGCCGAAAACGACCGAACCGATTTGCGCATCAGCGGCGTTCCGGCTGTCGGCCTGGGAGTGGTCAAGCAGTCCAAGGCCAACACTCTGGACGTCGCCAACGGCATTCGCGCGGAAATCGAAAAGATCAAGGATTCGCTGCCCGAAGGCGCCAACCTAGAGGTTGCCTACGACCAATCGCTTTTCATCAGCCGCTCCATCAAAGAAGTCTTCATCGCCATCTCCATTGCCATGTTCATGGTGGTGATGGTCAATTTTGTTTTTCTGCGTTCCTTGCGTGCCACGGTGATCCCAGCCATCGCCATTCCGGTTTCCGTGGTGGCCTCGTTCATGGTGCTCGACGCGCTGGGTTTCTCTATCAATATCCTGACGCTGTTGGCCTTTGTGTTGGCCATCGGCCTGGTCGTCGACGATGCCATCGTGGTGCTGGAAAACATCCACCGCCGTATCGAGGAAGGCGAGCCGCCGCTGCTGGCGGCCCGGCGCGGCGCCAAGCAGATCGCCTTCGCCGTCATCGCCACGACGGTGGTACTGGTGGCCGTCTTCGTACCCATCTCGTTCATGGAGGGCGAGACCGGGCGGCTGTTCACCGAGTTCGGCATAGCGGTGGCGGCGGCGGTGATTTTTTCCAGCTTCGTGGCGCTGACGTTGACGCCCATGATGTGCTCCAAGATGCTGCTCCCGCCCGAGGACGAAGGCCTGCTGTTTCGCGTCACCGAGCGTGGTTTCGGCGCTATGCACAACGGCTATCGCTGGCTGCTGGAGCGCACGCTGGGCATGCCCGTGGTGGTGCTGGCCCTGGCCGCCGGCATCTCGGCGCTGGCCTACAACCTCTATCTTGCGGTGCCCAAGGAGTTCGCGCCGGTCGAAGACCGCGGCGCCATTTTCATCCCGGTGACGGCGCCGGAAAGCGCCAGCCTGGACTATACGCGGCGTTACGTGGCGATGATCGAGCAGCGCCTGCAGCCCATCATCGAGCGCGGCGATGCAAAGAACATCCTGACCATCGTGGCGCCCAGTTGGGGCCGTCCCGGTCCGGTCAACCGGGCCTTCATCATCCTGCGCCTCAAGCCCTGGGACGAGCGCACGGTCTTGCAGCAGAACGTGACCAAGGAGATCTTCCCCAAGATCATGTCGGTGCCCGGCGTGCGCGCCTTCGCCGTCAATCCCGCCAGCCTCGGCCGCCACCGCTTCGGGTCGCCGATCCAGTTGGTGCTGGGCGGCCCCTCCTACGAGGTGCTGGTGGAATGGCGCGACAATTTGCTTAAGCGCGCCCGGCAGAACCGGCGGCTGCTAAATGCCGTCAGCGATTTCCAGGAACGCCGGCCCGAGTTGCTGGTCGATATCGACCGCAACCGCGCCGCCGACCTGGGTATCGCCATCGACGACATCGGCCGTACCCTGGAGACGCTGCTGGGGTCGCGCTACGTCACCACCTTCAATTTCGGCGGCAAGCTCTACAACGTCATCCTGCAGGCCAAGGCCGGCGACCGGGCGCGGCCCGACGATCTCAGCAACATCTATGTGCGCTCGCGGTCCACCAATACCCTGGTGCCGCTCTCCAACCTGGTCAGCCTGGAGCCGTCGGGCGGGCCGCGCCAACTCAAGCGCATCGACCGCATGCGGGCCATCACCATCACCGCTTCGCTGGCACCGGGCTACACCATGGGCGAGGCCATGGAGTTTCTCGAACGAATCTCCGGCGAGGAACTGCCGGCCATGGCCAGGGTAACCTGGGGCGGTGCCTCACGCGAATTCCGCGATTCGAGTTCCAGCCTCAACACCACCTTCGCGCTGGCCTTCCTCATCGTCTTTTTGGCGCTGGCGGCCCAGTTCGAAAGCTTCGTCCATCCCTTCATCATCATGCTCTCGGTGCCGCTGGCGATCACCGGCGCCCTGGCCTCGTTGCTGTTCATGGGCCTGACGCTGAACGTCTATAGCCAGATCGGCATCGTCATGCTGATCGGCCTGACGGCCAAGAACGCCATCCTCATCGTCGAGTTCGCCAACCAGTTGCGTGATCAGGGGCAGGACATCTACACGGCCGTGCGCGATGCCGCGACGATCCGTCTTCGACCCATCTTGATGACCAGCATCGCTACCTCGTTCAGTGCGCTGCCGCTGGCGCTGGGTACCGGCGCCGGAGCCGAGGCGCGGCGGGCATTGGGTGTGGTGATCATTGGCGGCGTCAGCTTCGCGACGCTGCTCAGTCTGCTGGTGGTTCCGGTGCTTTATCTCTTGCTGGCCCGCTTCGCCAAGCCTACCGGCCATATCGCCCGGCGTCTAAGTGCGCTTGAGGCCGAGCATCGCGAGAGTAATTCCGAGGAAGCCGCGCAGCAGCCCGCGGAATAAGGACACCTTCATGGCGATTGCTACCTTCGAAGATCTTGAGCTGAGCGGATGGAGCGAACGGGCCGAAGCCTACGACGACCACTTCGGTCGCGTCACCGGAGGCGCCATCGAGCCGTTGTTGGGATTGCTGACGGACGATCTGTCGGGTTTGGATCTGCTCGACGTCTGCGCTGGCACCGGGCACCTGGCGGCGGCTGCCGCGGCCCGCGGGGCCAACGTCAAGGCCATCGATTTCGCCGCCACCATGGTCGGCCTGGCTCAGACCAATCATCCTGGGATCGATTTTTCCCAGGGCGACGCCCAGGACTTGGCGTATCCCGATGTCCGTTTCGATGCCGTGACGTGTTGCTTCGGGCTCTTGCACCTGGCCGATGCCGAGGCAGCAATGGCCGAGGCTTGCCGCGTGCTCAAACCCGGTGGCCGCTATGCCTTCGCCGCTTGGCAGGGCCCCAGGGGCCACGATCTTTCGGCCCTGGTGCTGCCCGCCATCGAGGCCCATGGCACCTTCGACGTCGACCTGCCGCCGGCGCCACCGATCTTCCGTTTCGGCAAGCCCGAGGTCTGCGCGGAACTGCTGACGGCGGCCGGATTCACAGGCGTGGAAACGCAAAAGTTGCCGCTTTACTGGCAGACGCCCGAGCTCGAAGACGTGCTGACTATGATCCGCCGCTCCACCGTCCGCACCGCCATGATCCTCGACCGCCAGACGCCGCAGGCCCGCGAGAAGATCGACGCCCATATCCTCGAAGACGCCCGGGCGCGGCAGGCCGACGGCGGCATAACGTTGACGTTTCCGGCCCTGCTGGTGGCGGCGACCAAGGCATAGGCCGGCGCACACCCACCAAAACGTTCCCAAAATTCTGGCTAAACCATTGTTATTGCAGCGTTAAAAACCCATGCCGTCATGGGTTTTGTTGTACCGCAAACTAACATTCTACGCCGCCGTTTTGGCCAGAATGTCCGCTAGTTCCTGTGGGTCTGACAGGAATGGCGAATGGCTGGTTTCCATGGTGTGGACGATGGTTGGGTTGGGCATGACCGCGTCGATCCCGGCAATACCGGCGTCTTGGGCTGCCAGTGTGACCGCGAGATCCTGGGTCAGGCGGATGTAGTGACGCGTCACTGAGCCGAAATTCTCTGCTGTCACCGGCGAAGGAACGCCCAACACCGAGGCTGGTTCATCGCAGCTCAGAAGTTTCATCGTCGCCTTTACGGTTTCGTCGTCCACATCGCCATAGAACGCTTGCTTCGCGCCCGCGGCATATTCCGGGTCGCTCGATAGCGGGTCGATGCGCATGGCGCCGATAACTTCCGGGTCGCCAAGCAGCAACGTCGGCACCAGCGATGTGCTCATCGGTTCGCTGAACAACATTTCACCGGGCGTTGTCCCGTTGGGCAGCAAAACGGCGGAAAGATAAACCACGGCATGCAGCTTTTCGGGAGCCAGTTCGGCGACGTGGGTGATGGTGGTGCCGCCGAGGGAATGCCCGACCACAACGACCTTGCCGTTGCCCATGGCCGCCGCTTGATCGACGGCGGTAAGCGCGGCGTCGTTGGCGTCGTCTTGGCTGCTCGCCGCGATGGGCGAGGGCTCGGTGCCGTAAGCTTCCGGGTCGATCGGCCGCTGGTAGAACGCCGCCGGGAATTTGGCATTCAAGCCGTCGCGCGGAAGATCGATGGCGATGGCGGCGTAGCCGGACGCTGCCAGCAATGGAATGACCTTGTTCCAGGTCCAGGCCCCGTGCCAGGCGCCATGGATGAAAAGGAACGCGGGGTTGTCCTTGTTACTCATCTCAAGCCCTTTCCCTGCTGATAGCGGAACTTCAATTCCTGATTGGTCCAGGCGAAGTATTTCATGATCCGACAGGTCGTTCCAGGATCGAAAATTGCGGGCTAGACGCCGGAGTACGTGTTGGCACAAGCGTTGCGGAGAGGGGTTGGATAATCATGCGAAAGGTCAGTTTCGTCTCATTCCGGGACAAAATGAGGAAGTCACAATGACCGAATCGGGACAGCACTCTCATGGGCCGGAAGGCACGCGGCGCTCCCGAGAAGACCGGCCAGTTCAAGGGCGAGGTCGAAACCTTCCTCACCGACTCCAGAAGGGAAGTATCGTGTATGAACTGGGATCGAAGGCGCGTGCGTACGACAAGGATGCGTGGGGCGAGATCCTCGAAAAGTGCCGGATTGCGCGAGAGCGGCTGAAAAAAGACGCCGCGTCGCTCCGGCGCAACTCGCTCGCCATTGCGGCGGGAAGCGAGAGGTTGCGTCTGCGGGCTCAGCGGCTGCGCGAGGAACACTACGGCACGAGCCACTCCGCCAACGTGGTCTGCTTTGAGGTGCCGAAGCTGGCGGAACAGGTCGACCGTGCCGTTGTGCCGGGTGAGAACTGGGGCAAAGTGATCGCCTTCCCGGATCGCGCCGGCTGAGGCGGCAACATCACAACCAGCCGATATGACCGTCCTGCCGGTGATAGCGGTAGTTGAATAAGCGGCACAGGGAAGGCTGCTATAGGCACGAGAGCTGATATCACGGTCTTGGCCCAACTATCCCCGAAATCGTTGCCCTAATTCCTAACCGGGCCATTGACCACGGCACGATCAGCCTGGGTCTCGAACGGGTCTATGATCGTCGGGGCCATGGGAGAATAGGTTGAGCAAATTTCGTTGATTTTGCTTTCAGAGGGTTTTCCTGCGAAGATATTCCCGCCATTCCGCTTTGGCCTCTGAGATTCCGTTACCAGAGGTTCGGCAAGCATGTCGGTGTCGGGGCCGCAGCGAGATTCACGATCCAAAGCCAAAGTATGTGGCCTGCTGCAACTCGTAATCGAGGGCACACAGCCACCTCAAATTACTGTTCGAGACCGCGGCCTGATGTCCACCCAATTCCACGAGGAATTGCGCGGTGGCACCTACG
>PVBE010546352.1_pt1 | contig 11589 bp, 14 predicted proteins | sample 1631181 | NCBI WGS metagenome assembly PVBE01 (sample SAMN08397723, study PRJNA350692) | Marine metagenome, whole genome shotgun sequencing project. | isolation source: water | place: Pacific Ocean | collected 2012-04 | reverse complement strand
CATGGTCTTGGACAACAACCCTATTTCACCACTCATTTTTTTAATTGCAGTTGTGTTGATCTCTGTCAGTTGTTCTTGCCTGTTCATGTTTACTGAATTTTGAATGAAGTTTTGATTTGTAAATTCAGACAGTGGAACGCCCAGTGCCTGTGCCTGAAATGGAATGATTTGCTCTTTCACATAATCTTTGAAACCTTGTTCTGGGATCACTAACTCTGGACCTGCCTCACCAAGTAGTGTGAGAGTTGGAGAGTCAACTACACCACCCACTGCCATTGCCATGACCTTTGCTTTTGCTTTTTCTAATATTGCCACTGCTCCTGCATACATTGGCAGTTGATAGATCAGTGATGTCCCAAATGTTGTTGCACCCTGTGCCAATATCTCTGCGAGTTTTGCTATAAGTTTGACCTGCTGTGATGTGATGAAAGCAATTGCCTCTTTTTTGGCATAGTCCTTGGCAAAGTTGGCTCCACTCTCATAGAACATAAGAGATTGCTGTGCCATCTGCTCCTCAAGTTCCATTTTCCTCTCTGCCGTGATTGTATCATCCTCCAAGAGTTTTGCAGTTTCTGCCATTTGTTCTGCCGTTGTCATTCTGCCTGTATCAATTTGATGTTGCATGTGTTCATCATATTTTTGCTGTCTGTGATCCATGAGTTGGAACCACTTTTCTGAATATATCTCCTCTGCCTCAATCTTCTTATCCAGATAATCAATGTGTCTGTCAAATGCTGTCCCAGTAATTGATGACAAACGATCATCCAACTCATCATTTACCCCTTGTATCTCAATGCCTCTTTCATAGGCATTCATGATCATTGCATCCCACGCCTCCTCCTGTCTTGCAAGTTTTTTGGCATCATCTTCTTTCTCTGCCTTGACAATCTTTTGTCTTTCACTTTCTGCATAATTTTTTGCATCTATGACCGCCTGTTGTGCAACAAGTTCTGCGTTTTTTTGATCTTCAATCTGTTGAAGAATTTCTGCTCTTCTTTCATCTGTGAGGGTTTTATCAGTATCATGAATCTTTTGTAGTTCTGCACCCAAGAGTTTCGCAATAGACTCTTGTTTGTTCATGGACAAAATGAATGCATTTACCTCATCAGTGATTGAGTTCTTTTTGCGTTGCCATTTATCATCATCTGCTCTTTTAATCTTCTTGTCCATTCTTTCCATGTCTCTCATGGCATTTATATCGGCTTTGTTTTGTGCCTTTTGTATATTGTCTATTACTTTCAGTTTCTCTTTTGAGGTTGCCGTGCTTTGTATCTGTGTTTCCAATGCTGACACCTCAATAGCCATTTGAGTTTTTGCTATTGCAAGAACTTTCTCTTGATGTTGAACCTTTTTCTCTTGTTCGTCTCTTGCCTCAAGGACTTGATCATAAGTGAGACCCTCCCATGCGAGGAGTTGCTGTTGTTGTTGTATATACCATTTAATCCATTTGTCGTATCCACCCAAAACTACCAATCTCTTTTCATCTGATGCATTTTGCATTTTCTCACCCTCAATGATTTGACGTTTTTGCTCTTTATTCATGTCAATCAATGCTTGTAATCTGTCATTAATTATTTTATAGTCCTCTCTGTCATATTTCAGTGTATCACTTGCATAGGTTCCCTCTCTTTTTTTGGCATTAAACACTGCTCTCATGAGCCTCTCTCTCTCTTTTTCTTGGGTCAGGATTTTTTTCTCTAAATCATACCGCTTTTTGACCTCCTCATGCCCTGACAGTGATTGAATATCTTCAGAGGCTCTGGCAAGTTCTTCTGCTCTCCGCTTGTTTTCCTCCATTTGATCTGCATTATCTTCAAGTTCTTCAGTGTTGTCACTTAATACACCAGAGAAATCAATGAGTGCTCCTACCACTGCAGTGATAGCAACAACAGCAAGACCCCACCCTGTGGATGCCATTGCTATTTTCACCGCCTTGATTTGAAATATTGCTGACACTGCCTCACGTTTTATAATAGCAAATCCAGTTGCCACCAGTCCAAGAGCCAAGGCATAAGACCTGATCTCCTCCTCATCAATAGACTTGACAAATTCTGTTTGAGTCTCTTTCCATCTCATCATTGCAGGTGTGAGTTGCGTGGCAATCCTGACCCACAGCCCCTCTACTGCAGAGTCCAACTCTACCTGTGCACCAATCAAGTCCTGCATCATAATATCTGCCATGTTTTTTGATGCACCACTTACACCCTCCAGTGACTTGGTCAGTTTATCAATGTCATTTGCAGAGTCTACCAAGACCCCAAATGTCTTTGCTGTCCTTGGCAATACAAAGCCAAGAAAGTCAGTCAAGTCCTTGCCAGAGTTTTTCATGTGTTGCATAACCTCAACAAATCCATCATAACCAGATACGGTGTGTCCAATCTCCTTGGTCAGATCAGATTGTGGGTTTGCCATTTGCTCCATGATCTTGGTCAATGCAGTTCCTGCAATGGATGAGTCCACCATCTTATTTGACAAGACCCCAAGCAATGATGTTACCTCATGCATCTTAAATCCTGCCTGTGGTGCTATCTGCCCAACATATACCATTGCATTTGCAAACTTTTCTGTATCCAGTGCTGTGGATGAGAATGCTGTTGCCATAATATCTGCCACATTTCCTGCCTCACTTGCATCAAGACCAAACTGCCTCAACACACCACCTGCCACCTCTGCACTCCTTGGCAGATCAACATCAAAAGCAATTGCCATGTTTAGGATGCCCTCTGTACCTGCCAAGATTTCATCAGTCTTGAAACCCAGTTTTGACAGTTCAAATTGCAACTTGCCAACTTCAGATGCACTCTTGGCTGTGCTTGATCCAAATGCAAGAGCACTGTCTCTCAACCTGTCAAATTCATCTCCTGTTGACCCAGATACTGCCTTGACCTTGTTCATGGTGTGCTCAAAGTTCCCACCCATCTCTGTGACCTTTCTAACCACTGCTCCAATTGTCTGGTCTAATATTCCAAAAGCCTGTTGCACACCGCTGACAGCCAGACCAAACTTTGCCATGCCACCTGCGAAACCTTCGGTCTGTTGCTTGGCTTTACCGCCAAACTTGTCAAGCCTCTGGTCAATTTTCTGGATTGCCTGATTGATCTGGCTAATGTCAGCCTTAAAATCAAAAGTTACTTTGGGATTAGCCATGATCTGGTCTCATCCTGATCTTTAACAACATATAATTTGCCACACTTGCAATGCTCATATTATTCATGACCCATCTATAGTCCTGAATGTTTCCCTCTGCCACACTGTACACAAGAGCCTCAAGACCTGCAATGTGCTTGTCCTCATCTGTGTTGATTCCATGTGTGTCAAGTAGTTCAGCATCTGGTTCACCACCTATGTAGTTGACTTCTCCTGTCCGTTTGCTTGACTCATTGCGTTGGGATTGCTCAAGAATATTCCCAAGGAGATGAAGTTGTTTATCATTTTCTTGTTTAATAAAAAAAAATCCGCCAACACCTCCTGAAGGTGCGTGTTGCTGATCTTCTTGATTTCAATTGCATCAAGATCACCTTTCAATATGATTTTGATCCACTTTTCCAGATTCTCCATGTCAAGCAATGATTCAAACATAGTGTCTGGATTTTCACCCACTAATGAACTTTTAAAAGTTTTAATCAGTGCAATATCTTCACCTATGTTCAATTCAGTCTGCCTGAATTTCTGTCCCTGTATTGTGTAGAACTTCTCATGGACTGGCTTGTCAGTTTGTGTTGCCTCTATTTGGCTCATATTACCTCCTGTTTGGTCGTTTTTATGATTCATGGTCTCTTACCCTATGCTATTGATGTAGGGTGCATCCTCACCCTAAAATATTCCTTTGAATTATCTGCCACATTTCCTGCCGTTGTCATCTTGATTTTCAATGGGTCATCCATCTCAACTGCACCGCTTGTGCTTGAGGACCATGTCTCTCCATTGTCATCAGAGTATTGATAGGATGATTGTGCTGTCACTGAATCAAAGTCTGTGGCTGTGCACCTTTCCAGAATTGGTCTGGCATTGACTGCAGTGTGAAATTTTGGTGTGTAAAATATTGCCTGTGGCTGTGATGCATAGCCAAAGGCATCCTTGGTGGTCGAGTTATCTAATGAGAATGCAGTGATCTGCTTTCTGTAATCAAGAGTCTGATCAGAAAAGGTTGTGGCTGTCTCTGATATGGGAATGTCTCTTGTCCCATCATTAAATTGTAGTTTGAGAGTGACACCTGTGTGCTTTAATGGCAGGATGTCCTTGTGTGCCTCCCAGACTAATGTGGAAAGTTTTTCTCTCTGGTTGCCGTTGAGTGTTACCACCCCACTTGTGCCTCCAACAATAGACATGGCTGTCTCATTGCCTCCATCCAGTTGATAGGTACAGGTCACATCACCACTCAAGTAGCCATTTGTTTTCCATCTTACCTTGAATGTTGCCTCACCCTTTGCATTGTCAATGGTGACAGTTGGGGTGTATGATGTAATGACCTTTAAATCATCTTGGCGAGTATAATTATAGACCGTAGGGTCTGCCATGATATTCCCTACTCATCAAAGATGTAGTTTCTTCTGGGATGGTTTTTCAACAAACCATGTGGGTCTTTGATAGTCCTGCCTCTTGCTTTGAGATCAATACAATAGTCAAGATTGTCCTCTGCCACCTTGATGACCCTGCCAGTGTTACTGACTGCATCAACAAATTGTGCAGGTTTTGGTTCTGGTTTTGGCTTTGGTTCTGCCTTTGGCTTTTGATTCTTTATTGCCATGTTCACTCCTGTGATTCGACCCTGCACCCACCTGATCAAATGACCAAGTGGGTCAAGGTCTGTTTTATTAGTCCTGTTGGATCAATTACGCAACATTATGAGCAATTGTCCAAGGTCTGGTTGCACTTGATGAGGACTTTTTCGCAACTATTTTAGTTTTGAATCCGTCTGCAAAAGCCCTGATCTGATCACAATCCGTCATGGTGAATGTCATTCCTGTGGAATTTGTTCCACCAGTGGTGGTTTTGATCACAACTTCACCGAGGTCCTCACAGTCATCAATGCCATCAAATTCAGTTGGATCAAGATGACTGACTGTCATCTCCAACGAAGATTTGAAACCGTATGCTGTGACAATCTCTGCCCCATCTTCAATTTCGGTGACTGATTCTTTAAGTTCATCAGAAACTGTTACTGATTCAGGTTTGAGATTCTCCCAGTTGATTTTTTCGGTATCAGATGAGTCATTTATAATAACCTGCACCAACCTACCAACAAAGACCTTACTGACAGTTAGATTTGCCATTGTGTTTCTCCTTATGGGTTGTTAAGAGGATGATCATGCTGACCCTTCAAATTTCAGGGTGACAGCAGGGAAATTCAACAGACCTGCATCCAGTCCTCCAAACTCATCCGAGTCCAAGAACTCAAATTCACTTGTCATTGACTGAATGTGGTCACATCCAGAGAACTTGGCATCCACAGCCCCAGATTCACCTATTGATGCATCCAGAGCCTTGAGTGTGTCCACCATTCCCCTTGTGACATCATTGATCTTGGTCATCTCTTTCCCTGCAGATGTGTTCAACACAAATGCCACATTGTAAATTGCCTCATAGATATTCACGCCCTCATAGGTGTGCTCATCCACAGAACCACTCACAAATGTGATGAAATAAGACTGATCAATTGTGCCTGTCATAAAATTCCCACTGTCAATCCACTGATACTTTTTCAATCTGCTAAACCCAGATAAGTTGGCATCCAATTTGGATTCGATATGATCTGCTCCAAATTCTATGTTTGGAAATGCCATGTCACCTGCTAAAGCCTATTTGAACCAGAGGCTCACCTGTCTTTTCAGAATCTGTGATTGTAGAATCTTCAGAAAAGGCAAGATCAGTGAGCAGAATTGAATCTGCTTTTGACTGATACAGTTGAGCCTGTTCTGCATGATTGTGATTAAACATCACATTTGCAATCACTTGATAACAGATTTTCCTCTGGATTGGCTTGGACAATTCAAACTCTCTCAACTCTGCAATTTCAGAATCGGTCTTTACATTCCGATACTGATTTTTCAGATCATCAAACAACTGGCACAGAGCCTGATTGATCTCATGAGTGAGACCACCTGCCTCTGCATCTGCCAGAAAGGATGTGATTGTTGGGAGATAGTCTGTGACATCCGAGTCAGAGATTGTTATGTATTCAAAGGGATTAGACAGTGCCATTTATTTGCCCTTGCCCTTTGCTTTCGCTTTGGACTTGGCTTTGGCTTTGGGTTTGGGAACCACTTGAAAATTCCTGTCATAGCATGTAAGTATCCATGACCCAAATTTCCCAGATAATTCCTTAACCTCTCCTGCCTTCCATTCTATGTCTCCTCCTGATTCAATATCAGGAGTAATGCATTCAATAATACATTTGATCCACATGATTCAACTCCTCAATTGTTGGTTAAGATTATGATAATGCGTTGACACAACCCTGTTTGAAGGGATTCCTACAAACAAGAACCATGTAACATACGACCGTGAAGGCAATTTCATCTTTGCCTGATGCATCTTTTGCCTCTACCTTAAAAGCACCCTCAATGAGTTTGCCTTCAGAAGTGTAAGACTTCTGGGGTAGATAGTAAAGTGCAAAGTCATTAGCATTGACAAAGTCCATCCTTGCATTGTTGTACTTGGGGATGGCAATCACAGGGATACCCCTGTAATCAAGAGCCATGAACCGTGCATCACCCTTTGCAGTTGGGACAGGACTGTATCTGCTGTTCGCAGTCAATAGTCCCTCATAAGCAGAATACTGCTTTTGAGATGTCCATATCTGTGAGGGCGGTGATAGTCTGGAGTCAATAAGATTGTCCCAAACGTCATCCATCATTGCTAATGTTAATGCACTTGACCCACCTGCTTTGACATAGGAGGCAAACCAAGCATCAGATGTTTGGTCTATTCCTGCCAGAGATGTGTTGGTGTTGCCAACAATATCAGTCACACCATCAAAGGATGAGGTGCTTGTTGCACCCTCGCCCAACATATCCAGTGTGATTGAGTATTTAAGATCATCAACAGACAAAAGCAATTCATCTGCCAATAGGTCTGTGAGTGCATTGTATCCACCTGCCAAGGCTTTGGCTTGAACCATTCCATCAACAGATACGGTTGTTCCATATCTCTTGTAGTCCCACTCCACTGTTTGCCGACCTTGTGCCTGACCCACAGGGATCGCTGATCCCTCCGAGAAAGCACCTGCATAATCAGCCTCATTGGAGGTGACGGTCACTGCCTGACCAGACTTGTGCATGGGGATTTGTATTCTCGCTTTGCCAGATGACAGACCTACCTGTCCCAAAAACCCTGCAGTGTTTGCAAAGGCTTTTTGAAATTCTGGAAAAGCAACTGTGTTCAGAATGTTCTGAACTTGTGTTGAGGCTACATTCGCCATTTCAATTCTCCTTGATTAAAGTTAGAGGAAAACTGTTCTGGCTGTGGTCTATTTACAAGGCTTTCTGGAGTTCTTGTGAAACGAACTTTGAAACTTGTTCTCTGTCACTCAAGTCATCTGGTTGCTCACCGTTTGGTTGTACCTTCGGTGTGCCTTTTCCAAATGTCGGTGTTGGAGGAGGTCCAGAGCCTTCAAACAAACCGAGTTTCTCCACCTTTCCAAGTGATGCACTCATGTTTGCAATAGAGTCTGGATCAAGACCTGTCAGATCAATTTTCCCATCATCATTCTGACTGACATCCAAGAAAGACTTTGCTTTGTCCCAGTTGGTGTGTGACGAGTATTTGTCCAGTTTCTTTTGGAGGTTGCTCCTTGCACTTTCAGTCCATTGTTTTTCTTTTTCCTTGAGTGTCTGAATCTCTGCTTTGAGTGCAGAATCATCAAGAGAACTGACTTGGCTTGAGAGTGAATCAACTTGGGCTTTCAGTTCCCTGTTGTCTTTGGCAAGAGATTCGTTGTTGATTCTCTTGTCCTTGTTCTCTGATCCAAATACTTGGACCTTTGCCACCATGTCATCAAACAAACCGCCCATTTTCTGAAGGGCAACCTTGACCTCACTGGAGTCCATTTCAGTTCCTTTAGAACTGACCTCATTGAGGATTTCATGAAACGATTCAGCCATTTGGTGAATCTCCTTTCATTATTTGGTTGTCAATTTAACAAATCATTTTTGTATTTGTGTAATGTTTTTTTTAATCAGGCACAATTAACACATCAGATGCCCTGATCCTGCTCCCTGTATAATGGGTTGACAGTTGTTTCATAAACTTCAATCCATCATGTGGAAATAGATATTTACCCCACTTGCCTACATTGGTGTATATGCCCCTGTCTTTGAGTTCCTTTGCCAAGAACTTTGCACCATCAAACCTGCATGATTTTCCAACCAGTTTCACTGTCATGATCACCCTGTCTGTGCCATCATCTCTGGTCTCATATACTTCAACTATTTTCATTTACTCACTCCCTTTCATGTGCTGTGCATTTTTGCCAAATTTGTAATATTCAACATCAGATTCAAATCCATGACTATAGTTTGGAGCCAGATGATTTCCTGTTGCCAGTACCCTGTCAAGCCTTGTGAAAAACACATTGATTGCATGATCACCCAACCCAGATTCCTGTTTCATTCTGGACCTGATTAACTCCTCATTGCTTTTCATTGTTTGCAATTTCTTCATCCAGTATGGTGACACCTTTTTGCCTTTGAATTGAGAGGACAATGGTGTCCCATTGCCTGAATATCCATGCCCAGTGGGGAGAGTCAAGCCATTGTCAATCAATGCAATCCTGACCTCAAAGGTCTCAACATCCATCATCTTTGTTGATGGTGCTGACTTCCACTTCTGTTCTGCCTTTTCTCTGTTCTTTACCGCCTCAATCTTTTTTGTTTTATAATTCTTTAACTCACCTTCATGTCTACTTTTGTTCTGATTGAATCCAATTAGATTACTTTTTGCTCGGTCTATTGCTATATCAATATCAATAGTCTTGCCAAGACGTTGTTCCGTGTAACCCTCACCCTTGACAACCAAATCACCACTTTTCTTCTGTTGCTTTAATTTGTTGAGTTTTACAGTCCCCTCATCAATGTATTTATTATCCTTGGCAACCAAGCGTTCGTATGTCTGAAGGTGACTGTCCAACATAGCCACTTTGTTCTTTGCCTTTTCAAATTCTTTCTTTGCCTCTCTTTTTACATAAACCTTTTGTTTTTTTGTGACAGGGACAGGCTTTGCCATCCAGTTTCCACCATGCCTGTCAACATTCTGACCTATGGAGTCAAGCAGATACCATCCCTCTGCATGTCTTGGTTTGACATATTTACTCCAATTGCCTTCTGCACCGTTGGTGTACAAGAAGGTCATCATGTCATCAGAGTTCATGTATTTTTCCTTGAACCTCTGGAATGATCCAATCTTTCCCTTGTATTTCTTCATCACTGTTGTGGGAACCAGACCAAGACCCATTTCCTCATCCAAGATTGAAAATGCCACCTCTCTCTTGTACTGGGAGCCAATCTTGATTCCACCTCTCAATTGAACACCTACTTTTCCTGCTCTACCTTTAGGCATTCCATACTCTTTCTCATGTGTTTTGAATATACCCTTGACACCATTCTCAAGTATTTTGCTGTCATTCACCCCACTCCTTTTGACATCACTTTCATGTTTGATCTTGGACTGCTCCATTGAGGTCCTGTCCTTGGCGTGTGCTTTCCCACTCTTGCTCTTTTTCCTTGCCTTTGGACCCTCTGTGAGTGGAGCCTCAAGCAATGTCTGCTGTGCATTCATCTCTTCAATGAAATTCTTTTGTGCAACCGCAACAACCCTGCCACGATTGTCAACATAAGAGGTTGTTTTTGGTGCAGACTTCGCCTGTCTTTGAAGGACCTGTTGCATCCTTATATCTTTGACCCCAAGGATTTCCTCTGCTTGTGTGCCACCTTTTCTTTCTCTCCATATACGATTTGATACTGTTGTGACCTTTTCACCCCTTTGTACAGGTCTCAACATGCACTTGCATCCAATGTTGCACTCTGTATCACCCCACCTTGGCAGTCCCCTGCCCAGATCAAGCCATCCCTGTTTGGTCCTTGGTGGCATAGAGCCGTGCCTTAAACAGTCACCACAGCCAGATGCATTTGGGTCTCTCACCCAGAGATACAGTTGACCTCTCTCTCCTTTCAAATTCTCAACAGGCTTGGCAACCATCCTCTGCTCCTGATCCCCTATCATCCTGTGGATTTTCTTTTTGATCCCTACAAAGTTTCCTGTGTAGTTTGGATTTGAGTATTGCTTTGCATCAGCCACCATGCCCCTCCTCACCTTTGCAGGTGTCTCACCATTCAGGACTCTCCTTTTGAAATCTGTTTCTGCCTGATTCATGATGGCATCAATTTCACCATCCAATTCAAGTGCAGTCAGATCAACCAGATACTGTGTTCTCCTGTTGTTCAAGCAACTGTCCTGCCAAAGTTCTTGGTCTGTTTGACCAGTTGCTTTTCTACTTGTCTGTCAGCCTCCTTTGCCAGTCTCTTAAAAAACTGTGATCCTCTTGGCAATTTATGAAAGACTCCACTGTATCCCTCCTGATTGTGCCACCTGAACAGTGATCTGTATGTGGGTGGATTCTTTGCCTTACCAACTGCACTCCCACCCTTGTACAGATACTTGCCACTGTGTTTATTTCCTGATGCAAACACAATCAATTTCAGTGGCTTTGCACCAAACTTGAATCCAGTTTTCATTGTTTCACCTGTACTCACAAGCCAATGGTCCTTGCCTTTTTTCTTTTGGGTGCTCTTGGCATTGGATGGGGCATGGTCAAGATTGATGCCCCTCTTGGAATTTAAGAGTGATTTATATGTTGGGTAGGATGTGTTAGGCTTTCCAATGATGTTCTGCTTTGCCTCCTTGGTAAAAAACTTCTTGAAGTTCAGCCTCACTTTAGCCATGACTGTCCCAGTTTCAATCCACCCTTGACAATTCTCTCTGCATGTTTCCTGACTTCAATCCTCATTTGTTGAGTCAGTTCTGCCTTTTCTTTTTTGGTTGTTGCCCTGATGATCTTGGGTGTGTGCTTGGCAATGATCCTGTTCATCTTCTCCTGCAGTTTGACAGTGAGAATCTGTTCTTTTTCTATCAGTTCTCCAAGTTCATCCCTCAAGTCAGATGCAACATAGACCTCTTTGATTGGCATTATTCTGCCTCAACAAGTTTTCCATTGCTTTCTACAGGGATTGATTCTGACAGTGGTGGTGGAGACATGCCAAACAAATCATCAAACTCTTGGATATTGTCCTTGATATATTGTTCTGCCTCATCTCTGCTCATCTCTGGGTTTTTCCTCTGGACCCAGTCCACAGCACTGATCACACCATCCTCCATCTGCATCTTTGCCAGTTCATAGTCAGCCTTCTCATCACTGATCACCTTGGGTTGCTGATAGTCTATGATCAGAGTGTCCATCACATTTGGGTTGATCTGGTTGTCTGGTCTGTGGTAGTTGTTGCACTCAATCAGTTTCTCAACCAGTCTCAAATCATTCTTTGTGACCTTCATGATGTCAGATGCCCATTGCCTCAACAGTGGTTCATTCTTGATCCT
>PVBE010443756.1_pt1 | contig 11589 bp, 9 predicted proteins | sample 1631181 | NCBI WGS metagenome assembly PVBE01 (sample SAMN08397723, study PRJNA350692) | Marine metagenome, whole genome shotgun sequencing project. | isolation source: water | place: Pacific Ocean | collected 2012-04 | reverse complement strand
TGTTGGGTTTGTAAATGTCAAAGAACCAAGGTGAGCAATAGCCTGTCCTGCAACAAGTGTGCTTGAAGCTGGTGAGCTAGCTGCTAGAGATACTGATACCTCTTCTGATTCTTCATAAGTATCGCTATCAACCATCTGTGCAGAGTCGGTCAAATAAGCGAGTTCTGCTGCAACTTCGCTACCCATAGTAGCTCCTGTTGCACTGTATCCTGATCCATCAAGAACAAATCCTGCTTGGAATCCGTTTGCAGCCATACCATCATCTGAAAGAGAACGTAGTTCACCGTCCCAGAGAAGGTAGTTGTCAGTTCCATCTGTCCAGAGCATACCGTCGTATCCGTCAGCAGCGTCTGTAAGAGAGTCTCCAACTGTGTAGTCTACAAAGAAAACGTCTGGAACATCATCGATGAACGTGTTCCAATCACTTCCAGCAAGACCTTCAGCTACTTCAGCGCTCTCAACCCAGTGGACTGATCCGTCTGCAGCAACTGCATATACTTTGTCATCACTTGTGATCTTGATCCATCGTGAACCTGCACGGTAAACAATGTTTCCAGCAAGTGGAATATCTGCTAATTCTTCATCTGTAAGCCATACAACTCCATCGAAGCTGTCGTACCATGAGAAGAAAGTTTTTTCGTTCGGGAAAGAGTATCGTTGTCCGTCTGATCCGTAGTAGTACACTGTTGAAAGTGTTTCTCCTCGGACGAGGTCACCAAATGATGCAGCTTGTGCTTCAAGTGGTGCAAACGCTGTAAGTCCTGCTGTAGCAAGAATTGTTGCTGCAGCAATAGCGAGTACAACGGCGTTCTTTACCATTTTAAGTGTGTGGGTCATAAATTCTATTTACCCTCGAGGGCATGCCCCATAACGAGGGCAAAATCCTTTTCGACTTTAATGTTTATGTCTTAGCATGCGACGCTATGCGCCTCGACCTTAGCATGTAAGGGACTTCCCAAGATTAAAAGTTTGGGAAGCAAGCGAGAGTCTGCTCAAAGACCAGACCTACGCTCGAGTTATTGGAGCTCTATTTCTTTTAGGAGCTGGAACGCTTTTCTGTATTCTCCTTGAATCTTTAAGGAGATTGCGATATCAATTTTTTCTTTTTGTTCATCTGTGAGGTCTGAATTGTTCAGACTTGAGAGCTTTGACTCAAATGCGAGTAGAATTTCTCGTGCCATTTCTTCACCTTCTTCGATTTCATGCGCTGTAATAATAACGTCAACAGCCTGTTCTTGTGTTTCTTCTACTGCATCTTGCACTTCTTCTACTACAGCTTTGATGTTGTCTGAAACTTGTTGTCCAGACTGCGCGATGGTTGTTGTATAAATAGGAGCCTTTCTACCAACGATCATTGCAAGCTCTGTATTTGATGCGCTATCTCCCGATTCATCTTGCAACTCTTCTTTAAGTATCTGAACCTCTTGAGTGAATCTGTCAGCAGCTAGCTGTACAACTTCTGGGTGGTCCACTGGATTTGAAGCAGCAAGTATCACCATTTCATCAAGTCTGTTTGAAACAAATTGAACTTTGAGTTGTGCGCGCTGCGCTGGATCAAAGGTCACTGCAAGCTGAATCTTTTCAAGAGAAATTTTTGCTGGATAAAAAGTATCACCAGGTACAGCGTGTGCTGAAGTAGTCACAACCGATGCCCAGGAAGCAAAGACAAATAAAAAGATCGCCACAAATGCAGCTGCTGGTTTTAGCATCATGTGCGACATGTGCCACACACCATACTCGACATATTCACGCACTCCATAAGCACGCGAAGCTGTCTCTTCTTCTAAACCAGAAACAGCGGCAACTTGTTGCCATCTTTTTTCTGCATCAAATCCCCCACCTAGCTGTGGGTCATCTTTGTGCGACTTTAGAATGTTGATGAGTTCTTTATCCATATCACTGCTCAAGCAGCGCTCTTAGTTTTTTGATCGTTCGGTGAATCATCACCGTTGTTGCGTTTTCGCTCTTCCCTATTTGATTGGCAATCTTTTTTATTGGCCAATCTTCGAAGTATCGTAGAATGATCACTTCCCTTTCTTCGTCCTTTAACCGATCGAGCGATTCTTTAAGGAGTTGTGCATCTACCGAATCTGCGAGCTGTTGTTTTGTTCCGTGTTTTGTTTCCTCAACAAGCTCAGCTCGTTCCATCTCGACTTCTGTTTTTCGCTTCTTTGATCTATAGAACTCCGCGACAACCCCACGTGCAATCGTATACATCAGAGCTGTGAAGTGTTCTACTTCGGATCGCTTCGCGTACTCCCAAACCCTTAATGAGATAGTTGAATAAGCGTCATCAACATCATTAGGTGTTGGAAGTTTGAAATGAAGAAATCTTTGAAGCGAAGAACCATTTTCATCCAAAAGACGCCTGAACGCCTTTTCGTCCTGAAACATTCGGATGCGAAACAAAAGAAATTGTTCGAGTCGACGGTTCACAATAGTAGTCGTGTATTGTAAGTAAAACCTTACAGAATGTGAGAATAGTACTTAAATAAGGGAAAAAATTCAACCCCTTAATCATACACACCTTGACAAAGTCAAAAAAAATGTATAAACTAGCCTAGACAAAAAAATTTTCCACAGGTACCTATGAAAGAAGTAATCCGACTATCTGTCTCAGAGGCAGCAAAAATGTTTGGTGTAAGCCAACAAACAATCCGTCGTGCACTCAAGCAGGGCGAGATTACTTATGTGGTCGTTCAAGGCCGTTATAAGATTAGCTTTGAATCACTTCTACGATGGTCACAGAGAACAACCACTGTGAGAAACAAGCGTGACAATCGCGGGATTGGTCAATACGTTGATCAATGGAAAATGCGTAACAAGCTTTTTTCACCAAACCCCTCCTCTCTTGAGAACGATTCACCGGACCAAAATTAATATGAAAAGATTTGTAAGCATCTTATTGCTTCCAATTCTTGTTTCACTCCTTGTTCCCCAAGGAGTATTTTCTCGTACCCAAGATAATGAATTCGTACGCACCGCGAACTACTTCTTGCTCTCTGGAAGCAATCTTGAAAAACCACAAAATATCGACATTCTTTCGAAGCATGATTTGATTGTGATCCCGGTTGAGGCCCAGGTCTACAACAAGCCTTTTTTTAAGGAAGTTAGAAAACGAAATCCTGACATCATAATCCTTCCATATATTGCAACCGTGAGTTGGAATCATCTTTATTGGAATGATCCGCTTCATAAAAAACTCTTCTCAGGTATTCAAGATAGCTACTGGCTTACTGATGGTAATGGTGGAAAGACATCTGTCTGGCCAAACACAAATGCACTTAACCTTAATACCGCATGGGCTGATCATCTTTCATCTTTTGTAGACACACAAGTTCTCTCAAGTGGTCTTTGGGATGGCGTGTTTTATGACGAGGTTCAAGATTCAATTAGTTGGCTTGGTGCTGTAGACGTGAATAGAGACGGAACAAAAGACTCAAGACATGAAGCTGACAAACTCTGGAGAGAGAGATACGAATATCTTTTCTCAACCACACGAAAGAAGATCGGTTCAGAATACATAATGATTACAAATGGAAGTTCCCAGCAATCTTTTCGACCGTATGTGAACGGACGAATGTTTGAATCTTTTCCAAATGAAGATGCACGTTTAAGTGATTGGATTCGATCTACACGAGAATATGTCGACCTTGAGAACTCTACAAAACATGATGCAATCAATGTCCTGAACGTAAATACTGGAAACACTGGAGCAAAAAATAATTACCAGCGTGTTCGATTTGGTATTACAACCACCTTGCTTGCTGATGGTTACTTTGCTTTTGATTTTGGGGACCAGGACCATTCTCAACTGTGGGAATATGACGAATACTCAATTTATCTAGGTAAACCAAAAAGTGATCCAGAGAATGTTCTTAACACTTCCTCATCCACCATATCTACAGGGGTATGGGAAAGAGATTTTGAGCAAGGAAAAATTCTTATAAATGCAACAGATATCGAGCAGACGATTAGACTTGATGGTGAATTTGAGAAAATCCATGGAACACAGGACCCAAATGTAAACGATGGTTCTATCATTTATGATGTCTCAATTTCTCCACGAGACGGAGTTGTGCTTCTTCGTCCTCTTCAGGATGTTCATGACGCAACGTTCCTAAACGGAGCGTTTGCACGCATCTTCTCAAATGAAGGTGAAACTAAACGTACTGGATTCTTTGCTTACAATGGAACATTCAAAGGTGGGATGCAGGTCATTCAATACGATATTAATAACGATGGTGCTCGAGAATTCGTGGCTGCAGATGACACATACGTGTACATCCATGATTCTGATGGAACACTCATCAAAAAGATTGCTCCGTACACAGAAAATTTTGACCAAGGAATAAACATCTCTGTTGGAGACATTGAATCAGACGGTACTGTTGAAATTGTTACTGGAACAGAAAACGGTGGTGGTCCACATGTACGTGTATTTGACCATGATGGAAACCTTATCAACCCTGGATTCTTTGCATATGCAGACTCTTTCCGTGGTGGTGTGAATGTATCAATTGGAGACTTGAATGGCGATGGTATTAAGGAGATCATCTGTGGAGCAGGAGTTGGCGGCGGTCCACATGTACGTGTATTCAAAAAAGATGGAACTCTTATTAACCCCGGATTCTTTGCGTATAACGAAGGTTTCCGTGGTGGTGTGAATGTTGCAGTAGGTGACGTTGATGGTGATGGTGTGGATGAAATCGTAACCGGCCCTGGATTAGGTGGCGCACCTATCTCAAGGGTGTATGATAAAGATGGACATATGGAATCAGAATTTGAGGTTTTTGATTCTACACAAAGAGATGGACTCAAGATCGTTATTAGTGACGTTGATGGTGACGGTATAGCGGAAATCATTGGTCTTACGACAGGCGTCTTCACATTAAGCTCGCTCCCTTATGAAAATTAGCGACGAAATAAAACAAGGAATTGCATGCGACTCTGTAGGAAAACCAGATTCTATTCTTGGTCGTGCAATTTGTTTATCCGTCCACCCCGGAAAGATGGCACTTTTCCCTTTTGTTCGATGGTTCAATAAGCGCTACAAAGGGCGATATAAGTTTGCTAGAGTGATGTTTTCTATTGATCTTGTACTTCTTTCTATTGCTGCTACTCTTTTTGCTGTTTTCGCATTCGTTTCTATTGTCCAACCAAAATCTTTTTCAGATAAAATTATCTTTGAGGCAACAGTTGCTCCAAGAGAGATTGTTTCAGGAGCCTCCTCAACTTTGGTGATTCGATTCACAAACACCTCAAAAGAGGACCTTAGAGACGTTACTTTAAACTTTCAGTACCCAGACCATTTTCTTCTCCAAGAAATTTCTTCAAAGAATAATGAAATCAGTGGTCAAAATATCTTTATTCCTTTCATTGCCTCTGGAACCAGCGGAAGTGTCCATATTCGTGGTGTTATGTTTGGTGATATTGGAGGACAACAGTCTTTCACAAGCACCATGACGTTTACGCACGGAGAAAAAGCGTCCCGTGATACAAAAATCGACACACACACTTTTACACCGGTTGATTCAGCGCTCGTTCTTAGCCTGCACTTACCAGAACGTCTTGTTGCTTTTCAAAACGTAGATGGATTCATTGAATACGAAAATACTGGAGAAGTTGAGCTACCTACAATTAACATTTTACCAACGTGGCCAGATCGTTTTTCTCTACTATCTATTGACGCAAGCACAGTCGACGGTCAATACGAAGTACCTGCCATTCTCCCAGGAGAAAAAGGAGTCATGGATTTCTCTGGATTTCTTGGTAATGTTGGTAAAGAAGCCGTATTTGAGTTTTTGCCTTCCTATACTTTTGGTGACACAAGATACAACCAGCAGATGCTTACTCACATTGCCCCGGTTGTTCCTCCGCAAATTACTGTAGACCACACCATTGAAACAGATGCATTGAAGCCAGGAGGTACTGCAGAAGTAACTGTTTCTTATAAACACGAAGGCGAATTCCCTGTTTACGATGCTGAAATCGGAATCACTTCTGAAAGCCCTTTTCTTGCACAAAAAGAAGTTCTTGTAGACTCGAATTTGTTTCCTGAACTTGAAGAACTTCAGCCTGGTGATGAAGGTATTCTTACTTTGGATCTTCACCTAAAATCTTCTGTTGTTTCTTCTCAGACTTCTCAATTTGAAAACCTATCCGTATCAAGCAAAACTCTTTCCTACTACACTCTTGGTGACGGAACATCCCAACGAGTAACCTCTCTTGGTCCTGAAATTACCGTTCCGCTTACAACCCCTCTGGTTCTAGATTCATTTGGAAGATACATGGCTGCAAGCGGTGACCAACTTGGACGAGGACCACTTCCTCCGCGCGTTGGTATTGAAACAAAATACTGGATCTTCTGGAACGTACGTGGCACAACTAATAATATCCGTGATTTGCACATTGAAGGAACACTTGCTCCAGGAGTTCGTTTCACAGGTAAACAGACTGTTTCTCACAACAATGCAACTGTCTATAATAAAGATACTCATTCTGTATCGTGGGAATCTGCTCTTATATCCCCAACGCTCTCTCCATCTAGTAAAATAGTTGGAATCGCGTTCGAGGTAGGCATAACTCCTACAGAAGACATGCTTGGAACCTCCCCGTTGCTATTATCAAGCATCTTGGCGACTGGTAGAGACGCCAGAACAGGTGCCTTTGTAAGTGCTTCAGGATCCCCTATTTCTACTGCGCTTTTTAACGATATAGCAGCCTCTGGAAAATCACTTGTTGAATAACGAATTTTGGTGTCAACTATTGACAAAAGTCCATTTTTCTGGTATATTTGTACGTTAAATACTTTACTGTTTAACGTTCAAATTAGGGCAAAAACTATGAAAATAGCCATGATTGGCCAAAAAGGAATTCCTGCCCGAGCTGGGGGTATTGAACGACACGTAGAAGAACTCTCAGCCGAGCTTGTAGAACGAGGACACGAAGTCCTTGTTTATTGCCGTTCCTGGTATGTTTGGCCTATTAGAGATCATCGAGGCGTGCAGTGTATTGGTACAAAATCAATCAAAAGCAAACATCTTGATGCCATCTCTCATACATTTACTTCAATCTTAGACGCAATGAAGCGTAATGTGGATGTAATTCATATCCACGGTGTTGGACCAGCACTTCTTAGCTGGATTCCAAAGCTTTCGCGTAAAAAAATCAAAGTCGTTGTAACCTTCCATTGTATTGATAGACATCACCAAAAATGGAACTGGTTTGCACGAACCATGCTTTACCTTGGTGAAAAGGCAGCTGTGATCTTCCCTGATGCAACTATCTCTGTTTCAAAGACACTTCAGGCATATTGTCGAATGTCATATAGCGCAGATACAAAGTACATTCCAAACGGAACACAGGTTCCAATGGATCCATCAGACGAAAATCTTCTTTCAGAATTTGGACTTGAACCTAACAAGTACCTGATGATGTGCTCCCGCCTTGTTCGTCATAAAGGAGCTCATGTACTCATTGATGCTTGGAAGCGTGCAAGAATTGAAAATCCTGAAATTCTAAAGGACTTCAAACTAGCCATCGTTGGTGGAAGTGCTTTCACAGATGACTATGTTAAGGAACTTAAAGAACTTGCTGCTACTGATGATTCTGTTGTAATGACAGGGACACAGACCGGTGAAGCGCTTCATGCATTGTTTTCAAACACGTATGCAAACGTTCACCCGTCAGAATCTGAAGGTCTACCAATTGCTGTTCTTGAAGGAATGGGATACGGAAAATGTGTTCTCTCATCAGATATCCCAGAAAACCTTGAGCTTACAAAAGATCACGGCATGACCTTCAAGCGCGGAGATGTTGCTGATCTTGCCAAGCAGATTGCAATTCTTCTTGAACACCCTGAACTTGTTCAGGAAGTTGGAAGACAGGCGCGACTACATATTGCAAAACATTATGACTGGAAAGAAATTGCTGAAACTACAGAGTATCTCTACGAACTTATACAACTCGAAGAACCACTCTTAAGCAAAAAACCAGCCTAAGAAAAAACTCCCTTCGGGGAGTTTTTTGATTTCTAAAATTTTAGCTAGACATGATACGGGGTTATCTCCTGATAAATTTCCAATATCTCTTTGTGGTGTCTGCTTAGTGTAAAACCTTTCTCTACGGTCTCCCTTGCACTTCTCCCCATTTGAAGGAGCAGCTCTTCGTCGTATGCGAGGCGCATGACCTGCTCTGCCCACTCGTTCATATCAAGCGGCTGAATCAAGAATCCATTTGTCCTATCTTGGACTATCTCATCTATTCCCCCAACATGGCTTGCTATTACTGGTTTTCCTAGTGCCATTGCTTCGAGAGTAACGAGAGGAAACGTTTCGTGCACTCTGGAAGGAAGCAGTACAGCCATCGAATTCCTAACCAGCTCATTTAACTCCTCTCCTTTTCTAAACCCTGTAAACTCGATGTTTTTACAACCATGAGATAGTAGATGCAGGTACTTTTCCTTTGGACCCTTTCCAACAATCTTAAAATCAATATCTGGAAGCATTTTTGCAAGATGCACAACTGTCTCTACCCCTTTCTCCTCACTTAATCTCCCAAAATAAATCATGTAGCCCTTACTGGTATATGAAGGCTGAATGCCAGCAACATCAATTCCATATCTAACCACCCTGACTTTATTTCGATCAAAACCTGCTTTAAGCAGCTGTTTTTTCATATACGTAGACGGGCACAGAAAAAGATCTACATTTTTTTTGTATATGTTGCTCAGTGCATGAAATGAAAATGTCGCAACCTGAAGAGTTGATGCAATTCTTGATTGTTTGTGAAATTTTGTATTGATGGCCTGAACTGCATTCATTGTTCTTACATCGTCTCCACACCCCTCCGCCCACACATTGTACTGCGGACTCACAAGATGATGATCGTGAACGGTCATTACAACAGGAACACGCTGATCTTTAAGTGTGTGTAGTATCGATGGTGACAGTTGTGTATATACATTATGAAGATGACAGAGATCAGGTTTTGTTCTGTGAACGAGCGTAGCAAGCTTCCTCCGCGCTTGAAGTGAATACAACATCCTTCCAACTGTTCTCAATCCAGAAAGACCAAAGCGTACTTTTTGTGTTTGTACAAAGGATGGAAAAAATTGTTCGTACTTGGATGAAAGATTCTCGCTTGATGCCATAGCGAACGGAATTACCTCGTGACCCTGTGATTCCAAATACGAAGATAAGTCGAGCATGTATTTTTCTGCCCCACCTCTTAGATAGTAAAACTTGTTTGCTTGAATAATCTTCATACTTTGTTTTTTGCCCCTTCGATTTCTCTTTGACGAAGCACAACCATACACCCAGCAAGAAGCCAGAGATAATATGCAGAAGTTCTAATTTCAAAAACAGTTGATGTGAACGCATTGAAACTAATTCCAAGTATTACTGCGCATACACCCACAGCCACTGCCCTTACAAATGGATCTTTTGATTCTCTAAACGTTTTCACACCAAAAGTAAACAGGGCTGCAAACATCCAAATATACAGAGCCCAACCAAGAGTTCCTGTTTCACCCCAAAGCGCAAACCAATTGTTGTCTATAAACCCTTCTGTTCCAAATACTCCAAAAGGGAGACCTAACTCTTCATATACTTTGCTATTTCCAAGCGCTGTTACAGCACCTCCTCCAAATTGCCCCGGACCAACACCAAATATCGGTGAGGATGGCACAACCGTAAGCGGAGTATGTACATACCAAAAAACACGACCCAATCCGTAATACTCCCCTCTCCAACGTGCATAACTAAAGGATTCATAAAAACGCTCGGTGATTGTCTGGCCTGGAGATTCTGTAATGAATCTTACCTGCAAGCCGCTCGCCGCAATATAACCAGCCAAAACTATTACTATCGCACCAGTAAAAAGTGCGATCTTTTTGTTTTTCATTAAGTAAACTCCAATAAATAAGAAGCCGATAATAAACGCAAACCAAGATGAACGTGAGTACGTCAGAAGAAGTGCTGGAAGCCCAACAAGAAAAGAGAGTCCAAGAATAAGCTTGTCTGGCATGGATTTCTTTACAAAGGCAAATCCTGCCGTCATAAGCAAAAAGATATATAAGAAGTTTCCCAGCCTGTCATATCTTCCGAGTGTAGAAAAAATTCGTGTTCCTGGTTCCCAGAACTGCTGCACACCTTCTGTTAACACGATCGATCCATAATTACGCGCTTCTGAGGGCAACAAAATTGCATCTAACGACTCTCCAATTCCCCACTGCATAAGACCCAGCACAGACTGGAACACGACAATAAAAAACATCGTTAGAAGTAAGTTCTTTATGAACTCTTTGGTTGGACGCAGATGAACCACCAAGAAGAATACCAACATGAATCTGATGATCTGTCTGATACCTAGAACTGCGATCCATGGCGAAACTGCATTGATAAGTGAGGAAGCAAGCAATACTACACCGAACAAAAAGAACGGTAAGTCTATTGGGCTTTGTCTAATCTCGATTTTGTTCGTCAGTATTTTTACAACTACCACTGCAAGCACAAGATACACCAATCCTTCTGATAGATATCTTGCAAACAAGTATGCATCGTCTGGTGTGAACTTTAAAATAATGGATTCAAATGGAAGATAGACCGCTAGAAGAAATAACGACCAGAGTGGTCTAAGTATCGTCACTAGTAACAGACTTACAGCTAGAACAAATGCCACAACAAATGCTGGAGAAATAATTGACTGAAGCACAAGAAGAAATCCAAGCAAAACGAATAAACCAAACACAGCCTTTTGTGCAAAAGTTTCAGATCTGTTGTAGATCATTTTCAGATCAATCATGCTCCTATTGTACCAGAAATTGAAAAACCTCCGGCACACAAGTTGTGTACCAGAGGTTGAGTGACCCCTTTACGGGACGAGTAGGCCTTCGAAGCTTCCGGAGAAGTTGAAGGTGGATAGCGAGCCGGAGACCTCGGCGCTCAGCATGTCGCTGAACGGGAACTCGCCAGTCCACAGAACCTCCAGGAGACCCAGCACGTTGACCGTGCCTTCGATGGTGAAGTCTTGGGAGATCTCACCCTCGATGTCGCCTGTGTGGCTTCCGGGGAAAAGCGCCACGAATGAACCGCTGAACGAGCACGTTGCCGTACCCAGAATCATCGGATCACCAGTGGTGTCCACGCTGACCGACGCGGTTCCTTCGCAGGTATCGCTCAGGCCACTTACAGTGTCCATTGCGAGGAGCTGGAAGTCACCCTCGTAGGTTCCAAGTTCGATGCAGCCGAGGCTGACACCGTCGACTTCGAGTGGTTCATCCACTTCCTCGTCGCAGTCGTTGTCCTCGAGATCACCGCAGATCTCGATTCCATCGGGACTGATGAACTCGGTCTCGTCGTCGCAGTCGCCTTCGGCTTCGATGTAGCCCTCCGGTGCAGCGCACTGGAGAACGGTGACGTCCGGGTCACCCCATCCGTCTTCGTCGAAGTCCTGGTAGAAGGTCGTTGCCGTCCCCAGGTCGAGTGCCCCGTCGTCGTCGTCGGTCAAACCATCGCAGTCGTTGTCCACGCTGTCGCAGACCTCGGTCGCACCGGTGTAGGCCAACACTTGAGAGTCGTTGCAATC
>PVBE011959521.1_pt1 | contig 11590 bp, 8 predicted proteins | sample 1631181 | NCBI WGS metagenome assembly PVBE01 (sample SAMN08397723, study PRJNA350692) | Marine metagenome, whole genome shotgun sequencing project. | isolation source: water | place: Pacific Ocean | collected 2012-04 | reverse complement strand
TGCAGGACCCACGCCCATGCCAACATGCAAGCGCGCGCCGAGGCCCCGAACCTGATACGAGTAAGCGACGCGGTCCGAAGGAACCGCCAAGGCCGACCCCCGATCGAGTTCCTCGTAGGCGAGGCTGACTCGCCCCTTGCGGTCAGCGCGAGCCACGAGGCGCGTGGTCTTGCCCCGGGCGGCCCGTTCGCGAAGATCATTAGGATCCAGATCGCGCAGGTCTATTCCCAAAATCACCTCCGGGTGGACCTGATGACCGAATACCGCACCAGTGACAATGGCCAGCTTGGTCGCCGCATCCACCCCACGGAGATCGAGGCCGGGATCGGGCTCGAGCACGCCGCGATGTTGAGCGGCGGCGATGCCTTCGTCGATCGAGTCTCCCTTCTCGACCCTCTCGATCACGGCCGTCGTCGAGGCGTTCGCGACCAGAGCAATCGACGCACAGTCTCGACGCAGCCCTGCCAGTTCGCGCTTGAGCAACAAGCCCGTGCCGCCGAGAACGGCATTGAAGCCGATGCGGTCGAGAACAGGCTCGGCGAGGAGTTCCCATGCACCGAAGGCCAGCGCATTCTTGGCCGCAAGGACGAGTCTGCCATCGCCACCGAGAACCTTGCGGCAGCGGGCCAAGGACTCGCCGGCAGATTCGAGCCCGGATGGCGTCGCATCGATCACCAGATCCGCGTCGACGAGATCAACAGCCAGTCCGGTCGGGAGGGCCTCGGCTCCATCTCGCTCGACCAGTCGCCCAGATTCCGCCTTGAACGAAGCCAATGCCAGGGCGGAAAGGCCATCGGCGTCGTGCAGTGTCGCGCTCGAATCGGAAATTCCGATCAGTTGCAGCGGCTTTTCCGCCAGCAACCGCAGGAAGGCTTGGCCCACCTGACCCGCGCCAACGAGATGCAGAGTTGGTGAAGATCCTGACGTACAGAAGGTTTCGAGAAGGATCGGTGATTGAGAATCGATCTGGTTCGCAGTCATTGTTGTTTCTCCGTTGGAATGATCAGGAGAATTGCGAACGCGCCAGGGAGATGAATCGACTCGACCCAACGATCGTCGACTCATCTTCCGGAGGAACTCGCAAGTTCTCCGTGGGAATTGGCACCTTCCTGGTTTCCCAGGTGGTTGCCCCGGCTTCAAAGGGCCCATCCCTCAGCCGGTCTCGATGAGATGCCAGCGAAGCTACGGAGATTAGGTGGACCGGTCAACCCCCCTCCCATCGAGGATCGAAGCCCGATCCCGGAGGAGGAATCCGGACGAATCATCGAGCCGGATAAAATCCCAACCGAACAGATTTGTGGGCATGAGCCCGGCAAGGGATATCCTCGCTGGAAGCTATGTTCACAACCCTGGGAAGAATCTTCGCAATAACCGCCCTGATCGCAGGCTCCTTGGCCACGCAGGAAAACGCACCCGAACCGGTTCCCGCACGCCACATCACCTTTCAGAACCTCGCGCCCTTCGCCCGACGGGAATGGGTCGCGACGATCGTCCCCTTCAAGTCCGGCGAGGTTCCGGCCGGAGAACTGCCTGACCTCCACGTCAGTGAGCGCGCCACCCTGTGGCTACCCTTCGGCGCTCGCTGGCCCGATGGGTCCCTGCGCTTCGCGCGATGCCTGGTCCGCATCGAGATCACAAAATTTGGTGAACTCCGCCTGCCCCTGCTGCCCGGATCCGGCCCGGCATTAGCCTCGGAACTGCCCGGACTTCCAGCCAAGCTACCCGTGGTTTCCGTGCGACAAGGAACGGAAGTCGCGACGGCGACACCGAAGCTGGTGCGCCTTCTGGAGGTCTCGTCAGTGCGTGCTGTTGGTCTGTTTCGCTGCCGCATCGGACAATCCGGCCTTGTCTTCGAGATGATCTTGGAGGCCTACGCCGGCCAAGCCCACTGCCCCATCGATCTGGCGGTCTTCTACAGCGATCCGCGAAAGAAGGCTCTGCAATGCCAGATAGAGGAACTCGCCGTCTCCACCAATGGAGTCGCTCTCGTGCTTCGCCACGCTGGTTCACTCAACATGGAACATCAGATCGACAAGACCGGCGGTCGCGTGGTGCTGCTGCGAAAGACCGTGCTCGGTGACGGACAAGGAATCCGGCGCAGCGGCGTCCTCGTACCTCGCCTGGCCGGTGACGGTGGTCTGAACGACGAGTCCCTGATGGCGGCGGTCACCTGCCCCCTGCTCGGCGCCGTCCAGTGGGGCGGCAGCGGGGCCTTCGGTCCCTTCGGGCATGTGCCGGAGCCGCCACCTTGGCTGCAGGGACCGGCGCTCCGCGGCGGCCTGGCACGACGGCATTCCGCCTTCGTTCGCGCCGGACAGACACAACTCGGCAAGCCGGGTGGTGGCGATCCATTCAAGAGCTTCGCGCTCGGTCTGGCCAAGCGGGCCGGCCAAACAGGAGATCAGGAAGACTTCGGGGTCGTCAAGCTCTCCTGTGTCCCGGCCAGCGGCCTGCCATCCATGCTCCACGAAGCCGAACTATCCGTCCTGCAGGAGGCCTGCCGACCGGTTCACTTCTTCGAGGCTGACGGATCGCGCGTGGTTTCCTCAAAGCATCCGCAGTGGGTCGTCTGGAGCGGGCGCACGCACTGGCACTGCAAGCAATCCAAGGACCGCCTCGGCAAGCCCTGTCCGGCACCAAAATTTGAATCTCACGGTTGGACCGGCAAGGACCGCCAGCACTGGAGTTCAAACTATCTCGCCAGCTACCACCTCTTGACCGGCAAGCACTGGGCCCTTCGCGAGATCGAAAACGAGGTGGAACTCTATCTGGCCGGACAAACCCTCGGCGCCGACAAGGCAACCTCCGGACCTGGCGCGCCACGCGGAGCAGGCCGCTCGATCATGGCCGCCTGCTGGCTCTATCTGTGCACCGGGAATCAAGACCTGCTCGAGCGCATGCACGCTCGAATCGACCGCATCCATTATCCCTCCTGGGCGGGGCGAGAATTGGCCGAAGACCGCATGCGGACCTTCCAGGTGCAAGCGCCCGATGCGCGCATGCTGCGCGGATCGACGCGTTACTGGACGCCCTGGCAAGACAGTCTGGCGGTGATCGGCTTTGCCGCCTTCGCAAAGATGACCGGCAACGAACATGCCCGAGAAATGGCGGACGAGATCGCGATGACCATCGTCCGGCACGGTTGGAAAGTCACCGACTCGGAAACCATCATCGCCACGGCAATCCGCTGGGAAGACGGTGGCGCGCCTCCTTCTGCCGAGGAATTCGACGACCCCGAAAAAGTCCTCTGGTCGTATGGCACCGGCTTTTCCCAGTGGGGCATCGGCGCCGTCGAGATCGCCCGCCAGGCGGCTCTGCGCCGTGACGACAAAGATCTCCAAAAGCGTGCGGAGACGATCCTCAACCGTGTTCGGGCTGCCCAACGGCGACCGAACAACGGCTGGTACGATCGGCTCACCGAGTGGGATGCCGTACCGACAGGAAACTAACCTGACGCCTCACGCCGCGCCAAAGCAGCCCGGTCGTCACTTCTTCTTGCGGGGCTCGGGAGCCTCCACAGGGAAGACCTCCTTGACCGCCAACTCCCGGTGAAGGTCGCCGAAACTGATCCGCAAGGAAAACTCGACACCGGTTTTCGGCCCGGGGTCTCTCATCGAGCGTGTGGCGAATCCCCTGTGCATGGCGACCATCGACAGGTGTTCTTCTTGAGCCGCCTTGAAATCGGTTGCGGAAAGAACCGGTCCCTGCGCGGCCTCCGATCGAGGGCGACGGAGCTTGCCGAGAACAAAATCCCAGGAACCCTTCTCGTTGAGTCTGGCATTGAGCTTGTGCTTCCCAGCAGGCACCGTCACCTCGCCAACCTGCAAAGGCACATCCGTGTGCAGTTGCGCATAACCAAGGTGCCACTCGAATCCTGCTCGCCTGCCCTTGAGGTGGTCAGCATTGAATGGCTCGGTCAGGTACAGGATCTTGACACTGCCCGCAGCACCACCAACGACGATGGCCTTGGAGTAATGGGGATGAGCCAGCCAGGCGGAAATAGCCGTGAGCAGGCTGGCGAGAACCTTGAAAAAACTGGTGGAGATCATGACCGGCATCATCGGCCATCGAGTGATGGTTTGCATGCTGCCAGCGGCAATCCATTCGCGCGGCGCCAGGAACCGACAGCCTCTACTTGACCCCTCCGCCCTCACTATTTCGAGGCTGCTTGCCCTCCAGAAGCATCGCCATCGCCCGGCCCATCGCATCCCCCATGAGAAAGTGAGTCTCGGCGTTGTGGTTCCAGTGGTAGCCCTGCTTGGAGGGCGACACCTCCGGACCGCGAAAGAATGATCGTGTCTCGACGGTAAAGACCGAATCCTTGAACTCAGGACGATCGGCAACGGCCAGTTGCGCCTTCATGATCCCGACGCGCCGAGCGTTCTTGTTCTCCCAGCCACCAAAGCCGCTGCTGGCAATCACGACCGGCAGAGTCAGAACATCGAACTCCTTGCGCAGATCGCCAATCAGATTCGCCAGATTCGTCTCGTACTCCTCGACGTGGTCCATCTTGCCGCCGTCATTCCATCCTTGATGCCAGCCGAAACCTGCCAGCTCGTATTCCTTGCCACGCTCATCAGGAAAGTGACTGCCAATGTCATCGAGGACACTCCTCACCTTCTGGACCAACTCCTCGTAATACGCTCCGACCTCCCCGCCCGAACTCGGTGGCCGGAAATCCTTGTGGATGCTCTTGCCTCCCCATGCGACCTTGATGATCAAGACCTGCTCCTTCAGCGCCATGCCGACCGCATGCCCGAAGCCCAGTTCCGGACCGATCAGGCCTTCCCGCGCACCGTAGCCGGGCGCGAGTTTTCCCTTGCGGCCCATGTACCAGATCCAGACATCGTCACGGGCGACCCAAGCGCCATCCTCATCGACGAGATGCGCGGCGCGCTTGGCATGTTCGGATTTGGTGACCAGATATTCGAGGCTACCCTGACCCTCGTTGCGCGATGGATCTGCCGCGACCTTCCCATGACCTTGCATGTTGGATTGCCCGGCGAGAACGAACACCTTCAGCCGACCTCCGTCAGGCGAGGCTCGCTCTCCCGACTGCGCCACCGCAGGCATTGCCATCAGAGCGAACAGAACACAGGGCAGGCAGCGGGCCGAGAAGAATCTCTTCATGATCGCACCACTAGAATACGAACCCGGATGCAGGCCAAGTCCCTGCTGCAGATCGGCGACCGAAGCCCGCTGCCTCGCCGTGGTCCGCAGTGAAGTGCGGACCCGTGGGCCGGATAAACTGGCGTGCCGGGGAGGAATCGAACCCCCAACCTCCTGATCCGTAGTCAGGTGCTCTATCCAATTGAGCTACCGGCACTCAGGGGCGGAGAAACATAGAGCGCGACCCACACGTGGGCAAGCCTTCATCGAAAGCTCCAAAAGAGCCTCGGCGCACCCCCTGAAGCGGGCCGTAGCTACCTGTCAGCCATCGGCAATCGGTAGGCGGTAGCAAGCTGCCTCGCGGTGATTGCGCACGAACAGATAGCGGCCTGCCAGCGCCGGCGGATTCCATGTCTTCATGTCGAACACCTCGATGCGTGCGAGTTCACGCCCATTCCCGGGCTCCACCAGCGCGACTTCGCCGCTCTCGCCCATGACGAGCAGCAGTTCGCCCACCAGCAGGATCTGGCCATGACCGTAGCGGCCCTGCTTCCAGCGGCGGCGACCGCTGGCGAGATCCACGCAGGCGAGGATTCCATCGTCGAGTCCATAAACGAAGCCGCCCTTCTCGATGACATTGCAAAATTTTGCCTTCATCGAGAGCGAGCGCCACCGGCGTGAGGCTCGGATCGAACCGGTCGGGTCGCGCTCGAGGCTCAGGAGTTCTCCACCGGTCCCGTAGCCGCTCGAGACGAAGATCCGATCCTTGCCGACGACGACCGGCTGACACACGTGGGGATGGTTGCGCTTCCACGGATGGGTCCACACAGGCGCGAGAGTCTGCTCGTCATGGCCAGTCACGCCGTACGCGTGGAAGATGATGATCTGCGGACGCCCGAGGAGAACCGCGAACAAGGGCGAGCCGTAATGCGCGGGCGCCGAGCCACCGCCGCTCACGAAGGCACCGGTGGCGAGGTCATGGGCGACCAGAGAGCGGCCGTCTGTGCCGCCGGCGCAGACGATCACACGGTTTTCCCGCACCAGCGGCGAGCCCGCCACCCCCCACTCGGGGAGTCCCGCACCGTGCTCTTCGAGAATATCCCTGGACCAGATCAGTGCGCCCGTGGCGAGATCGAGGCAGTCAAGAATTCCGGTCGCACAGAGCGCGAGGACGCGGTTCGCCACGATCGTTGGCGTCGCGCGTGGGCCGGTGCCGCCGAGCGTCGTGAAGTAGCGCGCCCGGTTCGAGTGAGTCCACAGCGGCTCGCCGGTCGCGACCTCGTAGCAAACCACCAACTCCTGCTCTGCGCGTTGCTCCTGCGTGATCGCGCGCCCGAAAGCCACCGCAAAACCCGACCAGCCCGCCCCCACCGGCCGCCGCCAGAGAAGTTTGGGCGGTCGGGCGACCCAGTCGCGTGCCAATCTCGGTCCATCGAGCTTGCCAAGGCGGTTCGGCCCGAAGAACTGCGGCGAGTCGACCAGCCCTTCCAAAGACTCGGGCAACCGCACGGCTTCCGAAGTTTCTCTTACCCCAGCATCCGGGGAACCGCCTTCCGAACCCCAACGCCACTCGAAAATCGGCACCAGATCGCCCGACACACCCTGAATACGAACGGTCGTGACCAGGCCAACAACAACCACCACGACCGCCAAAACAGCACGCAGACGCGAGCGACCCGGCAGCCGAGACAGCAAAACGAGCCAGATGAAGATCAAGGTCAGCGCAGACACGCCGATAGCCGCCGAGATCAGGTAGGCTCCCTGGCGATCGTGAAGTTCGCCGGTGCCCACCCAGGCCAATGCCGCCGAGGTGATGCCAACGATCACGACGAGCGGCCACCAGCGGATACGGGCCTCGGGCTCTGGGGAAGCGCTCATCGCAAGCGAGCGTAGGGCTCCAGCTTGCAGGCCGCCATGGTCCGGATGCGCTCTTCACATGAGCCGGGCCAGAATGGACTCCCACGCGGTTGCCAGACTCGTCCCGTTCGCGCCTTGCTGCTCCGATGTCAGATACGCCGGCCTGGCACCATAGACGGCATTGGTGACGAAGATCGCCGGGCTGGCCTCGAGATCTTCCAGCCGCCAATCACCGATGCTGGCCCGAACTTCTTCGATCAACAATCGCCGCGCAATCCCCGGCAAGAGCAGGCCGTTCTCACCCGGTGTGCACCAGCGAGACTCGCGAAGGAAGAAAACATTGTGCCCCCAGGTTTCCAGAACTCTCCCTTCACCGTCGAGCAAGAGAGCCTCGTCGGCCCCGGCAGCAATGGCCTCATCCTGCGCGTGATCGAGAAAACTTCGATCCTCGAGCTTGAGGTCACAATCTCGATGCAAACCATCGCGGCGGTCGCCCGCCACGTGCAGCCCCAAAGGCGAAGACCTTGCGACACGACGGCGAGTCGTCAAGGAGATCCGTGCGGGACCACCTGAAGGGGCGGGCAACAAGGCCATCCGCAGCACATCGTCGCCATTATGGGCCAGTTCCTGCTCGCCTCGGCGGCGCAGGCCCTGCAGGGATGGCATCTCGATCCCGAGTCTTCGCGCGCCGGCGCAAAACCGCTCGGTGTGCAACTCCCACAGCAAAAGCCGACCGTCATGAGCGCCGATCGTCTCGAACAGGCCGCTCACGGGATCTGGATCTCCGCTCGCAATGCCGCCGCGAGGCCGGCCGCCTTGTGAAGTGTCTCGGCAAACTCCTCCGCAGGATCGCTTTCGGCGGTGATGCCTCCTCCGGTATTGAAGCGGATGATCCCATCCTTCCAGACCATCGTGCGGATGGCGATGCTCAGGTGCATGCGTGAGCCCGGGCCGATCCATCCGATGGCACCGGTATAGACCCCTCGCCGAACCATCTCGAGATCTTCGATGATCTCCATGGCTCGCAATTTGGGCGCGCCGGTGATCGATCCCCCCGGGAAGGTCGCCCGCAAGAGATCCACCATCGACCGATCCTCGCGCAGAGTCGCTGTGACCGTGGCCAAGAGGTGGTGGACCTGAGCAAAGCTATCATGCTCGGGGAAGGGACCGACCTGCACCGTGCCAGTCTCCGCCACCTTGCCCAGATCGTTGCGCAGAAGATCGACGATCATCGCCAACTCCGCGCAGTCCTTCTCGCTCGCGCGCAACTCCTTCAGTAGCCGCTCATCCTCTTCGCGAGTCACGCCGCGCGGCCGTGTCCCCTTGATAGGACGCGTGCGTACCGAGCGGTCGTCGAGCCACAGAAATTCCTCCGGCGAAGAGCTCAGGACGGACACGCCATCACTCGTCTCCAGGTAAGCCGCCATCGGCGCCGGGCTCGCCGCGCAGAGACTTGCGAACAACGCTCGTGGATCACCTCGATGGCGACCGGTGAAGGGTTGTGTCAGGTTGGCCTGAAACAGATCGCCCGCATGGATATGTTCGACGATCCTGGCCACTCGCTCCTGATAATCGCTCTGGCTCGTATGGGCTCGAAGTTCATCCGCCGGCTCTGCAAACAAACCCTCGGGCGGAGCACAAGCTTCCCACTCCTGCGACTTCTGATAGGCCACGAAATGCAGGACCGGAACCGGGAAATCATCCGAGATACTGCGAGGCAGCGTTTCGACGTCATCCCGCAGGTCGTAACCGAGCCATCCCACACAAACTTGCCCGGCTTGCCGGGCAAGAAAATCTTCCAGCCGCGCCCACGCGCCCTCCCAGTCTTCGGGCGCAATGGTCAGTTCGCCAACCGGCTCGGTGAACAGGCGAGCCGGGCCGCGATTGCCCGAGTGCAGCATCGCCAGAGGCTTACCGCGGGGAGCTTCGAGGAGTTCTTCGAAGGCTTCCGGGGACCTCTTCGGCGTCTGCCGTGTTTTGTGTGAATCCATCGCGGGTCGGTGGGTAACGTAGGAGCAGCCATGGACATTATCATCAATCGCAAGCCGGTCAGCATACCGGTCCTCCCCATCCTGACGGCGGTCGCCGTCGCCATCTTGCTATTCATGTCAATTCGCGTCGGGCGGGTGCAGGGAAGCCAAATCGGCGTTCTTGTCAACAACCTGTCGGGCGAGGTGACCATCCAGATGACGCCCGGCGCTATCGTTTACAACGGATTGTTGACGGACTTCGATATCCTCGACAACTCTGTCCAGACCATCCGCATGGTCGCCGAACATGGCGATGAGGTCCGGATCAAGACCGATGACGGATCGGATGTGACCATGGACGTGGAGGTCAACTACCGCCTCATCCAGGACGCCAACCTCATCCGAGACAGGGTGATTCCCGAGTCGGGAGTCACACAAGCTGTCAGCGCCACCAGTTCCGGACGAGGAGGGCGCCGATCGATGGCCACGGAACTCGTCGATGCCTACAAGGCGAAGTGGGTCCGTGATTACGCGCGAAGCGTCGTCCGGTATGTCTTCGGTGAACTCGACACCAAGACCTTCTACAACGCTGCCGAGCGTGATGGCAAGACCCGTGCTTCGGTGACCGAACTGAACCGACTGCTCAACCCACACGGAATCGAGGTGCAACAGGTGGTCCCTGACAATTTCGAGTTCTATTCCGAGTTCGAGAAGTTGATCGCTGATACCAAGGCTGCCGACGAAGAAGTGGACAGCCAAAAACGCAAGGCAGATGCCGCACTCGAAGATCAGAAGAAGCAAGAGACCACGGCGACGGCGAGGGCGAATGTCGAGATTGCGACAATCACCGGCGACCTCGCCAAGGCCATACTCATCTCTGAGGCGGATGCGGCCAAGGAGACCAAGGCCGCCGAGGCCTACGCCTACGCTCAAAAGCAAGGGGCGGACGCAGGCCTCTACGACGCCAAGAACATGGCTCAATCCCTGCTCGTGAAGGCGACCGCCGAGGCAGAGGGTGTGAGGCAACTGGCAGCCTCGCTCTCCGGGGAAGGCGGCAAGAACCTCGTCAAGATGGAATACGCCAAGGTGCTCGAAAAAGCCGTCATCAACGGACTGCCCTACTCCACCGACCCCAGAATCCAGAAACTCGAGATCTCCGGCGAAAACAACACGCCCCTCAAGGCCGTGGGAGGAAAACGATGAGAACCAGTCGAATCATCTTCATCTCTCTTCTCGGGCTCGCCATCACCTCTCTGGTGCTGCGCATGATGGTCATCAAGATCAAGCCTGGGCAATCGGGAGTCCTGAACGCCGAGTGGACCGTCGGTCTCGTGAAGGAAGACTTCGGGCCCGGCTACCACTGGGATATCGGTCCCTTCCACACCTGGACGGTGTTCGACACGACCGTGCAGACGCTGCACATGGTTCGCAGCAGCCAACAGGGGCAGGGAGATGTCTACGGGGCACTCGTCGTCAAGAGCAAGGAAGGCGCCGATGTCAAACTCGACGTCACCCTCAAGTACAAAATCGCTCCAAAAATGACCTGGATAGTCTTCGAAGCCAACGGACCGGGCGACGCCTACAAGAACCGCGTCTACAACTTTGCCCGTGACGTCATGCGCATCGCTCTCGGCGGGCTGAGCCTGGAAGCCTTCTACAAGGCGAGCGACCGTAAGCAGGTCTCCGACAAGATGGAGAACCTCCTCAAAGAGCGCCTGGCGGAGAAGAACGTCGAACTCGTTTCTATCCTGATCCGCGACCTCGAGTTCGAGGAGCAATTCCAGCGGGTCATCAAGGACAAGACGCTGGCCTCGCAGCGCATCGATCTGAACATCGCCTTGGAAAGGGCGGCGGCGGCAACCGGCCTGACCGACAAGATCGAGGCGGAGACGCAGGCGAATGTCACGGTCATCAACGAGGAAAAAGAGAAGACCATTGCCGAGATGCGGGCCGAGAACGACAAGAAGGTCAAGGCCATCATCGCCGACTACGAGCGCGAGGTGGTCGAGACCAAGTCGGATGCGGATCTCTACGCTGCGCAGCAGGAGGCAAAGGGCATCGAGGTCCTCAAGAAGGCCGAGGCCGACGGCCAGACGCTGCGGCGGTCCGCGCTGGCCACACCGGGTGGCGAGGTTCTGGTCGCCCTTGAGCTGGTGCGCAACCTGAAGCTCGGCACCATGACCGTGTCGACGCAGCAGGTGAATCTGGTCAATGTCGAAGACCTGATAAAGAAGTTCGGCGTCGAACGCTAGCCCGGGAGATCGCCTGAAGCGGGCCCCGCGCCCGCCTCGGGTCAGCCTCGGGTCAGCCTCGGGTCAGCCTCTCACTCGCTCCGCAGCCAGGATGGCTTGCGCTTGTCCAGGAAGGCGGCCAGACCCTCGCGCATCTCGTCGGTCGAGCTGATGATCCCGAAAAGATCGGCTTCGAGTTCGAGCCCCTCGTCCAGGCTCATCTGCGCACCTCGCCTTGCCGACTGCTTGGCGAGACCGACCGCCGTCGGACCGCGTGAGATGATCTTGCGCGCGACCGCGAACACCCCCTCCATCAGCCCTTCGGGTTCGAATACGCCATTGACCAAGCCGAGGCTCAAAGCCTCTTCAGCGGTCACCGGATCGCCGGTGAGGATCATCTGCAGCGCCCGCCCCATACCGATC
>PVBE011406724.1_pt1 | contig 11591 bp, 7 predicted proteins | sample 1631181 | NCBI WGS metagenome assembly PVBE01 (sample SAMN08397723, study PRJNA350692) | Marine metagenome, whole genome shotgun sequencing project. | isolation source: water | place: Pacific Ocean | collected 2012-04 | reverse complement strand
CTCACCGATTACCCGCTTGATGCTGTACTGATCGACGGAGGTGCCGACGAGTGGATCTTGCGGCGGCTTCCCGCCAAGCATCGCCTCGGAATCACGACGTGTCGAATCTTCGGGTCCTGGCTGCTCGGCACCCGGGCCTTGATTGGGGGGTTGCTCGGTCATCAAGGTTCTACTGTACCCCGGGCTCGGGGATGTGATTGAAGGGCATCACGTCCGCATGATCTATGTCCAGATAGCGGCGGGCATGTCCAAAACTGGCACCAGTATAAAATGCCTCAATCTCAACAGTCCTTGCTGGTATCGCTGAGATTACAGGGCCCGATTGCGGATATCTTAGCCCTATAGGCCAGCAAAGGAGTTCAGTTCATGCCATGCCTCTTTGTACTTCAGGGCCCCGACGAGGGCACGCTCAAGCAACTAGAGACCAGTATCGATATGACGATTGGTCGAAGCGATGAAGCGACGTTCCAACTCCTTGACGAAAAGACGTCTAGAGTCCATTGCACCGTCACCTCGACTCGGGAGGTGGCTGGCGACTTTGGCGTTGAGGTCACCAAGTGGGTAGTGGCCGACGCTGGCAGTAGCAATGGTACGCAGCTTGGTTCACGGAAATTGCTCGAAGCAACCACGCTCTGCGATGGTGATGTCATGGGTGTTGGCATGACGACCATCGTGTACCTCGAACAGGAATTCGATGACGCAAGGGCGGCCATGAACCACTGCGCCGAGCGAGGCCTTAATGCCGACACGCTCTCTGCTGCTCCGATTCCCATGCACAATCCATCGGAATCTTCGACGCTCAACGACAGTTGACGTGTTGAGAGGGTTTTTATCCCTGCTTCATAGCTGAAAGCATCGCATCTACGCTCGCTTTGGCATCGCCAAAGAGCATGCGGGTGTTCTCATTGAAGAACAGCGGGTTGCCAACGCCAGCGTAGCCGGTGGCCATGCCGCGTTTCATGACGACGACCAAACGACTCTTCCAGACCTGCAGGACTGGCTTGCCGGCGATTGGGCTTGTGGGATCGGTTTCGGCGGCCGGGTTGACGATGTCATTGGCACCAATCACAAGCACCACATCGGTGTCGGGAAGATCGTCGTTGATCTCGTCCATCTCCATGACGATGTCATAGGGGACGCCCGCCTCGGCCAGCAGCACATTCATGTGCCCGGGAAGTCGGCCTGCAACTGGATGGATGGCGAATTGCACCGTGACACCTGCGTCGCGGAGATGCTGCGTGACGTCAGCCAGCACGTGCTGAGCCTGCGCGACGGCCATGCCGTAGCCGGGCACGATGACGACCTTCTTGGCCGACTGCATGTGGCCGATGGTGTCGTCTGCAGACATTTCGATGACTTCGCCGGCGACGTCTCCACTACCGGAGGCGACGGTGCCCTCTGCGGCGCCGAACCCTCCAAGGATGACGCTGACAAAGGAGCGGTTCATGCCTCGACACATGATGAAGGACAGAATGGCGCCGCTGCTTCCTACCAACGCGCCAGTGATGATGAGCAGGTCATTGCCCAGCATGAATCCCGCAGCGGCCGCAGCCCAGCCCGAATAGGAGTTGAGCATCGAGACGACCACAGGCATGTCCGCGCCGCCGATGGCCATCACCATGTGAACACCCAGAAGTCCGGTGACGATGGTCGCGAAGAGGAGCAGCAACACGCCCCAGGTATCCACGACGATGGCATTGGTTGACGCATCGACGGCGGTATCGACGAACCAGACACCCAGCAGCACAGTAATGAGTAGCGCGACCAGATTGAGTAGGTGCCGGCCGGGCAACATCAATGGCTTGCCCGACATCTTGCCGTGCAACTTGAGTGCTGCGATGATCGACCCAGTCAGCGTAATGGCACCGACACAGATGCCGATGTAGACCTCGATCTCATGAACGATGGCCTCACCGACCGTATTGAGTCCGGAATGGGGATGCACATAGGACGCGAATCCAACTAGCACCGCCGCAGCGCCCACAAAGGAGTGCAGCAGTGCGACTAGTTGGGGCATCTCAGTCATCTGGACGCGAATGGCCAGCACACCACCAACGATGGCTGCTGGAATCATCGCGACACCAAGGACAACATATCGATCGACGTCTGGGCCGACGATGGCGACCAGCAAGGCCAAGCCCATGCCAATGATGCCGTACCAGGTGCCTCGGGACGCAGTTTCCTGCTTGGACAACCCGGCCAGACTCAAGATGAACAGCACGCCAGCCACGAGGTAGGCGATGGTCGTTAGCGAACCGTCGGAGGTATCCGAAGCGGATGCGAGCAATGCCATAGTGTTCATTGACGAGTGCACCAGCTATCTCCTGAACATCGCCAGCATGCGTCGTGTGACGAGAAAACCACCGGCGATGTTGATTGTTGCGAAGAACACGGCGATGGCACCAAGTGCGATGGCGGCGGATGTCGCCCCTTCCGACAGGTGCAGCAGGCCGCCGAGAATAATGATGCCACTGATGGCATTGGTGACACTCATGAGTGGTGTATGCAGTGCCGGAGAGACGCTCCACACAACTTGCCATCCCACGAAACAGGCGAGAACGAAGACGGTGAAGTGGGTCGTGAAGGAGGTCGGCGCCCAGAGCCCGATGACGAGGAGAAAGAGCAGCCCTGCAATGGCACCGATCAATGTCCAGAGCGACCGCATCGCCGCTTTGCTTGAGGCCTCCGCCGTGAGGTCGACAGAGGACTTGGAATCGGGTCGCTTTCCAAAGTCTTTCGAGTAGTCGATGCCTGTCGAAGGTGCCTTGGGTGCTGGCGGTGGCCAGGTAATCTCGCCCTTGTCGGTGATGAGCGCGCCTCGCACGACTTCGTTTTGGAGGTCGACGTGAAATCCATCGCCGCCGCCCATTTCGTCGAGCATGGCTGCCATGGCATTTCCGTACAGTCGGCTCGACAACGACGCCATGCGGCTTGGATAGTCGGTGTAGCCGATGATTGTCACGCCATGGTGGCGGACAATCGTGTCGAGTTGCGTCAAGGCGCAGTTGCCGCCACGCTCTGCGGCGAGATCCACGATGACGGATCCTTCCTTCATCGTTTCGACCATGCCTGATGTAATCAGCGTGGGTGCGTTGCGTCCGGGGATCATCGCGGTACACACGATGATGTCGACATCGATGGCTTGCTCGGCGAACATCTTCATTTCGGCTTCGAGGAAGGATTTGCTCATCACTTTGGCGTAGCCACCTTCGCCTTCGCCACTTTCGTCGAACTCAAGGACGAGGAATTCGGCCCCGAGGCTTTCAACTTGTTCTTTGACCGCCAATCGCGTGTCGAAGGCGCGGACGATGGCGCCCAGGCCCTTAGCGGCTGTCACCGCCGACAAGCCAGCGACACCGCCACCAATGACCAATACCTTGGCGGGTTCAACGCGACCTGCGGCGGTCATTTGCCCAGCAAAGAACCGCCCAAAGTGATTCGCAGCTTCAACGATGGCCCGATAGCCCGCGATGTTGGCCATCGCGCTGAGGACATCGAGTTTCTGAGCACGGCTAATGCGAGGGACGCAATCCATTGCGATGGTCGTCACAGAGTGCGCGGCCAGCGCCGCAACAAGTTCTTCGTGTTCGGCTGGAGCCAGCATGGTCAGCAGTGTGCTGTTTGGGCGGCACAGTTCGACCTGGGCAGAACTGGGCGGCCCAATCATGGTGATGACGTCGCAGGCAAAGACTTCGGCGGCGTCATGGGTGATCTTGGCCCCGGCGGCCAAGTAGGTGGCATCTGGGCAGTCGGCCTGCGCACCAGCGCCAGCCTCTACGACGATTTCGAAGCCAACTTTGCGGAGGCGTTCGATCGTTCGAGGAACAATCGCGACGCGACGCTCTTGGGGGGAAGCTTCGCGGGGGATGCCAAGTTTCATGGTTGCTAGGCTCTCCGACGGTGGACCGACCAGCGATGGTCGGCGAGTGGGTGATCATAGTGACCGGCATGCCCTTTGTGGGGGGTTTGGGCCGCAGCACTGGGGCATCAATTGTTCCAAATTTCAAAAATATGTAGCCCTTGGAAGATCTGCTTGACGCATACCACTGTGGTGTCCGGGGTGGGGGTGGCTTTGGGTGCTTGGGGGTGTCTCAGGGCACCGATGGTGAGGTGCACATTCAAGCGAAGGGCGTATGGGTATTGGTATTGGGTGTAATCGGCTCGGATCTCAATATGAACTGGCCCCTCGCTCCAATATGATGGTCGGTGATAGAGAGGACCTCCCGATGTCTATGCCACTTCATTGGCCTTGTATTGGATCGCTCATGCTTCGCACCCTCTCCTTGGGGGCTTTGTTGCTGGCCGTTCAGACGGTCGATGGGCACGACTACACGCCCCACTGGGTTGCGACCGAGGCCGGAATATCGGTTCGAGTGGATGGCACGCTGGAGGTCAGGGGTACTGGCCGGGCCGTAGTGGTCGTGGAAGTGCTCAATCTCACGGATGGTCCCGGGCGGCTCTTGAGCGTGGTATTGACTCGTAATGGTCAGAATGTCACGATTGACGGTACGGGGGCGGGCCTCCTACCAATGGCATCCAACGTGCAGGCTTGGCGCACTGCTCAGCGGGCCATGGAGGCGATGATGACGTCGCCTCAAAGTGTGCGGTCACTGCTCGAAGTGCAAGCGGATTCACTCGAGGCAATCCGACTGGCCACCTCACGGCGAGTGCTTGAACCGGGCACGGATCTCTCCGGCGAGTGGACTGTGGACGTCGCCTACGAACTGGATCAGGAACTGTGTGCCCAGTCCATTCCGGTGGCGATGCACCGTTGGCCCGTTTTGCCCCGTGGCGATGCTGTGGCAGAGCGATGGGCGTGGCAGGCCGACAGCGCGACGTGGCAATTGGTTCAGGGTACGCCACGCACGCGCGGCGCCACACTGTGGCGAGCAGGGGACCAACATCTGCATACAACGTGGTCGCTCGATGCGCATGTGCTTGACGGCACTGAAGAAGGGCCTGCTGGATATGCCGACGCCGCTCGCGCCAAGGATCTTGACTGGATCATGATTACTGATCACTCCAATATTCACGCGTGGTGGTTTGGAGAGTGGTTCTTCACGCCCGAGCAGCATGAGAGTGCTCGTCTGGAAGCGGCGCAGTATCGAAGTAACGAGGGTTGGCCAGTTCTTTACAGTCAAGAGATGGGGCTCGGGCAGACTGGATTCTGGGATCTTCCGTCACACATGCTTGTTTACCCACTGGATACATTTGATGCGCCCTACTTGGAGAATCCATCGGAGGGGCTGATTTTCGGTCATGCCCAGTGCGAGCCGGAGCAGACCATCATTGATCGCATCAACAGCAATGGATGCTATGGATTCATCGCCCATCCCTTCGAGGAAGGTTCGATGTCATATTCGATGTGGGATTGGGGCAATGGCGCGACGGGGTGGGCGGGACTGGAGTTGTGGTCCAATGCTGCGGGCGAATTTCATGAATCCGATGTCTTGTCTTTGAACAAGTGGCACACGTTGTTGGCGGATATTGCGCCACCTTGGGCCGGGCAACTGGCCGATCGACCTGGGTGGCCTACACGCGCCCCAATTGGCGTGGGCAACAGCGACGCGCATACCGCGGGCGCTATTGGGAATGTCTTTACCTACGCGCGGGTTGGTGATGTGACGCCTAGCACGCTGCGAGAGGCATTCCTGAGCGGTCGCTGTGTAGCATCTGACGGACCACTGATCACCATCGATGTCAATGGCGCGGGGATTGGGGAGGTTGCGGTGCTGATGGAAGGGCGAGGACTGGCTGTGGTGCGTTTGGAGACCACCGAAGAGTTTGGACCCGTCAACGACTACACATTCGTGTTGGAAGCGGACGGCGAAGTAATCGCAGACTTTCCTGTTGCAGACGCTTCTGGATATGCCGTGGAATACGTTATTGAAACGTTCGATCAATTTGATGGCGGGACTTACTTGACAGCGTGGGCGCAGCGATCGGACCTGTCCCGTTTGGCCCTGACCAATCCGGTGTGGATGCAATCATCCATCGAGTGTGACGTCAACGGAGATGGTGTTGTGGGCATCGATGATCTGCTGGCCATCGTTGCTGCGTGGGGGCCATGTGAAGGTTGCACGGCGGACATCAACTGGAATGGCATTGTCGATGTCAACGACTTGCTGGCGACGCTGGCGGCCTATGGCAATTGAGGGCGGCTAGTCGAAGATCAACGTTAGCCAGGCCAGACAGACCACCAGATGCACAGCGCCCTGCAGGATGTTGGTGCGACCACTGGCGAAGGTGACGCTCGCGAGCAAGAGGGTCAGGATGAGCAGGACTTCCTCTTGCGGGGGCAGCCCGAGTAGAACATGAAGTCCAGTTGCCATTCCCACGATGAGCACCGCGGGAATGGTCAGCCCGATCGTCGCCAGTGCTGACCCAAGGCAGATGTTGACTCCACGCTGGAGTTGGTTCTGCATCGCCGATCGCACCGCGGCCACGCCTTCGGGGGTTAAGACGAGGATGGCGACGACCACACCAGCCAGAGCCGGGGGCGCTTGTAGCGACTCGACTCCCACATCCATCAGGATGGCAAGCTTCTTGCTCAGCAGCACGACGGGAATCATCGTGGCAATCAGGAGTACGGCATGGAAGGGCACTGTACGCATACTCGCCGGTGGATCGTGAGCGTTCACCACGTCCATATCGAAGTCACTGTCGGTTGAGGGTTGGGTGAAGTGGTGTCGATGTCGCATGGTTTGGACACCCAAGAACACGACGTACAACGCACTGCACATGGCGATGAGAAAGATAGACATGAGCAACGAAACTGAGGCGTCGCTCGTGGAGGTTGTGTATCGAGGCAGAATCAAGCCAAGAATCGCCAGGGGGATGATGACCGACAGGTAGGCGTTGGCGCCGCGGAGGTTGAAGGACTGTTCGTGGTGCTTGAGCCCACCGACGAGGAGTGTGATGCCCACGAGACCATTCATGACCAGCATCAATACGGCGAACATGGTGTCGCGGCCCAATTCTGGGTTGACATCGCCCGTCAGCATGACCGTGGCAATCATCGTGACTTCGATGCCGATTACGGCAATGGTCAAGATGATTGTGCCTAGCGGCTCGCCCAGCAGGATGGCCAGGCAGTCCGCGTGGCGAACTACCGAGAAGGCTGACCAGAGAATGAGCAGGAAGAGCACCCCAAAAAGGATGGATGATCGCACCGGGGCTGCTGCGGGGTCGGCGAACCAAGAGGGGACCACCAGCCACATCACCGCCGTGGCCACGAGGCCCAACAGGAGGGGTAATTCGGTTCGCCAAGGAGATAGTGGGGCAGCATTCGGGGTCATGGATCGTGACCATACCCACTCATACATCTGTGAGAGGGGCCTGAGAGGGCCCAAGGCGGTCTTGGCGAACGATCGCTGAGAATGCTCGGGATCCAATGTGGTTCATTGGTCGTATGGGAATTATGTTGGTAGTGTTAAATTTTATGGTTCTGACCCCGATGACAGCAATTCAACCTGACATGAGTGAGGAGTACTCCATGTTGCGACTGACCGCTCTAGCGGTACTGATGGCCTCTGGGCTGGCACTGGCCGGCACCGGCGATTCGATCAGTAAACCCGGAAACACTGGAAGTGATGAGGCGACGACGTCGCCACTGCGAATCCTGCTGGAAGCAGTTCCCGGCACTCGTGTGCACTGGACTGTCGATCAGCGGATCGATCGTATTTATGGCAAGATTCTGGTGACCGGTGGCTCCGCTCGCGACTCCGCCGATCGCTTTGCCGATCAGTACAGCGGCATCTGGGGCGTGGAATCGGGCGATTTGGAAGCTGGCGGCGTGCTTCCCAGCGGTATTGTTGAGCAGCCTCTCATGTACGACGCGGCCAGCGACACGTACAAATTCACCGCGGTGTACTTCAACCAACAGTCCGGTGCCTTCCCAGTCTTTGCCAGTCGACTGTGCGTCCTGACTCGCAATATCAGCGATCACGGCGCAGTCATGGCAACAGCTGATCTTCGCAATCTCGGTGCGTTTCAGGCACAGCAACCAGCAGCCACGCTCACCAGCGATGAGCGCATGACGCAGTTGGCCAAGACCTTTCTGCTTGATGACTCTGCTGTCATTGAATCCAGCCCACGGACTGTCGTGTTTGCTGGATATGACAACGAGCCCCACACGCCGGTCATGGCGGTCGAGTTCGTCGCGGTTGCCGGTGGGATTTCAAACATCGATACGTATCAGAAGCGACGATTTGTCGTCGATGCGCAGAGCGGCGCTGTGCTGTACGACGAGAACATGATTCTCTCGTGCACACCAACCCAAACGCGACTGGGTGCCTTGGTGGCCGCTTCGCTTGGAGAAGTCACTGGCCAAGTCAGTGCCAACACCACCGCATCGACGCGAGCCGATGCCTGCGATCCGGAATTCCTCTCGAGTTTGCCATACGCGGCGGTCACGGCAAATGGCACGACCGTCTATGCCGATGCTTCAGGAAACTTTGTCCATCCCCATAGTGGCGGCAACACCTCTTTTGGCGGCACGCTTGGCGGCCAGTGGTTCAGTATGAACAATCAAGCTGGCAGCACCACCTCAGCATCGACCTCCGGTTCTTCTGGTGACTATGTGAGCATTACCTACAACCCCTCGCCATCAGAGTTGGTGACGGCTCAGACCAATGCGTACAAGGAATCCAACCTGATTCGTGACATGGTGCTTGTGTCGAATCCCTCCTATCCGACGATCACCAACCAGACCGGTTGGCCAATCAATGTCAACATCGGTGACACGTGCAACGCGTACTACGACTACTCATCGATCAACTTCTATCAGGCTGGTGGTAGTTGTAACAACACCGCCTTCTCGGTCGTGGTGCACCATGAGTACGGTCACCACCTCGTCTCCGAGGCCGGATCCGGGCAAGGCGAGTATGGCGAGGGCATGGGCGACGTCATGGCTGTCGTGATGACCGGCGACAGCAAACTCGCTCGAGGTTTCTATGCAAGCGACTGCGAAAACGGTATTCGTAACGCTGACAACAGCTGCCAGTATTCCACATCGTGTTCAACGTGTGGCAGTGCGATTCACGCCTGTGGCCAATTGATCTCGGGCTGCGTCTGGGATGTCTGGGGCAACCTGATTGTCTCGGTCCCACTTCAGGCTGAACAGATCATTCGCGACCTGACTGTCAACAGCATGCTGCTTCACAGTGGCACGAGTATCAACGATTCGATCGTCATCGATTACATCATGCTTGATGATGATGATGGCAACATCGACAACGGTTCACCACATTACGCCGACATCGCCGCGGGCTTTGGTGCTCACGGACTTAATGCGCCAGCACTGGCGCTGCTGTCCATCACGGCGCCAGACGGCTTGCCCGATTACGTCTCCCCCCAAGGAACGTCCACTGTTCGGATCAACGTGTCGAACTTGTCCGGTCAGTTTGATGAGGGCTCCGCTCGCATCTTCGTCGGGCAGAACGGAAGCTTCGATCAGTTTGAACTCGATCCAGATGGTGGCGATCTACTGGCTCACTTCCCAGCAGCACTCTGTGGCGATGGGCTTCAGTACTACTTCGCAGCAGGTACCACCAACGGCCAGACCGTGTACTGGCCAGGCGATGCACCATCGATGGTGCACAGCGTCATCGCTGCCAACGGTCCTCCGCTGGTGATCTACGAAGAGAACTTCCAGACCAATGGCGGGTTTGCTGCCGGCGGCAGCGCCGCAGACGGTGCATGGACTCATGGAATACCAGTCAACTGTGACCGCGGTGATCCTCCGACCGACTACGACGGCAACAACGCTTGCTGGTTGACGGACAACAGTTCGAGCAACAGTTGCAATAGCGATGTTGATGATGGCACTGTGTACATCACCTCGCCAGCGATGGATGCGTCCGAGCCGGGCCTGCAACTGTGCTACGCCCGCTGGTTTAGCAACGATTACGGCGCCTCGCCCTACACCGACACGCTGGTCGTGCAGGTTTCTGACGATGACGGCGCCACTTGGATGATGCTTGAAACGGTCGGCCCAGCTGGAGACGAAGTCTCTGGTGGTTGGTACGACGTATGCCACACGCTCTCGGCAGTTAGTGGCTTTGAGCCGACCACCGCGATGCGACTTCGCGTCACGACGTCAGATGGTTCCAGCAATGGGTCCGTGGTTGAAGCGGCTCTTGATGCGGTCTCACTGTCGAAGGCGGACTGTGAAGAGGATCCGTGTCTTGGCGACTTGAACGGTGACGGTGTCATCAATGTCGACGATGTACTCACTGCGGTTGCTGCGTTTGGCAGTGGTGACGGTGGCGATGCCGACGGCGATGGTGATACGGATGTGGACGACCTGCTGGCACTGATGGCTGGCTGGGGCCCATGTCCCTGATCTCTTCGATTACTCCACGGTGATAATCGAACGCCCCGGCATCTTGCCGGGGCGTTCGTCATTTGGTGGCGTGCCAGAGCCCATCGGTCGGTGGCAGCAGAGGCCTGTCGGGGCGACCTTTGCCAGGAGTTCTCGGCGGTGCCGCTAGAACGCGAGTCTCTGTGATAGTTGGAGGCGTAACGGGGCGGCTGCTGAAGTAGTCTGTGTCCTCAAGCGGGGTTGTCGCCATGGACACGATGGCGTCACGGCCATCGACTGCCTCGCCAAAGGCGCAGTACAGACCATCGAGCCTGGCGCACTCTTGGCGATCCAGCGCGATGAACCATTGCGAACCGGCGGAGTCGGGATCGTTGGCGCGGGCCATCGAGATCACCCCGAAGGCATGGCCGAGCGTAGAGGGTTCCAGTGGAAGCCACCAACCTGGACCGCCGCTGCCAGTGCCAGTTGGGTCACCGCCTTGTACGACAAATGGTCGGCCATTACGCCCTGTGGGAATGATGCGATGGGCGATGGTGTCGTCATAGAAATGGCGACTGGCTAGAAGAAGGAAATTGCGTGTGGTATGAGGCGCGGCATCTTCACGCAGATCGATGCGCACCGTGCCGTGATCGGTGACCATCTCGACATCGACTTCACTGTGTATCCACCAACCGCTGCGAACCACCGCCTCGTCGCGGGGTACAGAGGTTGGCGTGGCGGCGCCTTCGGTGTGCCCGGCACCAGCGGGAAGATCGTCACGGTCATCGGTGCCCTCGTCCTGCCACCCGACGATCGTCGTCCATGTACCACGCACATCATCGTTGCGTTCTTCAACAATGGGCACTCGCCGTGACAGCGCAGGTTCGATTACCAGTGACGCCCCAATGGGCACATTCTTACCACCAATCATCTGCAGGTAGGCCGCTTCGTCTAGGGTGCAAATAACTGGGAATGCCTCGAGCGCATCGAACTGTCCGACAGTGGCGGGAATTGGATCTCCCAGTGGGGTGCCATTGTGGGTCATCAGGACCAGTGTGGCCTCAGGAATATCCCGCAGCACATCTACGGCAATCGTTCCATGGGTGGGTGTCCATGGTTTTGGAACTTGAATGGGCTGGTATGGGATGCCCAGGGCGGTCAGCAGGATGGCGAGGTGCATTGGCATGTGCAGGCTCCGTGGGCAGTTCTTAGAGGGGTCACGTCGAACGCGAAGCATTGACGCCATAGGCAGCCTATCCACTGGTGTCATAGTTGCCTTTCTTGCTCT
>PVBE010510445.1_pt1 | contig 11591 bp, 10 predicted proteins | sample 1631181 | NCBI WGS metagenome assembly PVBE01 (sample SAMN08397723, study PRJNA350692) | Marine metagenome, whole genome shotgun sequencing project. | isolation source: water | place: Pacific Ocean | collected 2012-04 | reverse complement strand
CACCAGGGCCGGCACAGGCCGGATCGGAAACGTCCGAACTTAGAAACAGCGGACACTCCAGCTCGTCCAAACAACGACTTCTTCAACACCCTCAGCCATATCGGACCATCGGTTTGCACGGTCTTGGATAGAAAACGGAACGTTTTGCTTTTCGAGGTCGTATCATGCTTGATCGTCGTACTTTCGCCCTGACCTTGCTCGCCGGGACGGCCATGCCTTGGCAGAGCGTCTTCGCCGCCGCCTCATCTGCCCAGGTGGACGAGGCAAGCCGCTTCCTCGACGAGTTGGCGAGCCGCGCCCTCGCGGTCTTGCGCCGCTCGGAAGGCGACGCCTTGGCGCGCGAGCCCGCTTTTCGCGATTTGCTGTCGGAGGGCTTCGACGTGCCCTTCATCGGCCGCTTCGCGTTGGGTCGGCACTGGCGCGGCGCCACGCCGGAACAGCGTGCGCGCTACCAAACCTTGTTCTCGGATTTTCTGGTCAAGACCTATACCCGCCGGCTCAGCGACTATTCGGGCGAGAGCTTCCGGGTCTTGGGGGCCGCACCGGCCGGGAAGAAGGACGTGATGGTGCGAACCCGGATCGATCGACCGGGTGGGCCATCGATAAAGGTGGGCTGGCGGGTCCGCGCCGTCGCCGGCACCCACAAGATCATCGACGTTTCGGTCGAAGGCGTCAGCATGGCAATGACGCAACGGGCCGAATTCGCCTCGGTGGTGCGAAGAAACGGCATCGACGGGCTGCTGCAGGCTCTCGGCAAGCAAACCCGGATGCACGTCGCGAACGCCTCATAAGACCGAAACCTCCTGAACCCGGATAGCGGCGTCGCCTGCCACGGAGCGGTGGACGGCGAACCTCGGGTCAGCGCCCCCTAGTGGTTCAATTCCGACGTTTGGTACCGATGGAATTGGAACCAAATGTCGAAAAGAATTGAACCCATCGAAAGAGTTAGCCTAGTGGTGCGGGCTGACATCGAGGGATCGAGGTGTCGGAGTCGCACCACTAGACGGTGGGCGTAGTCCAGGACTCGACGGGGAGAGCGGCGTGCAAGACCACGGATCAGGCAGACCGGAAGCTGCGACGGCGGCGAACGACGATAGTTACGGGGGCGAGCCGACCCATATCGACGTGGTGACCCGCACCATAGAAGTGTCGGGCCGGCCGGCGGAGGTCTTCGGCCTGGTTCAGCGGGAAACCGGCGAACACGGTCTGATCGTCGACCCGGGGCGGATGATCGACGTCGTCCCACACAATCACACCGGCGAAGTGACACAGGTTCATTGGCACGGCCAGGAGCCGCCGGGACCGCTGGACGGCAATCCTTATTATGCGCCACTGGCACCCGACAGCGTCTTGCGCTGGCGCTATGCGCCACGGCCCGGGACGCATTGGATGCATTCTCATTCCGGGTTGCAGGAACAGCACTTGCTGGCGGCACCGCTGATCGTGCGCACCGCCGACGAGGTCGCCGAGGACCGGCAAGAGGTCGTCGTCATGCTGCACGACTTCTCTTTCACCCCGCCGGAAGAGATTCTGGAGGCGCTGCAACGCGGCGGAGAGACGGCGCCGGGCGACGGCGGCGGCCATGGCGAGGAGCACGACCTCAACGATATCGAGTACGACGCCTTCCTAGCCAACGAGCGCACCCTCGCCGACCCCCAGGTGGTCGCCGTCGACAAGGGCGGCCGTATCCGATTGCGTCTCGTCAACGCGGCCACGGCGACGAATTTCCACATCGATCTCGGCGGGCTCGGTGGCTGGCTCGTCGCCACCGACGGCAATCCCTGCGTGCCGGTCCGTGTCGACCGCTTCCCGATGGCGATCGCGCAACGCGCCGACCTGCTGATCGAGCTGCCGGCCGGTCCCGGTGCCTGGCCGATTTTGGCCCAACGCGAGGGTGATCGGCAACGGACCGGGATCGTGCTCGCGACCCCTGATGCCAGCGTCCCCAGAATCGCCGAGATGGCGGAGCATGAAAGCGGCCCGGTCGGCGACGACCCCTTCGAGCGGAGCCTCACCAGCGCCATGGTCTGGAGCGAACGTCCGGCCGACCGGCGCATCGTCCTCGACCTGACCGGCGAGATGGCGGGCTATGTCTGGGGCGTCGTGACCGAGGACGGCGAAACCGGACCCATTCGTCTCGTCGAGGGCGAGCGCATCGAGATCGAAATGCGCAACCAGACCGCGATGGCCCATCCGATGCACTTCCACGGCCATCATTTCCAGGAGCTGGCGATCAACGGCTGCGGCTTCCTCGGCCCGACCCGGGATTGCGTCATGGTGCCGGCTAGCGGCAGTGTCTTGATCCGTTGCGACTGCGACAATCCCGGCCTCTGGCCGCTGCATTGCCATATCCTCTATCACGCCGGCGCCGGCATGAGCATCGGCTTCGAATACGCCTGAGCCGAGGCCCGGACGCACAACACCATCGACGTCGGCGTCGATGGTGTGAGAGCATGACGAGGATGCGAACCGCAGGAAGACGGTGACGGACAGATGTCGACGTTTACTCAGCGCCTCGATCGCGCGCTCGCCGCCGGCCTAATCGCGGCCATGCTCGGCGCCTGTGTCGCCGCGCCTCCGCCAGGCGACTTCGACGCCGGCTACCAGGCCTATCAGAAAGGCGACTTCCAGGCCGCGCTCGCGATATGGCGGCCGCTGGCCGAGTCGGGCCATGCCGTGGCGCAATACAACCTCGGCCTCATGCACGCCGAGGGACGCGGCCTGGCACAAAATAGAGAGTTGGCGATCGGCTGGCTGGACAAGGCGGCGGCGCAGGGCGTGCCCGAAGCCGCGTTCAATCTGGCCGGCCTACACCTGGCCAGCACCAAACCCGACTACGCGGCAACGCGGCGCCTGCTCGGAATCGCCGCCGACGCTGGACTTGACCGTGCCCAGCATTCCCTTGCCAAACTGTATGAGTACGGCCTCGGCGGTCCGAAGGATGCCGGGCGCGCCTTTCAGTATTTTTCCCAGGCCGCCAAACGAGGTCATCTCGGCGCGATGTACAATCTCGGCAAGATCTATCGCGACGGCCGTGGCATCGTCGCCGACGAAGCAGCGTCGATCGAGTGGTTCCGGGCCGCGGCGACTGCCGGCTATGCCAAGGGCCAGGCCAAACTCGGCGACCGTTACGCCCGGGGCCGAGGGGTTCCACGAGACGATTTGGAGGCTTACGTCTGGACCGCGCTGGCGGCCGCCCAGGACCTGCCGTCGGCGGTGGAGAAATCGAAGGCACGCAGAGCCATGCTGAACGCCCGGCAGATCGACGAGGCCGAGCGGCGCATCGGCGCTTTCCGACCACGGTCGACGCCCGACAATTAATCCGGCTGACACCCGACCGGCGACGGCCGGTGGGGCCGCTGGCAAGATGGCACCGTGCCGACTAAGCTGGGCCGCAAAAGGGGGTGAGCGTATGCGGTCGCCGGCGCCGATTGTTCCCATCGTGCTGAGCGTGCTTCTGATCGCGACGTTTTCGAATCGGCTGTCGGCGGAGACCGCATCCGGTACCGTGGCCGATCGCTTCCGAGCCATGGCCATCGAACAGCGCGACGAACCGACGGCGCCCTACCTTCGAAGCAACCCACGCCTCCAGGCGACAATCGATCATCGGACGCGGCAGCGGCTGGCCGCGAGTTTGAGCGCGCTCGCCATCGCGATGATCGCGAGAGCGCCGGCGCATCGCTCGGCGATCGTCGAAGCCGCGACGCGAGCCGCGCCGGAAGTCGGTGACGAGATCCGCGCGCGGATCGCCGCCGCCTTCCCTGGCCCGGCCGGCGGCGCGACCGTCTATCGGCGTTTCACGGCACCAGCCGGCGGTGCCGTGAAACGCCAGCCGACAGCAACAACGCTAGCGGCCGGGCGGCAACACCGCGCCCAAACCGACTACGCCGCCACCCTGGAGGCTTGGCTGATCGCCTCGATCGCGCACGACCCGGCAAACTTGGAGGCCGCCGTCGACCAAGCGATGGCAGCCCTTCCCGAGCGTGGTGCAGAGTTGGCCGCCGCCGCCGGCCGTGCCTATCCGGGCCACGCCGCCCGCATCAATGCCGCGGCAGCCGGCGACGCCCCGGCACCGACCGCCCCCGTCGAGGCGGCGCCGAGACCGCTTCGACGGGCGGTCGCGATCGAGGAGGTTTGGGATCCGCTCGAGCCCATGAACAGGACGGTCCATAGCGTCAACGACTTGCTGGACACCGTGGTCCTGCGACCCATCGCATGGACCTACAACACGGTGACACCCGATCCGGTGATCGAGGCTATTCGGAACTTCTTCGCCAACCTGCAGTCGCCGGTGATCTTCGCCAACGACCTTCTGCAGCTGAGCCTGGACGACGCCGCCACCACCTTCGGCCGGTTCGGCGTCAACAGCACCATCGGCCTGCTCGGCTTCTTCGACCCGGCGACCGGCATGGGGCTCGAGGCGCACAACGCCGATTTCGGACAAACCCTGCACACGTACGGTGCCGGGGCTGGCCCCTATATCGTTCTGCCGATCCTCGGTCCTTCGACGACGCGCGACGGTATCGGCCTCATCGTCGACGTCCTGTTCCAGCCGCTGAGCTATCTATTGACGACCGAACAGTCCCTCGGCCTGCTGGGCGTCAAGGGAATCGTTCGACGCGAGGAGCTGCTGGAGCCGTTGGATGAATTGCGTGCCTCCTCGATCGACTATTACAGTGCGCTTCGAAGCGCTTATTATCAGCGCCGCGCCATCGAACTCGGCAAGGGCGTGGCGAGCGCGGAGACGGCGGCGGCGACGCAGCAGGAAGTCGATCGCCTTTTCGACGAGGCCGAGTAGAAAGCGGGCTGGCGAACAAAGCCGGCTCGCGAGAGCAAGACATCGGGCGAGGAGCGGAGATGGAAGGACTACGGAAACCCTATTTGCTGTTCCTGGGCGACGCGCCGGACCAGCTGGCCGCGAAGACGGCCGATGGCGTCGCGCATTGGCGAGCCGACTGGTGTGTCGGCCAGCTCCGCCTTCCCGGCTGCGCCGCCGATGTCGGCCTGGAGGATGTCGGCGTGGAAGAGGCCGCACGCCGTGGTGCCGGCACGCTAGTGATCGGTGTCGTCAACTCGGGCGGCTTCATGCCGGACAGTTGGACCGAAAGCATCACGGAAGCGATCGCGGCGGGGATGGACGTCGCCAGCGGCCTGCATAGTCGCTTGGAGGATTTTCCAGCGATCGCCCGGGCCGCCGCGACGCATGACCGCCGGCTCGTCAATGTCCGCCACTCGGACCGGGATTTCACGACCGGCAAGGGCGAGCGGCGTAGCGGCAAGCGGCTGCTGACGGTCGGAACGGACGCCAATATCGGCAAGAAATACACAGCGCTCTCGATCGAACGAGAACTGCGCCAGCGCGGTATCAAGGCCGACTTCCGGGCCACCGGCCAAACCGGAATCCTGATCGCCGAGCGGGGCGTCGCGATCGACGCCGTCGTCGCCGACTTCATTTCCGGCGCCGCGGAATGGGTCAGTCCCGAAAACGATCCCGATCACTGGGACTGCATCGAAGGTCAGGGCTCGCTCTTCCACGCCTCCTATGCCGGCGTCACGCTCGGTCTCATTCACGGCTCGCAGGCCGACGCCCTGGTGCTCTGCCATGAGCCGACCCGGCGCCACATGCGCGGTCTGCCGCATGCGCCACTGCCCGAAATCGAGGAATGCCTCGAGCTCTATGTCGCCTGCGGTCGATTGACCAATCCGAACTGCCGGATCGCCGGCATTTCGGTGAATACAGGTGCCCTCAAGGAGGCGGAAGCCGAACGCTACCTGAAGACCTTGCGGGACGCGCACGACTTGCCGGCAACCGATCCGATCCGCTTCGGCGTCGCCGACATCGTCGAAAACCTGGTCTGAGTGGTGCGGGCCCTCACCGTCAGCCGCGAGACCCTGCCGCTGGCGGCTGTCTTCCGCATCTCGCGCGCGACCAAGCACGAGAGCCACGTGGTCACCGTCTCGATCGGGGAGGGCGATGATCAGGGCCGCGGCGAAGGCGTGCCCTATCCACGATATGGCGAGAGCCCGGATTCGGTCGTAGCGCAGGTCGAGGCGGCGCGCGAGACGATCGAGGGCGGCATCGGTCGCCTCGATTTGCTGCGAGCGATGCCGGCCGGAGCGGCCCGCAACGCGGTCGATTGCGCGCTCTGGGATCTCGAGGCCAAGCAGTCGGGCCGGAGAGCCTGGGAGTTGGCCGGATTGGTGGCGCCGGACGGGCTCGTCACGGCCTATACGTTGAGCCTCGATACACCGGAGAAGATGTCGCGAGCGGCCAGCGCGGCGGCGGACCGGCCGCTCCTGAAACTGAAACTGACCGGCGAAGGTGACATCGAGCGAGTAGCGGCGGTGCGCGAGGCAGCGCCGGCGTCCCGCTTGATTGTCGATGCCAACGAGGCCTGGCGGCCGGAGATGCTGCTCGAATACGGTGCGACGATGCGCGATCTCGGCGTCGATTTGATCGAGCAGCCGCTGCCCGCGGGCGAGGATGGAACATTGGCCGAGATCGCCCACCCGGTACCAATCTGCGCGGACGAATCATGTCATGTCGCCGAGGACGTGGCGGCACTGGCGGACCGTTACGACATCGTCAACTTGAAACTGGACAAGGCCGGCGGTCTGACCGCGGCCCTGGCTCTGGTCGAAGCCGCCGAAACGGCCGGCCTCGGTCTGATGGTCGGATGCATGGTGGGCTCCTCGCTGGCCATGGCACCAGCCATGCTGGTCGCCGCGAAGGCGGAGTTCGTCGATCTGGATGGGCCGTTGCTGTTGGCACGAGACCGCGAGCCGCCGATCACTTATCATGGCAGCCGAATGTGCCTACCGCCACGAGTGCTTTGGGGTTGACGCGACAGAGTTGTGGCCTCCCTGCTCATCCTGAAAGCGAGGGTTGCGGCCACGAGCCGCGGCGCCGAACGCCAGAGAAGATGCCGCTCAAAGGCTAATTCACTATTTCTTAATATAAAGACATCAAGCTGCTTTGTGCGGGCCGACGGACCGCTGCATAAGCTACTGATCGACGGAGAAGACGAAACCGCCAGTGACCTGCATCACTTGCATGCGAATCGATGAGTTAGTATATTGAGTATGGTCGATTCGACGATAAGGGCTTGATGTTTCTATGTTAGAGTCTAACTGAATCAAGATCAAACCAAATGCTGCTGCTAATGGTCATGGGTAATAGAGAAGGATCCTCAATGTTAGGGTTTATCACCAGAGTACAGACGAGTGCATATGCGCTGAAGCGGAAGTTCGCTTCCGACGAAGAAGGTGCCACCGCCATCGAATATGGCTTGATCGCGGCCGGCATTGCCGTCGCCATCATCGCCGCCGTGTTCGCCATCGGTGACGAGCTGAACAACTTCTTCGTCGCCGTTCAGACGCAGCTGTCGAGCGCCTACTCCTGATATTCGTCCATCTGGAGACGGCGATTTCGCCAGCGGTCGGGAGGTGCCACACCTAGGTATCTCTCAGCCGAGAGTTGGAAGGGTGTGCCTGTCTCAGGCACACCCTTTTCTCTTTGAGCGCCCCGCCGAAAGCCAAGTGCCACGGCGTGCCTGAGCGGAGACGGTTTTTCACCTCGGTACAAGAGCGTTTGAGTATTTGTAAGCGGACGCAATGAGCGAGATGCTGCCCATCATCGTCGTGCTACCGCTGCCCTTGGCGCTCGTCTGGGCGATGGTGAGCGACGTCATGCGACTCGAGATCCCAAATACGATTCCCGTCGTGCTCGTCGTCGCGTATCTGTTGGCGGCGACAGTAACGGGGGTCGAATTTCTGACGGTCCTACGCCAACTGGCAATCGCGGCCGCGGTGCTGGCGGCTGGCCTCGCGCTCTTCGCGGCCAGGATCGTCGGTGGCGGTGACGTGAAGCTGCTTGCCGGCTGTCTGCCCTGGCTCGGCCTGGACCAGTTACCGCTTTTCTTCCTCTTGATGTCCCTGATCGGGGGGCTTCTCGGGCTCGTCGCCTTGTGGTTGCGTCGCTTTTCCTTCGGCCCGACCTGGCGGCGCAGCCGCTGGTTCGAGCAACTGAGTATGGGACAGCAAAAAATACCTTATGGTTTGGCGATCGGGACCGCTGGACTGTACGTCATGCCGAATATTCCGATTATAGGCAATTGAAAAACACGGCGTTCATGGACATTTGTAGCCTAGTCGTCATGATTATGTTAATTTTCATGCATGATGGATAAGTAACCGTTCGTGCCCGACAGGCGATTTATTTGGAGTTGACGTGAAATATACATTGGCAGCATAATCCGAATCGTTATGCTGCCAGTCGAACGACCGCCGCAGCCCTTTAGGTTCGTGCAGAGGATCTAGGCCGTAAATCTAGCTCGCATCATCCTCATCGTGGTCGCGCTCGCCTTTGCGGGCGTGACTGTGTTTCTCGTGCGGAACTACTTGACGACCAAGGAAACCGAACTGGCGGAAAGCCAGGAACAGACCGACGAGGAGCGCATCAGCGCCATCGACGTCTTGGTCGCCGAGCGCGATCTTCCTGCCGGCACCATTCTCAATCCTGATTCCTTCCGCTGGCAGCCGTGGCCGAAGCAAGCGCTGAACGAGAACTACATCACCCGCAAGGAAGGTGCGGATCCGATCCAGGAACTGACGGGCGCCGCCGTTAAGCGCGTGATCACCGCTGGCGATCCGGTGACCCAGGCGAAGTTGGTGAAGCCTGGCGAGAAGGGTTTCCTCGCCGGCGTTCTGGCGCCTGGAATGCGAGCCGTCAGCCTGTCGATCAATGCGGTAACCGCCACATCTGGATTTATTCTGCCTGGCAATCTGGTCGACCTGATCCTCACTCAAGAGTATTCGCGAGTGCTTCCCTCGGGCGTCACGAGAAGACGTCTCGTCAGCGAAACCATCATGGAGAAATTGCGCATCCTCGCCATCGATCAGGATGTCAACGATGCGGGCACCGCACCTCGTCTCGGCAAGACCGCGACGGTGGAGGTGACACCGAAAACGGCCGAGGCGATTACGGTAGCCAGTCGAATGGGACAGCTTTCCCTGGTACTTCGCAGCCTGACCGAGACCGAAGACGCAACGGAAAAGGCAGCCGCGGAGCAGCGCAAGCCATTCACCGAAAACACCGAGGTCAGTCGATACCTCAACCAGGAAGAAACCGTGCGGCCCAGGTATTTGGTGGCGGCAAGGGGGTTGCGCGCCGGCACTCTGTTACAAGATCTCGATTTCAAATGGGTAGCACTCGAGAAAGACGCGTCGATCGCGAACCTGATGCTGCGGTCGGCGACTAGATTAGCCCCGCTGCGCGGCTCGTTTCTGAAGCGCGCGATAAAAGCCGACGAAGCCATTGGACGAGACGCGATCATCCAACCCAAGGAACAGGGTTTCATAGTTGCCGCGCTTCAGCCCGGCATGCGTGCCATCAGCGTCTCGGTCAGTCAGGTATCGGCGGTCTCCGGTTATGTTTCGCCGGGCGATCGGGTTGACATCATGATGACGCATACGGCTACATCGCAAGCGGACCAGACTCTCAACCCTCGGATGTTCACCGAGACGATCTTCAAGAACATTCGGCTGTTGGGACTGACGCAGCGAGTGGATGCAAATTCCGGTCGCCCCTCCGTCGTGGGAACGGCGACGCTGGAAGTGACGCCGCGCCAGGCCGAAGAGTTCATGATCGCCGGCCAGATGGGATCCCTGACCCTCGTCATGCGATCCGTACCTTCCGTCGACCTGCCGCCCGAGCCGGATCGTTTGCCGTACACGACCGAACTTTCGATCAGTGAAGCCCTCGTCAACTTATTGGTTTTCGGAACTCGAACCGAGCCCGAGCTGACACGGGCACGGCAGGTCCGGCGCGGGGCTGGATTCGGGGTCAGCACGCCGCATCGCCGCATTATACGAACCGCGCCACCCGCGCCGCCGCCCAGCCCGGCGCCGACCTCGGAGGCGCCGGTCAGGACACCAACCGAATCGCCGCCGGGATTGACGACAGAGCTACCGGCAACGCCGACGCCAACGCCGGCCCCCACCCCCACGCCACCGCTTCCGGCCCCATCGGACACGGAAAACGTCGTCGAGTCTCCCCCGGAACCGCAAATCCGCATCATTCGTGTCTATCGCGGGACGGGTCTGTCCACGGTTCAAGTTGAATAAGCCAATCATGATTCGCAACCAAATCAGGGTCTTGGCTGCCGGCCTGATCGTGGTCGGAGCCTGCTTCGCGATGTCGACTTTGGCAAAAGCGCAAGCGACGCGATCAGGCGCGGGCGGTGTCGTCGATATAACGCCGGTGGACTTACACGCCGACAAAACGGCACAAGTCGTCGCCCTACCGACTGGCAAGGCCAGGATCATTCGATTGCCAGAGGACGCACGGGACGTTCTGGTCGCCAGTCCGGGTATAGCCGACATCATCATCAAGACCCCCCGCCTCGCCTACCTGATCGGCAGAGGCGTGGGGGCGACCAACGCCTTCTTCTTCGACGCGGAAGGCCTAGAGATTGCCCGCCTGGAGATCCGCGTCGAGGCAGATGTCGTCGCGGCGCGACAGGCCCTCGACACATTGATGCCGGAATCCGGCGTCGAGGTAATGGCGGTGGGAGACAGCATCTTCCTGACGGGTAGCGTGCGCTCCTCCAAGATCGCGGAGAACGTGCGTCAGGTCATTACCCGGTTCGTGCCAAGTGGCGGAACCTTGGTCAACTTGCTGGGCATCGCGGAGGATCAACAGGTTCTGTTACAGGTTCGGATCGCGGAGACCACACGTTCCGCACTGAAGAATATCGGCATCGACCTCGCCGCTACCCTCACGGCTTCGAACGAATTGGCTTTGGCCCTCGTGACAGGGCCGGTTTCCACACCGGGATTCTTGACTTTTGGGGCAACTCAGACCGGGCGTACCGGAACCTTGGCGACCGCCCTCAACGCGTTGGAGCAAAACGGCCTCGTCAACACGTTGGCGGAGCCTAATCTGACGGCGATCTCCGGCGAGACGGCCAGCTTCCTATCTGGTGGCGAGTTTCCTGTCAGCACGGTCACGGAAGACGGCGTTCAGATCGATTTCAAGGAATTCGGCGTTCGGCTCGAGTTCACGCCGGTCGTTCTGGACTCAGGTCAAATCTCCCTCAGACTAGCGGCGGAAGTCAGTGCAATCGTCAATACGGTAACGGGACAGCTAGCGGTTCAGCGCGCAGAGACCACGGTCGAGTTGCCTTCTGGTGGTAGTCTCGTGGTCGGCGGCCTCTTGCAGCACACACTTGCCACCGATGTCGATGGCACACCAGGCCTGAAGGACGTACCGGTCTTGGGCACTTTCTTTCGCGAAAACAATTTGAGCACGCTGGACACCGAGTTGGTTTTCGCGGTCACCGCCTACCTCGTCAAGCCGATCAATCATGAGAAGCTGGTCAATCCAACCGGAAATGTTGCGCCACCGACGGATTTCGAGCTGTATTTCCTCGGCCACCTCGAGGCCATTTACGGCGACACCGAAGATGGGGCCCCGGCCCCCGCGACGGCCCTGAAGGGGCCGATCGGTTACATCGTTCAATGAGAGGCGGATTCGATATGACTGGAATCCAAGGCGTCTGGAGGGCAGCTTCGCTGGCGATCGTCGTCCT
>PVBE011275913.1_pt1 | contig 11592 bp, 2 predicted proteins | sample 1631181 | NCBI WGS metagenome assembly PVBE01 (sample SAMN08397723, study PRJNA350692) | Marine metagenome, whole genome shotgun sequencing project. | isolation source: water | place: Pacific Ocean | collected 2012-04 | reverse complement strand
CTTCCGCCTCGTGAGGGCAGCGCAATGAGGTCCTTGCCGTCAAAAGGCGCGGTGATTGTGTCCACAATGTGTCCATCTTTGGGCACAAACGGGGCAAAATGGCACTTTATGGGGCTTTATGGCTTTTGGTGGGTAAGTGGCGAAAGTGGCCGTTTTTCTTAGGAAATAGGCTATTTTCTAGGGTTTTGAGTGGCGTTCCCAGCAGGAGGCGAACCTGCAACCCCCTGATACTGCTTCAGTTGTGCCGTGATCTCTCTTGCCAGGGCGGTGTTGCCCTGCGATTGTGCGAGTTGGAGAGCCTTCTTCCACGACTCCTCGGCGTCTGCGGACCTCCCGCTCTTTACGTAGACCATGGCAAGTGTCAGATGCACACTTGGATCCGCCGGTCGCACGCGCAGCACTCGTTCGATATGATGTATTGCCGCTTTGAAATCGCCTTGCTGAGCAAGCAGGGATCCGAGCTGGAAGTTAGCTTTAGCGTGATCCGGATGAATCCGCAGGATCTCGCGGAACATAGCTGAGGCCTCTTTTGTCTTTTCCTGTTGAGTGTAAGCAGACCCAAGGTTGTAATACCCTTCCGCGAACTCTGGATCCAACTCTATCGCGCGCCTGTAGTACGTAGTCGCAACCTGCAATTCTCCCCTGCCGGCATGTATAACTCCAAGGTTGTTAAGGCTCCCTACGTGCTCGGGTAACGCCAAGGCACCGGCGAAATCCAGTACGCGGCGATAATGCGCAACGGCCTCCTCAACTCTGGCAAGTCTCTGAGCAGAACTGGCAAACTGGTAATGAACTTCCGGCACGTTGGGCGCCAGTGAGAGAGCGCGCTTGGCGGCCACGTAAGCGTCGTCGTTCTTGCCTGCCCAGCTCATCACTTTGCTCAGATTCATCATCGCCAGGCCACTCGCCTCCTGGTCGATGCGTGCCTCGATCCGCCGCTTCGCCGCATCGACGATAGCCGCCCGTTGTTCTGCCTCCATCCAGACGCACGTCGTCGACAGGGGGCCGTTCGCGGAACAGAGGACGTCGACGATCGACGCCGCAAGCTCAAGGTGCTCCTCAGTCGTCGGGTGTACATGATCCAGGAACTGCTTCTTTCCAGGAACGCCATTTTCCGCCCGACTGGCAACGGCCGCCGCAAAATCGACGATGTCGACACCCTTCATCTCCGCAACCTCTTTGACGATCGTAGAGATCTGCGTGAGCGCCCTGAGCGGGCAAATGTCCTCGTCGCGGGAGAGCCTGTAGGCCTGCTTCGCTTCAGGGAACCGGCCGAGCTTGTCAAGCATGCGCCCTTCGAGGAAATAGACGTTTGCATGCCGGGCGTCTATTTTCCCGGCTTCGCGCAGGGTGGCCAGCGCAGATTCGAAATCGCCACCTTCATAAAGCCCTTTCGCGGCGCGAAGCAGGCTATTCCAACGATCGACGTCACCGGCCGTGAGTTCTTTCGCATACTCGCTCTTGAATGGCGAGCAGTCCCGGAGATTGGAAGCCGGTGTGACGAACACGACGCGTGCACCGGTCGCGTGCGCGATATCGGCCATGCGGGCAAGGTTGAAGCGGTAATGCCCGAGCACCTGCTCCCGTAACTCGTCGTCCCGCCTGTATTCCTCCGGACCCACGGACTGGTCGAGAATCGTTTCCACCTCCCCGGAGAGGTCCCCCTGCCGAGGCCCGCCTCGCACCAGCCGTCGCATCAGCGAGAATGTCCGCGTGCGGCCCGCTTGTGCCGCAAGTCCCCTGACAGGGGAAGGCGTGGCAATGATTCCATCGTACGTGCGGCGTTCGAGGAACTCATTATGGCCCGAATAGACAATGAATAGATCGGGGTCATATTCAATCAACTCCTCCATCAGCAGCGCCACGCGATAGCTTGCGTAACTGATACCACCCGCGTTAATTACTTCCCACTGCTTCGAAGAGTTGATGGCAGGCAAGAGCTCGCGCAGCCAGCCAGGGAAGGAACTGTTGTCACCGAACGGGCGGCCGTAAGTGGTTGAACCGCCTACACAGAAAATACGGAACGTGGTGTCGCCCTTCCGCGCCGGGAATTCCTGGGCGTTGAAGAAATCAGCCTTGTTTTCAGCGCGAACCATCCATTGTGAACCATCGGGACGCCGTTCGCGGACGAAAAGCTTAACGTTCGATGCGAAACCGACATACGGGTCATCGTCGTATAGGACAGGGCGGACCCCACAGACAGTCAACAACAGTTCAATCGCTGCAAAAAACACGATGCAGGAAATGGACGCGAACAGCACTTTCTTCCAGGTCGGCAATTTGCCCGGTTTGTTTGCTCGAATGTTAAGCATACGAATACGCGGTTACTCGTCCAGTTCGATGCGGTAGTATTCCGATTCAACCTCGTCGACGTTGACCGTGTAGGCATTTATCGGAGGATCGGCAGGTATGCCGTCTTCCACGATGTTCGTGAAGTCCGTCGAGATGTTGGTGGACGACAGGATTGTGTAGTATTTATTGATGACGCTGGACCAGGAAATGACCACGCCGGCTTCCGTGATATCGGTGGTCATCTCCACCATCGCCAGCACGGATGCAGCATTCGTCGGGTCGGTTCCCGCCCGGAATTCATGTTCGTTGAGGGATCCGTCTCCATCCCAGTCCCCTCCGCTACTCCCCGTAGATTCATTGGTGATGCTGCCGAAATGCGTCCGTTCCCACTCGTCAGCCATGCCGTCGCGGTCCGCGTCTTCGATCGGCAATCCGGGCGTGGCATAGCGCAAGGAAGCAGCCCAGTTCGTAGGATCGTTGCCGTATCGCTCCGTGTCCCACTTCTCGAGGGAGGGTCCTTCTCCGTCGGGGGGTGCCGGCCAGGGAGAATCGTCACCATAGCGGATCATGTCCATCATCACGTACGGTGCCGGAACCACTGCTGACATCTCCGGGGAGGGCATGTGCAGAGTGAGCAGTTCGCCCGCATTGTCCAGTTTGCCGTAATAGCGACCGTACACCTCCACGCCGGGAGGCACATCCGGGTAGGCGAGACGGAACGCCGCCTCGTTCGTCGGCACGACAAGCACGTAGTCATTGGCGGCCATGACAACACCGGTCGGAAAGGCGAACTGCACCGCGCCGCCCAGTTTCCAGGTGTTGGTTGGAATACTGGCATCGTACAGGGCCACTGGATCATCGCTGACGCAATGCAATTCAACGAACTCGTAAGAATCCCCGGGTGCAGGGTTGTACATGATTTCGCTGATCACCACGGGCCCGACCCTGGGATAGGCGTTGGAAGCTGCAACCGTTGCCGCGCTCATGGCTGTAAAATCAACACGGTCGTCGCTCGTGCGATGCCGTCCGAAGGGGACATTCGACTGCGCGACGTCGCAGAACTGGAACACGACATTGGCTGCCAGTGTGCCGTTGGTTGTCCAGGACGACAGGTAGACGGTCGAGCCAAGCTCGTCCAGTGTGAAGCCCGGGCTCGCGCCCGGAGCGTTAGTGCCAAACTGCGTTGTCTCCGTGAACGCAACATACCCGCCCGACGAAAGCACGGTGTTGCTCGGGATGAGGAATTTCTTGAGGTTGTTCGGACTGTCGCTCAGGCACCAGTTTCCAACATCTACGTCGTTGGTAGTGGTATTGTGTATTTCAATCCAGTCGCCACTGCCCGCGCTGTCTCCAAAGGTGAGCACCTCGTTGATCACGATTGATCCGGGGGGAGCGGAGAGAGGCTCATCGGGTCGGCCCGGAGAACCGTCGACGTAATGACTCTCACGCCAGTTCGCGGGTGCGTCCGGGTCGAACGCGGAACCGGGCATGACCGCCACCAGCGAGTAACCAGTCCCGTCGGTGCGGGGGTACCACGGTTCGTTGTTGTCATAACCTACTGAGAAAATGATGTTACTGCCGCCGTCCATGATGGTTACACGCTCACCGGCGTTGTCGAGTTTGCCGCTGTAAACACCGCTTACGGTAACTCCTGGATAGCGGCCCGCGAACGCCAGCTGGTCTGACACCATGACTGCCTGCTCGCCCGGGCCAAGAGCTGCCCCGGCGTCGAAGGCGAACTGGATGCCATCTGAGAACCAGATTCCTGCCAGGCTGAGCGGGTTGGTTCCTGTATTGGCCAGAGTGATGAACTCGCAGTCTTCCCCATCCCCGGCTTCAACACGATCGGGGGGATGGTACATGATCTCCGTGATCTGCAGCGGGTGGATCGCCAGGTCACTGTACGGGAAAGCCCCCATGTCGGCCCGGCTTCCATTGGGGTCGTAAGGGCTGTCGGGAGATCCCGAGTTGATGCAGCGTGACTTTACCTGCAATGCGAAGTTGCTCGCGGCCACGTCAACGAAAAGCGGGTCAGCCCCAATCATTCCTTTGCCGGAGAGAAACTCCGTATCCGAGAGGCAGTAAGAAATATTCAGCGTGGAAAGGGCATCCACGAAATAGGATGATACCGTGGCGCGCGACAGAATCGAATTAATGACGTCGGCGCTGCCGCCGCCTCTACCGAGGTTCTTTTCGAAGCAGGCCACGGCCAGTCCATTGCTGTAGAACGTGTTGTGGTCGATTAAGGCATAGGACCCTGTATCCTTTATACCCACGCCCTGTCCGCAGTTCACAATCACGTTACCACGTATTACACCTGTGGACGCCTGCCCCACCGATATGCCCTTGTCACTGCAATTGTAGATCAGGTTACTCTCGATCAGTACCTCCGAAGTGCCTTCCCCCAGGTCGATCGCGTCATTGTTGTCACCCATAAAGTCGTGTATCCGATTCCCGCGAATAATGCCCTCGGCAATACCGTCGTAGTCAATGGCATCGGCGTCCACGGCCGTGCTGCCGGACAGGTCGCAGTTCTCCACGCGTGCGTACTGTGTTCGCTTGAGGTTGATCCCATCCCCGGTCTCCCTTAGCCGCAGACGGCTGTTCTGGATCACGGCGGACCGACCGTCCTGGATGAAAACAGGAAACCCTACATCATCGATATCCAACCCATCCATGAACAGGTCCGAATCAATGGCCGAGATAGCGGCCTTCATGTTTACCGGATCAGTGCCCGCAAGGGAGGCGTCGCGCAGCACAACGTTGTAAAGCCGCCCGGTATGCGTAGCGTGGTCGAACGCAATGCACCCCCAACGGAAGGCTGTTCTGTTGGAAACGTTGGTATCCGTGATAATCAGGCGTGCACCTGGCTCCGGATTGGATGCAACCTGAACAGTTGCGCCGGTTGTACCGAGCATGGTCAGTTCGCCTTCCACGTAGATGCTGGCGCCATCGGGCATCAGGAGCGTCGTGCCGGCCTCGAGCGTTAGCGAGACGTTGGGCGGGACGTAGATGTCGCCGGTGGCCAGGTAAGGTGATTCGGCGGCGCTGAGGGTAAGATTGGAGCTGACGGTTTCGGGCAACAGGCTCTGAGCAGTGGGCTCAAAGACGGCCGTTACTATAAGGGCTGCAGATGGTGTAATGGTGATTTGCTCGTTGTAGTTTGTTGACTGGTAAGAGGATAGGTGGCGAATGCCGGAGAGGCCAAGATCGAAGCTGACATCTGCGCTGTTAGCGCCGCCCTGGTGGACTTCGACGGCTAACACGTTGGTTCCCTCTATGAGGTTGGTCGGGGAGAAGCCGTAGGCATGGTATTGGTCCTCTTCGGGTTCGCCGGCGAAGCCCGAAGCCAGCGTCGTGCGGTCAATGGTTCCGCCCGGCATGTTCGAGCGCCAGACCTCATACCCGTTGATGTACACGACGGCGCCGTCATCGCGCAACAGGCTGATCTGCGCGTTGGTAAACGACGCTACATTGGTGACCACAACCGTCTTGCGGAAGTAGTACGTGATCAGCTTGTTGTTGGCATTGCCGCCATAATCGATGACGGTAGCCTCGTCCCCGTCGCCGTAACCAAGTTGTGCGGCTCCCGAGGGCCAGCCCGAGTCGTCAAATGCAGCCTCCGACCAGCCGGGCACGTCGTTTGTTACGCTGTCGTTGTATCGCCACACTCCGCCCGGATCCATGATCGTGATCGTTTCGGTAAGATCGCCCTCGATTTCCCAGCGCACGAACGCCTGCCCGATATCAGGCTGGGCGGTGAGCTGTACCGGCATGCCGGCAACGAGTACAGTGGTGGTGCCGGGATTCAGCGCCACGTAATTGGCCAGCACGCTGCCGCTGCCGCCTTCCACGTCCAGTTGCATCTGGGACATTTCTCCGGAGCCGAAGTAGCTGGCCACATTCTGCATGGCTGCGGCAGGCCTCTGGCTGGCATAGTTGCGAATTTCGTCGATTTCGTTTTCCCAGCTTGCGAGGGATGAAATGCCGCCTTGTGAATCGTACAGGTCAGAGTGCTGCTCTATCTCGGACCTGATGCGATCGGCTTCGCTGTCGATAATGGGAAGGATACGGTCTGGACTGAAGGAGCTGCTGAGGTGAGCCATCACACGCTGGGCAGCATACCCCCGGAACTCGGTATTGTTCAGAAGTTCGCGAAAGACCTCCTGGTCGGACACCATTCTGTCGATTTGATTCCTGTTTATATTATTGCCGTTCAGGGCACGGTCCAGGTCGACGAAGCACCAGCGCCACTGCCCCCCCGGGTTGCGCTCGCGCCACCATTTACGGTTGTGATTCCAAGCTGTATCGGTCACAAAGACCTGCCCTGCCACGTAATCCACAAGGGATTCAAAGTCAACCTGGCTCTTCACGTGTTCGTAATGAACCGGGTCCGTCATACTATTGTCGTCAAGATAGTCGAGTAAATCGTTCCAGGCGTCCGCGGTGCCGGCGTCCAGCAGGTCTCCGCTGCCTCCGCCGTCATTCTCCCAGAAGTCGATGTCGTCCAGTTCGATCCCGTAGTTTTTCGAGCAGTACATCTCGTCCATTTTTTCCTGGATGTTGATCACTCCATAGTAGGATCCGTTAAGGTAGATGGCGCAGGGACGAAAGCTCTGCACATCACTATTGATGACGTCTCTCAGCATCAACTGGCCCAGCGTGTCGCGCAGAAATGCGTCATCCCAATCGTCATTACCGTTGCGCAGAACAAAACGATCGAAGAAGCCGATGGGTTTTTCGGGGAACAACTGGTACGCCAACTCCTCATATCCGAAGTTATCCTTGAGGAAGACGTTCAACGGCTTCTGCGCAAAGGTGAAAGTGTTGAGTCCCTGTAGGCGGAAGCCCGCGTCTATCTGAAACTCCATGTTGGTGGGGGTTGTGTAGAACTGGAAGTTCCCCGGGACCTCGCGTTGCTTAAGTAGATTCTCAAAGATGCCGACCACGTCGTCGTAAAGCAGGTACGGATCGATTACCAGGGATATGATAGGCAATTCCGGCGTACGAGCATCGCGCAGGAATGTGCGGGTGGCCACTGTGCTGGGGGGCTTGTTGGGGGCATAGGCGCGGGCGCGGATCACACCGCCGTCAACAAGGTCAAATGCCTGGGTATAGAGCAGCGATACCGAGGTTGGCGCAGTCCCGTTTGTGGTGTAGCGGATCTCTGTTACGTCGGGTTCCGAGCTAAGCACAACATGCACTGTTCCGGTCACGATCAGGGCTTCGTTGGTGGGCGCAATGACAACGGGAGCAGTACGCGGATAACTGTTCGAGAGTACCGGCGGTTGGTTGCTCGCACCCGCCGTAGGTTCGCCAAAGTAGCCCCAGTTCATCGCCCCGTCCGGATAGCGCCCGTAAGAGATATCTGTCGCCTGTTCGCCGAACGTGAGCGTATCGATGGGGCTGCCACTAGGGGTGAACAGTCCGACCTCCTCGCCCTCCGACGACAGCTTGAAGCTGGAGTGGTAGTACCGGGTCGTAAAATCGCGATCGGGGGTCCAGAACGGCCGGGTAAGGTCGAGGCCGGGATAGGAATCGTAGCCGTCGGCCCATACAATCAGGTGTCCCTGGGCAGGAATCGTTGCGCCGTTCGGTATGCGCCAGCGGAAGGGCTCGTCCAGGTTGTCGCTGAGGTAATAGCCGCCCAGATCGATTGCATTTGTACCGGCGTTATAAAGCTCGATCCAGTCGGGGAAATCGCTGAAATCCGCGACCTCCGGAGTGGCGGTTGCGTTGCTGGCCAGGAACTCGTTGATGCCCAGGAAGGAGGTACGATAGGCGGCTCCAACGACCGGGCTGTCTACCAGGCCGGTCAGAAATGCCCTCACGACAAGTTCCGCGTTGCTTGTGAATTCCAGCGGAGCAGTGTAAAGCGGCGAATTGGTAGTCGGAACCGTTCCGTCAAGTGTGTAGTGGATGTCTGCCTCCGCATTGGCGCAGGTAACTGTCACTGACAGGGATCCTGAGAACACCCCTCCGGGATGGGAGAGCACGGGTGTCGGCGTAACCCCCGGGAGCATAGCTCCGTTTCCGCTGCCCGGCGTGGCCGGCGAGAGATAACCAGCGGTGAAGGACAGGTCGTTTGTCTGCTCGGCCCACTGGATCTGAAGCGCAGGCAACAGCAGAAGGTCTGAACTGCCTGCTCCGTCGTTGAGGGCCTGGAGAGCGAGGACGTTTACGCCGTCCACGAGGAGATGGGTAGACGCTGTAAGGTTAGTGTCCGCGAAGACCACAGCAAGGGAATCGCTCCGATCGGCGATGGCCCCCGAGTTCCACGACAGCGTCGCATCCGCGTTGTCCGATGTAACGCGCACCCCGTTAAGCCATGCCGCATAGCCATCATCGTACTTGGCACGCAGCAGCATGCTTTCTACCTCGGCACTATTCTCAATAGAGAAAGGGTAACGGACGAAGGCCGATTCCGTGGTATTGTACATCTCATCGTGCAAATCGGTCTCGATGAGCGACTGGTAATCTGAATTGTTGTCGTACCCGATGCCATTCCCGGCCGGTTGCCAGGCAGAGTCGTCGAAAGTCCGGGCGGTCCAATTGGAAGACAGTGCGCCAGCGTTTGTCGGCACGAGGTAGCGGCCGGAACTTCCTTCCTTGATCACGGTCCCAATCACGCTACCGAGCAGTTCGATGCCGTACGCCACGTCAGCCGACTGCGGAGGGAACGACGGATCGAATGCGAACTCGACAGTGAGATCGTCGCGCAGCAGGGCGAGGTACTCGCCTGCTTCGTCCAGGGCAAAATTCGCATGCAGCTCACTGGTGCTGTTCGTTCGGTCTTTCTGCGATGCGAACACAATGAGGTAACCGTGAGCCGGAATCGAGACGTCGGGAAATGTCCATAGCGTGGGAACGGACACTTGGTCCGTTAGATGCCAACCGTTGAGGGAGACCTCCTGGTCCGTGGTGTTGTAAAGTTCAATCCAATCCGAGAACCCCCCGTCTTCGTCCTGCAACGTGCTGCGGTTGACCGCCATGATTTCGCTGATTATGATTGATCCGACAGGGACGAAAGCGGTGTTGTTGGTGCCCGGACTGCCCCCGAAGGAACTGACATGCCAGTTGGCCGCGTCGTCTCCATAGCCCGGATCATCATTGCGTTCGAGAGCATACCCCAGTCCGTCGGCGGCCGGCGGCCAAGGGTCCGAATCGTTGTAATCAACAAAATCAACCAGGACATACGGGACCATGTCGGGTTCGGGTGTGTCAGGCTTGTAAAGGCGCACTTTCTCCGAATTGTTGCCGAGTTGTCCAGACCAGGGACCGTATATGGGCAGGTTTTCGGAGAGTCCGTATTGTGTCCTGAAAGCGCCTATGTCAGACGTTCCGACGACCAGGATGTGCCCTCCTGTCGGAATCACTACGTTTGTCGGGAAAGTGTAGTTCACTGCCGACGTTATGCGCCACGTGTTGGTCGGATTCAGGAGATCGTAGAGGGGAACGTTTGTTCCGGTTATGTTGCGCAGCTCAATATACTCATCCGCGTTGTTATCCTGGGGTGGGAATCCCGCGTCGGGCGGATGGTACATTATCTCGTTGATTACGATTTGCCCGACCTTGGGACCCGAGTTCAGGGCACCGCCCCCAGCGCGGAAGGCGGCGAGACTGGCGGGATTCGTGACCCCGAAGGTAGGGCTTTCCAGAGTGATCAGCGGCCCCGTGCCATTCGGATAGCGCCCGAAGGAAACGCCGTTCTCTGCCGCGCCGAACTCTACATCGTCTACGAAGTAGGTCAGGTTGCTGGAACTATCGGCTGCTGTCAGGAACACCGATTCTCCCAGGGCCGAACTCAGTGCGAATGTCGTACTGGTGGGGGCAACCGGGTCGTTGAACTGGTACTCATACAGGACTGCGTATCCTCCTGCGACTATGACCGTGTTCGTGATGCGGTACTTCTTCCGCAACGTAACGTCATCGCTTAGATACCATCCGCTGACGTCGATATCGTTCGTCGTCAGGTTGTGCAGTTCGATGGCATCTTCAAGGGGAGGGTCAGTGTGCGTCAGGACCTCGTTAATCACAATCGTTCTCAGGCGCTCCTCCCCGTCGCCACCCGGCGTACCGAGATAAATGGCGCTGGCCTGCCAGCTGAGGGGATCGTTCGGGTCGCCTTCCGGATCGATCAGTTCCAGCGAAGACCCACGTCCGGCAGCCTCTGGTGGCCAACTTCCGCCGTCATCGTAATCAGCCGAGAAGATGACGTTCGTCGCTGCGTCTGCAAGGGTGACTGATTCGCCCTCATTTCTCAGTTTGCCGCCATAGACAGATGGAGCGATATTGGTGACCCCGGGATAGCGGCTCTCAAACGCCGCCCGGTTCTTGACAAGGACGAGATAGCCATCTGCTGCGATAAGCGTGCTGTTGGTGAAGGCGTAGGTTATACCGTCGGTGAAAAAAGCACCCGTGATATCAACGCTGTTCGTGCCGTTGTTGTGAAGTTCCAGGAACTCGAACTCATCCCCGTCGACGCCAAGGTCGCTGTCAACGGGGTGGTACATGATCTCGCTGAAGAGAACACCGCTCCCATGTGTGTAGTTGGCCCCGGAAAAGAACATCACGATCAGCACGCTCAGCAGCACGCACGCGCGATTTATCTCCAATGCCGGAGTCTTCATCAGTCGTCTCAAGGTCACATCTCCTGGGGGGTGGCCAGACCGTCAAGAGGCCTCCCTCACAAAGTAAATACAATACGAGCTAATCAATAACTGTACCATATACGGACCCGTCGATCAAAAATAAGTAAGCAGTAGCACTCGCTGCGCGCGTTGCCCTTCTGATCAAACCGTCGCTACAGACCGTGTTAGCACCGGAATCTCCTTGGACAAACCCACTCAGATCTGCCTTTTTTGTGGCGAATAGGGGTCAAAGTGGTTTCTTTGCTCTCAGATTTCGAATTCTCACTTATGAGAGATGTCCACGTCGCTATCTCGGAGCTATTACCGGTGCGGTTGTAATCAATGCTACCAGTATGAGTGGGCCGAGTGATTTTTTGTTTACCCCAGGTTGGGTACGTGAGTGTGTGGGTATGAGAGTGTGGCGTGCGGGTGTCTTGGAGCCTCCTCGGCGGCCGTTAGCAGGCGATGTAATTACCAGAGTCGTCAATCGCCGCCGAGGATGAAACGCGTTTGGCATTGGGTGGCCGCGAAGCGGCCGCTGGAATTGGCTTGGTGCAGGGCGTGCAGCGCGGCCGCGCCCGGGGTGGACGTGCATACATATGCCGGCCATCCCCGGGGAAGGCCGCGAGGTGCGGGCTGCAGCAGGCCGATTCCAGTGCCAACGTCGCAG
>PVBE012428745.1_pt1 | contig 11594 bp, 11 predicted proteins | sample 1631181 | NCBI WGS metagenome assembly PVBE01 (sample SAMN08397723, study PRJNA350692) | Marine metagenome, whole genome shotgun sequencing project. | isolation source: water | place: Pacific Ocean | collected 2012-04 | reverse complement strand
CTCTCCATGAGACCCTCCGAATATTTTCGCCGCAACATCGCCCTCGGAGCGTCCTGTATCCGCCGCAGCGAAATCGCTCAACGCCACGAAATCGGTGTCGAGACCATCATGTGGGGAACCGATTACCCACATCCCGAAGGATCCTGGCCCCACACTCGGGATCAAGTGCTCGAAGCCTTCGTGGGTGTGCCGGACGACGAGATCGAGGCCACGCTCGGGGGCAACGCGGCGCGCTTCTACGGCTTCGACGTCGAGAAGCTCGCCTCACACGTCACACGCATCGGACCCGAGAAGAGCCTGTTTCGCGGCCCCGTGCCCGAGCTGATCGGCACCCGCGCGAGCTGATCACCGGCCCGACGATGGAGCCACTCGGTCGCAGGGCGCGCATCTCTTCCACCCAGCGCGCAGTCTGCGCGAGCGGTACTCACCAGCGTACAACGCGGGCTTCGAACGGGGCTGGAAAATGACGAACAACCAAGCAATGCATCTGTCACCCGCCATGCAGGGCGCCTGGGCGGCCTATCAGCGCAACCTCGAAGATCTCCGCCTGACGCTCTACTCGTCCCCGCTGGCCACCGAGCCCGCCGATCAGGCGCGAGCGCATTACTGGTTCATGCAAGCCCAGGCGCTGGCGTTCAACCTGATCATCGCCCCAAAGCAGTCTCACCCGACCTTCTTCGTCAACACCGTTTTCGAGCCCGATGTCTATACGTGGATCCTGCCCAACGCCGACTTTCTGTATCGCTATGCCTTCGTCGATGGCGCACAGAACTTCCGAATTTTCGGACGGCGCGCCAATTCGCATTTTCTCGAGGCGCAGACAATCAGCGGCTTCTTCGGCGACCCGAATCTGAAACTGCTCGAGACCTATGACTTCGACCGCTTCACGCCGGGCCCGGATGGCGAGATCGATATCTTCGTCGGGCCGAAACCATCGACGAGCTGCCCGAACTGGATTGCGACCGATCCGGGCAATTCCAACAATACGATCATCATTCGCGAAGCCTTCTATGACTGGTCTCGGGAAACACCCTCGGAGCTGCGAATCGAAGCGTTTTCGACGGACCCATCGCCCATGGCGGCGATGGGTGAGACGGAATTCATTCGGCGGCTTGGGGGGGCGTCTCGGCTCATGAACTTCTGTCACGAGACCTTTTCGGGCGGTCTGACCGAACAGGTGCTGGACTCGGTCGGGACCAACCGCTTCCTGCTGGTCGATACCAGCCGGGATGAGCAGGCCTCGAACCCCTCCGCAGGTTACGTCCCCGCAGTCTATGACCTGCGCCCGGATGAGGCACTGATCATCGAGGTGCCGACTCCGAAGGCGCGCTATTGGAATCTGCATCTGGGTGATGTCTGGTGGCAGGTCACGAACTTCACCTACCATCAGAGCAGCCTCAACGGCCATCAGGTCCAATACGACAGCGACGGCAAGGCTCGCATCGTAATCACCGCGGACGATCCCGGCCTGGCCAACTGGCTCGATCCAGTCGGCAATCTGAAAGGTGTCGCGCTGCTGCGCTGGTATCTTACGGATGACTACCCGACCCCGGCGACAAGGCTCGTAAAGCGTGCGGCGCTGCGCCATGAATTGCCGGCAGGGACGTCATGGGTGACCGAGCAAGAGCGTCGTCAGTCCTTGGCGCTGCGTCGGAAATCGGTTCAACGACGGTACGGGCACTGACGAGGACTCATCGGGGAAATGGCCCAGAAACTGATCGATCCGCGTAAACCCCTGACACGGCCGGAGTGGGTCGAAAAGTTGAATGCGGAAGGCCGGATGTGGGCCGAGGCATCGATGCTGGGCCAGCTGGTGCCGCTCGACGAAGCCTCCCTGCTGGAATCCGCCCGACAGCTGACCGGGCTGGATGATTTCGGAGAGGATGATTGGCGCGAACCTCTCGGGGTTCTGTTGCGGGCGCTCGAGGGAGAGGCCCAGCTCACCCTGACCGGCCGGCTGGCGACGCGCAGCGAGCTGCTTCTGTGGCTGCGCACCAGGCTGAAGCTCACCTGGCTGCTCGCTCAGCATCCCGAAATTCTGGAAGAACCGATCGAAGAGCCCATCTTCATCGCAGGCCTGGGGCGCAGCGGCACGTCCATCCTACAGGAATTGCTGAATCAGGACCCCAGGCTGAGAACGCCGCTCTTCTGGGAAGCCTATTTTCCGGTCGATTCCGCCATCTCCGGGGGGAATGACCCGGTCGCGCAAGCGGCCGGTCACGGCGTCGCCAGTCAGTGGATCCGCATCACGCCGGAGATCCAGACGATGCATGAGGTCGCGGGCGATCTGCCGGCCGAAGATTCGTCGCTGTGGAGCTTCACCTTCGTGAGCGACTCCATCATGTCCTTCTACCAGATCCCCAGCTATCACGACTACGTCAACCGGACCGACGCCGACATCGTCTACAAATATCACAAACGGATGCTGCAGGCGCTGCAATGGAAGCAGCCCGGACGACGCTGGTTCGGTAAATCGGCGACCTATCACCTGGCCCATTTGCCGACTTTGATGAAGCACTATCCAGACGCACGGATCATCCAGACTCATCGCGACCCACTGCGCATCATGTCGTCGGTCGCAAATCTGCTGCGCGCCTTCTACTGGCAGCGCAGCGACCAGGATTTCGATGCGCCGGTCTTCGAAAACCTGATGGTCGGCGAATCGACGGCGAAGCAGCTCGAGCAGGTCATGGAGTTTCGCGACCAGGGCGTCGTCCCGCCGAACCAGATTTTTGATTTACGCTATCAGGATCTGATGACCGACCCGGTCGCGGTGATCGAAAAGATCTATCGCGCCTTCGACATGGACTTCGACGAGAAATCGGCCCAGCGCATTCGCGACTATCTGGTCTTCAAGCCCAAGCACAAACACGGCGTTCACCGCTATGAGCCGATGAGCGCTGCACAGATCGCCGAGAACCGACCCTATTTCCGCCGCTACCAGCAACGCTATGACGTTCCCGACGAAGAGGGCTGACGTCGAGCAGCAACGCGCACGGCCTGATTCCACAGCCCCACAGACGGAGGCAGATCGGAGTTTTCCGACGCCGATCGGTCGACCGATGACTGGATTCGAATCCAGTCGAGCACCCGTGTCCTCGCGCGCGCGACCGGGGCTCCGGAACCGAAGAGGTTCCGGCAGCGAGCTACGGCGTCGGAGGACCAGAGAAGCTTCCTCAGTCGCAGCACGGCGCAAGACCTGGTTCAGCGGATGAATGGGCCGCAGTGATCTGCTAATAAACGCCATCATGACACACCCCCTCCGGTCGTTCCTCGCAACGATTCTGGTCTTGTCATTGCTCGGACTCTCGGGCCCCGGCTGCGTCCTGTCGCAGGCGACGAACGGGACGGGAATCAGCGAAGAGCAGGTCGACGCGATCGTAATCAGAGGCTCGACGCGAGCGGACGTCGCCAACGTCCTCGGTGCACCGGATGAGATCATCTACTCGAATCTGGAGCACGATCCGCTCTTCGAACGGGCCTACAAGTACTCTCGAAGACGGCGCAAGACGACCTTCTTCACGCTGATCCTCTTCTCCGGGGCGCGTTCGGACGTGAACCATGACCAGGTGATCGTCTTCTTCGATGACTTCGGTCTGGTCGAGGACGTCGCAGCGCGTCTCGACATGGACCGACCCCGTTACGGTGCACCTTGGGGCGACGACGACAAGTGAAGCGCTCCGCGCGCCTCGCGCTCTCGATCGTCGCCATGTCGACCTCGATGTCGATACTCGGAGCCTGCCGCCTGCATCTCGCCCAGGTGCGCGAGAACAACCTGGTCGATCCCCTCCACTACGAGGCGATCGAGCTCGGCCGGGACCACCGACGAGACGTGATGGCCTTGCTTGGCCCCCCGGATAGGGCGATCTATCGAGAAACCGAGCTGGTCTTCGACTACCTCTGGATGCGACATCGAGGGACCGACACGCGCCTCTTCATCCCATCGGAGGTTTTTCCGGGACTCGATCCGCTCTTCTTCCTCTCGCTCCCGCGCTATTTCTTCGACCCATCCGAGGAGCCCGAAGAGTTCCGACCGACTATCGCGGAGCGGCTCGCCGAGGGTATGGCACAACTGGGGACCTTCGCCATTCCCCTCGCCAATGGTCAGGATCTGCTGATCGTGAGAGGGCACCAGCTGCGCAGCGATCGCGTTCGAATCGTCTTCGATCGAGACAGCCTGGTAGTACAAGGGAAGTCGATGCGTTCTGCATCGGGCGAATATCGAGACGAATCGCTGACGGACCGGCTCTTGCTGCGGGCCGATTGAGGCAGGATGAGGCGGATGGTACCCGGGGTATCCTGAACAGACGCCGCCATCCACGTCCCGCATCGGCTCCCGATGGGCAGACGCCAGGCGTCGGGGAGAATCGACATGATCGAGTTCGGTCTGATGCTGGCCAGCACCCAGGACACCCTTCAGCCCGTCGAGCTGGCTCGCTTCGCCGAAGAGCGCGGCTTCGACGCGCTCTTCATGGGAGAGCACACGCATCTTCCCACCGCTCCGCACCGCTATGGCGACGCCATCTCCGATGACTACAAGAAGTTCTACGACCCCTTCATCGCTCTGTCACTCGCCGCCGCCGTGACCGAGCGCTTGAAGCTGGGCACGGCGGTCTGCCTGCTGACCGAACACCACCCGATCACCTTGGCGAAGGCCGTCGCCACCCTCGATCACGCCTCGGGCGGGCGCGTCATCCTCGGTGTCGGCACCGGCTGGAACAACGCCGAGATGGAGAACTACGGAATCCTCTTCCCGGAGCGATGGGCGGTGGCCGAGGAGCGCATCCTCGCCATGAAGGAGATCTGGAGGCACGACGAGGCCGAGTTCCACGGCCAGTACGTGGACTTCGATCCACTCTGGTGCTGGCCGAAGCCGGCCCAGGCCGGCGGGCCACCGATTCTGATCGGCGGAGGCGTGAAGCCCGACGTGATCGCACGCCGCGTCGTCGGATTCGGCGACGGCTGGATCCCGCTCGACGGCGGCCACGATCTCGAGGAGCCGCTGGCGGCGATCCGGGCGGAGGCGCGACGCGTCGACCGACCTCTCGATTCCCTCGACCTGACGGTCGGCCTCGGGCTCATGGAGGAGGTCACGGAAGAGCGGATTCGGCAGGTGATCGAAATGGGCTTTGGACGCGTGCTGCTCGTTCTGAGTCGCCAGGGCCGCGACGAGGACTGGGCAACCCTCGAGCACTACGACAAATTGGTGCGCGCCTTTCGCTGAGATCCTCCGCGATCCTATTGGTCCGGCGCGAGCTCCCACTGCGGAATCAGCAACTTCTGTCCCGAAGCCGGATCCGTCGCCTCCTCGAAGACCGCGCGCACCTTCTGACCGATTTCCACCGCCTCGGGCGCACAGCCCACGACGTTGCCCGCCACGCTGCATCCGGGCGCACCGTCGACCGATACGATGGCGATCACGTAGGGCACGCGCTCCTTCAGAGCCGGATGGACCGGATGGTGGACGAGAACGGCGCTCTCGACGCGACCAGATCCCAAGACAGTACGAAAGGCGAGATTCGTTCCCTGGCAGGCATAACAGACGTCGTCGGGAGGCTGCTGAGCGTGATCGCAGTCCTCACAGAACTGGATCTGAATGCTGCCCGCGGTAAAAAAGGGCGTATTGTTTGGAGTCAGCGGCGGAAGTAGAAAATCGTCTCCGAGATAGCGACTCATGGTTGTTCTCCGTTTCTTCTTTCTGCCTGGGTATCGTGGGTATTGTGGTTGTCGTGGTTGTCCGGGTCGTGGGGGCACTCGGATTCAGAGTGCCGCACCGAAGAGCACGGCGCTGCCGGGCGCATAGCCCGGTCCACCGACCGCCAGAGAGAGCTCGACATCCCGGGCCTGACAGGTCGAGTCCCCGCGCGACTGGCGCACGGCCTCGACCACCATCTCGAGCCCGTGGATATAGGCCTCGGCGAGATTGCCACCGCTCGTATTGAATGGGAGCCGCGCGTCCGGCCCTTCGAGGGCACCGTCGGCCACGAAGGCATCGACCTCCTCGGGCTTGCAGTAGCCGAGCTCGCAGAGCGCCATCACGACCGGCCCCGTGAAGTTCTCATAGAGCTGCAGCACGTCGATATCGGTCGGCTTCACGCCCGCTCGATCCCAGATCATCTGGCCGACGTGCTCGTAGTACATGCCGGGAAACCAGCGCTGCTGGAAGGCGTTGGCACCTATGTCGGGCCCGAGGCCCTGGGCCGTCGCGAGGATCGGGACGGCCTTGCCGGGCAGGTCCTTCGCACGTTCGGGTGTCGTCACGATCAACGCCGCTGCGCCGTCGTTCTCCTGGCAGCAGTCGAAGAGGTGGAAGGGTTCGACAATCCAGCGAGACGCGTGATAGTCCTCCCGGGTCAGTGGTCTGCCGTGTCGAACGGCGCGCGGGTTTCGCTGCGCGTTCGCATAACAGGCGAGCGAGATGCTGGCGAGCGCCTCCTGGGAGACGCCGTGGTCGTGCATCCAGCGCTTCGTGTGGAGGGCGCACTCTTGCGCCGGCGTCATCAGCCCGTAGGGCAGGCCCCAGGTGAGGCCTTCGGGTGCGGCCCCGGACGCGAGACCGGCGCCCGATCCCAGGCGCTGGAACTGTCCCTGGGCCAGCGCGCGAAACGCCACGACGTAATTTGCATAGCCACCGCAGACGGCCGCATCCGCGAACTGGATCGTGGCGCTCGAGTTGTTTCCGCCCCCGGCCCAGGGCGTCGCCGACCAACGCAGCTCCTCGAAGCCAAGTGCCGCCGCGACCCGTAGCGGGCTGTTTCGGTTGTCCATGTACGAGATCAGTCCATCGAGCTGTTTCAGCTCGAGCCCGGCATCCTCGGCCGCCCGACGAATCGCCGTACACGCGAGCTGGAACTCCGTGTCCGGGGACTGACCGTGCTTGTAATATACCGATTCTCCGACTCCGACGACGACGGCCTGACCATGCATGGGGGTTCTCCTCTTTTTCCGATCGATCACAAGCTACCGCAAAGGTCTCCGCCCCCGAAAGAGCCACCCCCAAGAGAGCTGCGCCCGACTCGAGCCAGGCTTGACGAGTTGGGGATGGTTCGAATACTAGAACACTCGAGTTGGGATGATCGAAAACACGAGCCGAACCCGATGAGGCGAGATTCATGACACTGAACGGTCGAGTCGCCCTCGTGACCGGCGGCACTCGGGGCATCGGGCGGGCGATCGCGCTGGCTCTCGCCCGAGATGGCGCAGACGTCGCAATCAGCTACGCGCACGACGAGGATGCGGCCAGGACCTGCGTCGACGCGATCCACGCCGAAGGCAGACGGGGGCACGCGACCCGCGCAGCCGCGGAAGACTCCGACGCTCAGCGCCGCCTCGTCGAAATCGTTGGGAACGAACTCGGACCGATCGACATCCTCGTCAACAATGTCGGCTACGACTGGGACGGGACTGCGGTCGCCGATACCGATCCCGAGGACCTGCTGCGGGTGATGCAGGTCAACGCCTGCACGCCACATCTGCTGTGTGGGCTGGTGTTGCCCGAGATGCGCCAGCGCCCGCGCGGCGACATCGTGATGATCTCCAGCACGGTCACAGAGATTCTGGGCGCCGGATACGCGCCGTACGCAATGAGCAAGGCGGCCCTGGAAGCGCTGGCCTTCGTGCTCGCGAAGGAGGAGCGCGAGCACGACATCCACGTCAACGTCGTTTCACCCGGACTCGTCGACGCAGGAATGGGCCATGACTACGTGGAGCGGATGGGCGCCGGGGACATGGGTGACGTGGCTGCACTGGTTCCCTACGGCCGCGTGTGCCAGCCCGAGGAGGTGGCCTCGGTGGTGCGTTTCCTGGTCTCGAAGGACTCGTCCTACGTGAACGGGCAGCGCATCTACGTCGACGGAGGCGGAACGGGAGGTTGATGAGCCCCGAGATCTTTCGCTTCGATTTTGATCGACGAGCACGCTGCGCATCCTCGCCGCAGCGTATTGCGATGCCCCGATACCCTCCGGGTTCTCGATCGGATGCCGATCGGTCGCTCGTCGGGAAGCTGGACGTCGCGGGATCGAAATCATACGCTTGCCGGATGCCAGTAATCGGGAGGACGTCGTGATGGGTCGTTTGGATGGCAAGGTGGCGCTCGTGAGCGGCGCGGCGCGCGGCATGGGACAGGCCGCGGCGCGGCTCTTTGCGGCCGAAGGCGCGAAGGTGGCGCTCTGCGACCTCATCGACGACGAGGGCAAGGCCGTTGCGAGCGAGATCGGCTCCAGCGCGATCTTTCAGCACCTGGACGTCACGCGCGAAGAAGACTGGGCGGCCGCCACGGCGGCGACGACGGCCGCCTTCGGCAAGCTCGATGTGCTCGTCAACAACGCGGGCATCGGAGAGATGGTGTCCTTCGCAGACATGACCCTCGAGGACTACCGCCGCGTCACCGAGGTGAACCAGACGGGCGTCTTCCTCGGCATGAAGGCCGCCATCGAGCCCATGACCACGGCCGGCGGGGGCACGATCATCAAAATCTCGACGATCGAAGGTCTGGTGGGTGCGAACATGGTTTTGCACTACATCGCGAGCAAGTGGGCCGTGCGTGGCATGACGAAGGCCGCCGCCATGGAGCTCGCGCCGCGAGGTATCCGGGTGAACTCGGTCCACCCGGGCTTCATCCACACGTCGATCGGCAGCCCGGATGGCAAGCCGCACCCGCAGGGTCGAGCCGTACTCGACGAGTTCACGAAGCGCTGGACCCCGCTGGGACGAGCCGGCGAGCCCGAGGACATCGCAAAGCTCGTGCTCTTCCTCGCGTCGGACGACAGCGCGTACTCGACGGGCTCTGAATTCGTCTCGGACGGTGGAATGATCGCGGGCTACCCGTCACCGGGGACCGATCTCTAGCCCGCGAGTCTCTATAGTGAGTGGCCTGCCGACAAGGGCTTCGCCCGCCGACGAGCCGCTGACCAGCAGCTGACGACCAACCGACACAGGAGGCTCCGATGGCGCACGATCTCGTAATTCGTGGTGGAACTCTTTACGACGGAACCGGCAAGCCCGGGGAGACCGGCGACCTCGCCATCGACGGCGAACGCATCACGCAGGTGGGCGGGCGGGCGGAGCCGGGCCAGCGCGAGATCGACGCCAGTGGACTGGCGGTGGCTCCGGGCTTCATCGATCCCCACACCCACTACGACGCCCAGGTGTGTTGGGACCCGGATCTCACCCCCTCGTGCTGGCAGGGCATCACCAGCGTCGTAATGGGAAACTGTGGCTTCAGCCTGGCGCCGTGCCGTGCCGACGACCGCGACGGCGTCATGCGCATGCTGACCCGCGTAGAGGGCATGAGCCTCGAGGCGCTGCGCTCGGGCATCGACTGGAGCTGGGAGACATTTCCCGAGTACCTCGACACCCTCGAGGCGAACTCGCCGGCCCTCAACGTGGGCGTGCTCGCCGGTCACTCGGCGATTCGCACCTTCGTGATGGGGGAGGCTGCGACGCAGCGCGAGGCGACTCCAGAAGAGATCGACGCGATGCAGGGGCAGCTGCGCGAGGCCATGGAGGCCGGTGCACTGGGCTTCTCGACCTCGATGGCGCCCACCCATATCGGCGGCGACGGCAAGCCCGTGCCGAGTCGGCTGGCGAGCGACGACGAGATCATCGAGCTCACCGGGGTGCTGTCCGAGTACGGGCGCGGCGCCTTCGGGATCGTCGCTCGCGACCTCCGCGACGTCGACCTCCCCATCGCGGCGGCGAAACGCAGCGGAAGGCCCGTCACGTTGCTCGGCATGGTGGGCGAAGAGGAGCAGGCGAAGCTCGATGACGCGACCGCCGAAGGCCACCGCGTGCTCCCCCAGACCAGCTGCCAACCCTTCAGCATGGAGTTCCGTCTGGACGAGATGGGCGTCTTCGATGGACTGCCGAGCTGGCTGGAGACGGCGAAGGTCAAGGGCGAGAAGCTCCGCGCCCTGCTCCGCGACGCGTCTTTACGAGCCCGCTTCCGCCAGGACATCGAGGGCGACTTCGAGGGCTTTCGCATCTTCCAGGGCAACTGGGACGGTGTCTCGATTCTCGATGCAGACGACCCCGGGCTGCGCAAGCACATCGGCTCGAGCGTCGAGGCGATCGCCTCGGCACGCGGCCAGGATCCCTTCGAGGCCTTCTTCGACGTGGCGCTCGAGGACGATCTGCAGATGCAGTTCGGCTACACGCTCGCGGAGGACGAAGGACGCGCACCGGCGCTGCTCGACGAGAACCAGTTGATCGGCCTCTCGGACGCCGGTGCACACCTGACGCTGCTCGCCGACCACGCCTACACGACCTACTTCCTCGGCCGTTGGATCCGCGAGCGTGGCCTGATGCCGCTTTCGCAGGCGATCCGCAAGCTGACCAGCGTACCCGCCGGGTTCTTCGGGATTCCCGAGCGCGGCGTGCTGCGCCCGGACTTCTACGCCGACATCGTGATCTTCGACCCGGATCGGGTCCTCAACCGCGAGCCCGAGCTGGTAAGTGACCTGCCGGGGGGCGGCCGGCGTCTGGTGACCCACGCCGACGGCATCGAATTCGTCATCGTGAACGGCGGCGTCGCGGTCGAAGGCGGCGAGCTCACGGGCGCGCGAGGCGGCCACGTGATCCGCGGAGCCTGAGGCCAGGAGCCCGCGACCGCTGCAAAGGACCCAGGAAGCGGCCGCCAGCCGCGGCGAGCTATGTTGGAGCCATGCGAAAGGTCGGCCTGCTCTGTCCTACAGCACCGGAAGGCATCGGGCCGGGTGAGTTCGCCCGGGAGGCCGAGGCCCAGGGCTTCGAGTCTCTCTGGGTCGGGGAGCACCCCGCGATCCCGGTCGAGATCGAGCGCTCCTACGTACAGCTCATCGATGGCGAAGTGCCCTACTTCTACACCAATGTGGCCGACCCCTGGATCAGCCTCTCCCACATCGCCGGAGCGACGACGCGCATCGGTCTGGGCACGGCAGTCTGCATCGTTCCCCAACGCCATCCGCTGCTGCTGGCGCGGGAGCTCGCCACGCTGGACCGCCAATCCGGCGGGCGGGTCACGCTCGGCGCCGGGGCCGGCTGGCTCATCGAGGAGATGGAGCTCTTCGATTGCGCCTTCGCGACGCGCTTCGATCGACTGCGCGAAATGGTCGAAGCCATGCGCCTCGTGTGGAGCGAAGAGCAGCCGGAGTACCACGGCGAGCACGTCGACTTCCCGCCGATCCTGTCTCGCTACCACCCCTGCCAGCAACCGATCCCGGTGCTATGCGGCATCCACGGACAACGCGGCATCCGAGAGGCCGCGAAGTGGGCCGACGGCTGGCTGCCCGTCTCGAGCGGGCCCGAGGATCTCAGGGTGGATCTCGCGCAGCTGGCCCGACTCTGCGAAGCCGAAGGCCGCGACCCAGCCGAGATGGACATCACGATCATGGCGGGAATCGATCGAGACACCCCCGCCGACGAGATCGCCGGGCTCTTCGAGGCGGGCGCCAGCCGGGTCGTGCTGGCAGTCGGCACGGCGACGACGCGGCATACGACGCTCGAGCGCAACCGCACGGACGTCCACCCGCTCGCGCCAGAGCGGTATCGGGAGACCTTGAAACACGTCGCCGCTCGCTTCCTGCCAACCCTCTAGGAGTCTGCGCGGCAGAAGGCGT
>PVBE012021761.1_pt1 | contig 11594 bp, 12 predicted proteins | sample 1631181 | NCBI WGS metagenome assembly PVBE01 (sample SAMN08397723, study PRJNA350692) | Marine metagenome, whole genome shotgun sequencing project. | isolation source: water | place: Pacific Ocean | collected 2012-04 | reverse complement strand
GGACCCCTGCCCGGCCAGAAGCCAGTGCCATGCATCCCCCTTATCAGCCCTCCTGGTGGCCATGGATGCACCCGGGCGCCAGGACCTCCGGAAGCGGCTACGCACTGCTCACTTGCGTTGATCACCTCGGGAAGGGTAGGGCGGGGGCTTCGGTGCTCGGCTCCTTCGGACCCTCCGCGTGCGCCGAAGCCTATCCCCCGCCACGCACTGCCAAGGCGGGGGACAGGCTTGTGGTTCACCGCGGAGCCTTTGCAAAAGGCGAGCACCACAAGCCCCCGCGCTACGAGGAATCAATACAATCGATCAGCGCTGTAGTCCCAATCCCAATCGGTTCGGCGGCACCTGATCAGAAGCGTGGCGCTGACGTGCTCAGTACTCCCGCGCGCCGAAGATCGCCGTCCCCACGCGCACCAGGGTGGCGCCCTCCGCGATGGCGACCTCGAAGTCACCGGTCATGCCCATGGAGAGGTGGCGCAGGTCCACGTTGGGGCGCTGGGTCGCCGCGGCCCGGTCGCGCAGCTCACGCAGCGCGGCGAAGAAGGGGCGGGCGGCGTCGCCGTCGTCGAAGAAGGGGGGCATGGTCATCAGGCCCACGCAGCGGGTGTGGCTGCAGCCGGCGAAGGCGTCGAGCAGCGGCGCCAGGGCCTCGTCGCCGACACCTGACTTGGTCTCCTCGCCGGAGATATTGAGCTGCACCAGCACCTCCTGCTGCCAGCCGGCGGCCGCGGCGCGGCGGTCGATCTCCTTGATCAGCGAGGTGCTGTGGATGCTGTGGATCAGGGCGGCCCGCGAGGTGGTGTACTTGACCTTGTTGCGCTGCAGCGGCCCGATGAAGTGCCAGCGCAGATCGCCGAGGTCGGCCAGCTCCGCGGCCTTGTCCCGCAGGTGCTGGCCGTAGTTTTCGCCAAAATCCCGCTCGCCCAGTTCGTAGGCCTGGCGCACGCGCGCCGCGTCCACCGTCTTGCTCACGCTCACGAGCGTGACCTCGTCGGGGCGCCGCCCGGCGCGCTCGCAGGCCCGCTCCAGGCGCTGGCGCACCGCCTCCAGGTTTTGCTGCAGCTCGCCTTGCGAATCACTCATAATCCGTGCTCCCGCTTTCGCTGTCCATTGTCCGCAGCGCCTCGACCACCTCGGCCACCGGCAGGCCCACCACGTTGGTGTAGGAGCCGCGCAGCGACCGCACCATGTGCGCCGCGCCGCCCTGGATGGCGTAGGCGCCGGCCTTGTCCTCCCAGTCGCGAGAGTCGAGGTAGGCCGAAAGATCCTGCTCGCTCAGGGACCTGAAGCAGACGTCAGTGGAGACCTCCTGCCGCACCAGCCCGTGGTCGCCGAAGAGCAGGCAGAACCCGGTGATCACCTGGTGGGTCCGGCCGGAGAGGCTCTGCAGCATGGCGCGGGCCTCCTGGCGGTCTGCCGCCTTGCCGAGGATGGTGGCGTCCACCACCACCACCGTGTCGGCCGCCAGCACCGCGCGCCGGTCCCCCGCGGCGCGGCGCCGCTTTGCCACCGCCCGCCCCTTGTCCAGGCAGACCCGCCGCACGTACCGCGCCGGCGTCTCGCCCTCGAGCACGTCCTCGGGCACGTCGCTGGGATCCACCTCGAAGGTCAGACCCGCCGCGGCGAGCAGGTCCCTGCGACGGGGTGAGGCCGAGGCGAGGATCAACGATCGGTCTGGGGAGTGGCGGGTCACGTGGACGGCGTTGCCTTTCGACTCGTGGTTACAGGGCCGCCAGCCGCTCGTGGACCGCGACGAACTTGGGCAACGCGCCCTGGATCGTCTCGGCGTTGACGCAGTAGGCCACGCGCACGAACCCCTTGCGCCCGAAGCCGCTGCCCGGCACCACCAGCACGTTCTCCTTGGCCATCTCCCGCGCGAAGCGTACGTCGTCGGGCACCGGCGAGCGGGGGAAGAGATAAAAGGCCCCCTCCGGCATGACGAAGTCGTAGCCCGCGCTGGCCAGCCCGTCGCAGAGGGCGTCGCGGCGCTGCTTGTATGCATGCACGTTGATCTTGGCCTGCAGCGACCGCTCCACCACCCGCTGCATCAGCGCCGGCGCGTTGACAAAGCCGAGGGTGCGGTTGGTGAAGGCGAAGGCGCCCTGGAGGCTCTGGCGGTGCTCGGCCGCGGGGTTGATCGCCAAAAAGCCGAGTCGCTCTCCCGCGATGCCGAGCTCCTTGGAGAAGCTGTGGGCGATGAGGGTGTTCGGGTGCTCCTTGAAGAACAGCGGGTTCTTCACCCCGTCGTAGGTGATGCTGCCGTAGGGCGTGTCGGCCATCAGGTAGATGTCGATGTCGAACCGCTTCTCCGAGCGCTCCAAAAGATCGGCCAGCTCGGCCATGCGCGCGGCGGAGTAGACCCGGCCGGTGGGGTTGTTCGGCGTGTTGAGCAGGATGCACTTGGTCCGCGGCCCGATGAGGCGCTCCAGTTCGGCCATGTCGATGTCGAAATCGTCGGTGGTCTCGGCCACCTTGACCACGCCCTGGTGGTTGCGAGCGTAGAAGATGTACTCGACGAAATAGGGGGCGAGGATGATCACCTCGTCGCCCGGGTCGAGGATGGACGCCAGCGCGACGTTGATGGCGCCAGCCGCGCCCACGGTGACGGTGATGTCCTCGCTGGCCACGTCCACGCCTTCCTGGGCGCTGATGTGCTTGGCGAAGGCCGCGCGCGTGGAGGGGTAGCCCGGGTTCGGCATGTAACGGTGCATGCCGGCTGCCGGGGAGTTGACGATCTCGCGCAACGCGGCGTTGAACTCTTCGGGGGGCTCGAGCATCGGGCTCCCGAGGCTGAGGTCGAAGACGTTCTCCTCGCCGTAGCGCTGCTTGAGCGCCTGGCCGGTCTCGAACATCTTACGGATCCATGATGAAGACTGCATCTGATCCATGATCGACTTGGATATTGTCATCAGCACTCCTGGAGTTTTCTGGGAGGACTGTAACTGGTTGGCCAGAACGTGGCAAGCCTGGCCGAGGGTCTGGTATGGTAGAGACAATGGGCCGCCATCTGCCACTGCTGCTCGTCGCCGCGCTCCTCTCTCAGGGGTGCGATGATGATCCCGAGCCGCCCGTGGACGCCGGGTCCTCCGAGCGCGTCCTGCCGTCCGATCAGGGAGGCGGCAACGACGGCGATCCCTCCACCTCAGTGGACTTCGTGGTCCAGGGCTGCGCCTCGCTCAGCGCCACCCTCTGCCAGGGCACGGCGCCCCTGAAGCTGACGTTCTCGGCGGTGCTGCTCAAGAAGCCGTCCACGGTCACCTGGGACTTCGGCGACAGCAGCAAGTCCCAGCCCGGGCTGGTGGTGACCCACACCTACACGAGGCCCGGCACCTACGACGTGACCCTGACCATCGGCGACAGCGCGGGCACGGTGAGCGAGCTGAAGACCAAGTTCGTGCAGGTCATCGGGGCCGCGCCGGGGGACGCCTGCCAGTCCGACGACGCCTGCACCGGCGGCAAGTGCATCTGCAAGGGGACCTGCCCCTTCCCCCTGGCCGATGGGCTCTGCCTGGTGACCTGCAGCAAGCAGGCGCCATGCTCGACCAAGCAGGCCTGCGTCGATCTGACCACCGCGGCGGCCAAGCAGGAGGCGTGGCGCACCCGCCTCTGCCTGCCCCGCTGCACCGCGGACAAGGACTGCAAACGCGCGGGCTTTACCTGCCGCCTGGCCCGCGGCGTGTACGGCTGGCACCGCGCCTGCCTGCCGCCGTTCCCCGGCTTCGTCGGGGCGGCGTGCAAGGGGGCCGCGGGGGCGGGCGCGCCAGACCACTCCCGCTGCCTGGGGGGGCTGTGCCTCGACCTGGGCGCGGCAGGCTACTGCACCGCCGCCTGTGTCACGGGCTCCTGTCCGCCGGGAACCCGCTGCGCTCGCTTCACCAAGGACAGCAAGCAGACCATCTGCCTGCTGCGGTGCGACGGCTCCAACTGCACCGGTGATCCCCTGCTGGCATGCCAGGCTCCCTCACAGACCGGCAAGTACGGCTTCGAGGTCACCGGCACCAGCCCCGATCCCAAGGGCACCACCTACTGCGCGCCGCGGCGCTGCAAGCAGGACAACCAGTGCGGGCTGGCGGGCAAGTGCGACGCCGCCATCGGAGGGTTCTGCGTGTTGAAGAAATAGCGCGCGCCGCTCAGTCTTCATCCGACTCCGGGAACAGCTCCAGCTCCAGGCTCGCGTCCGCCGGGTTCTTCTTCCGAGCCGCCATGAGGGCCGTGCGCGCCCGCTCGCGGTCGTTGAGCTCCTGGTCGTAGAGCAACGTCAGCCGCTTCCACAGCTCGCCGATCCAGGGAGTTTCGTTGTCACGCAGCAGATAGAGCGTGCGCCGATACTGCTCCTCCAGAAGCTCCAGCTTGCCGGTCTCCAGCAGCAGGCCCTCCATCTCGTCGAAGGCCTAGCGCATGGTGGGATCCTGGTTGATCGCTTCCTTGTAGTGGTCGATGGCCTCTTCCACCTTGTTGGTGGCCCGGCAGAGCCAGGCCGCCACCACCCGGATGGTGGCCACGTCCGGCGCGCTGATAAGCAGCTCGCGCACCACGGAGAGCATCTCGCGGGCCGCCTCCGGGGTCTCGCCGGCGGCCTTGAACATGGCCCAGGCCTCCATGGCGCGGTACTCGGGCTGGCTGTCGTGCTCCCGGGCCTCCTCGAAGGCCTCGCGCGCCTCGGCGTGCCGCCCCTGGAGAGTGAGGTACTCGCCGGTGTCGAACGCCTTCTCCGCCAGGCGCGGCGAGCGCGTCTCCGCCGATTCGCGACGCGCCCTCAGCTCCCGGTCGTACTCCTCGCGCTGCTGGTCGTCGAAGAGCACCTGGTACGCCGTGTTCAGCCGCTCCTGGATCTCCTCGAGGTATTCGTGCTCGGAGCCGAGGTCGGTGTCCCTGAAGCGCCGCATGTCGAACTGCTTGCACTTGACGTGATAGGCCACCTCGATGACCTCCGGCGGGCTCTCCGGCGAGACGTCCAGCACGTCGTAGTACGACTTGCCGGTCATGCTCAGGTAGGTGATGCCGATGAGCCGCTGTGACTCTGCCGCGGCCGAGGCCCCCACGGCCACCACCTCGTCCGTGTCCGGCGCCTCCTCCTCGGCGTCCTCGTCGTAGATGCCGGCCCCCGGCGGCACCGCCGTGACCGGCTGGCGGGGGCCGGTGTCCAGGGCCGCCAGCGACTCCAGGCTGCGCACGTCCTCGACGTGCACCGGGAAGGCCGATGAGGGGCGCTTGCGCCGCACCTTGCGCGCCATGCCGCAGACCAGCAGCACGTGGATCTGCTCCACGGCGGCGGCCACCTCCACGGCCCGCAGGATCTCGGCCAGGGAGTCGCCCCGGTCCACCGCCGCCAGCACCTGCGCTCCGTGGTAGACCTCGAAGCGCGGGCGGAGGGCCTCGCCCCGGCGCAGCAGCGCGAGCTTGTTGCGCTCGGCGTCGGCGGTGATCCCGGGCAGCGCCTCCTCCAGCACCAGCCGCCGCGCCAGCCCCTTGAAGCAGAGGTCCACCGGGTCCACCGTGTAGCGCGGCACGGTGTGGGCCACGGTCAGGTCCTCCACGTACTCCCAGGTGCCGTCGCGCCAGGTGAGGCAGTTCTCCAGCTTGGTCCTGGTCTGGAAGGCCAGCTGCTTGATCACCTGGCGGTCGGACATGAACTCCAGCCGCACAACCGCCACGCCGTACTGCAGGTTCTGATCTTCCATGGTGGCCAGCACTTGCTGGTGCTGCTCGCGGGACAGGGCGCCGGCGCGGATCAGCATCTGCCCCAGGGTCTCGTCACGGAGGTTGGAGCGGACGTACACCGGGCGGCCGACCACGAAGTAGATCCGCTTGCGGATGGCCTCTCGCTGCAGGGTCAGGTGACCCTCCCAGCCGTCCTCAAGAGCGTCGAGCAGCAGGCAGGCGATGGTGGTGTCGGCCAGCAGCCCGGAGAGGGTGGCGCCGCGGGCCAGGTCTGCGCTGCCCTTGCTGGCCACGGCCGCCTTGACGACCGGCGCGTCTGCCGTGGTCCGGTCTCCCTCGCGTGAGGGTTTTCTGCGGACGATCTCCTCTGCATCCTTACCGCTCACTGAGGGTAAAGTAGCAGACCATCCAGCGCGCGTCTTCTACTTCTGCCGGCACGACATGGAGGGAAGTCGTCAGGGCGCCACCCTGACGCAGACCACGGCCAGGGTCTTGTTGCAGGTCGCCTTCTCCTGCTTCATCAGCTCACCGAAATCCAGCTCGCCGTTGCCGCCGCGGATCGTGTCCGCGCCGTTGGTCCAGTTGTTACAGGTGTGGGCGACGTCCACCAGGCCGTTCTGCAGGCTGCCGTGCCAGCCGTCGGCGTCGGCCCAGTCCGGCACAGCGCCGGTGCCCTCGTCCACCTTCTTGCCATCAAACGAGTGGAGGAACAGGTTGTTGAGCCACGTCTTGGAACCAAAGATCTGGCTCCACGAGCTGTAGAGCAACTGGGACTTGGTGTTGAACACGCCGAAGAGGGAGCGGCAGCAGGGCTTGACCAGGTCGATGACGTTGCGCCCGCCGCCCGAGAGGAAGGCCTTCCACTGGCCCTTCTGTCCGGCGGCCGCGGCCTGGCCCGCGCAGAGCTTGTCGGCGCCGGCCACGCCGCCGAGGGCCCCGTCGTGGGCCTCATTGAGCGCGGCGAGCACGATGCTGCCGCAGTCCGCGCAGCAGGCGCCGGAGACGCACGTGCCGCCGGGGCAGGGCATCAGGTTCGACTTGTTGGTCATCTTGCAGGTGCCGCTGGCGCAGGAGGCGGTACGGCACGGGTCGCTGGAGACGCAGGGCTTGCAGGCGGCGCCGCCGCTGCCGCAGGTGGTCGGGGCCTTGCCGGCGAGGCACTGGGCCCCGAGCCAGCACCCTCCACAGCAGGCGCCCGACCGACAGGTGCCGGGGCCAGGGCAGGGCGAGCCCGAGGAGAGGGAAAGGTAGGCGCACTTGCCCGAGACGCACTGGTCGGCGGTGCAGACCTTGCCGTCCCAGCAGAGCGCGCACTTGCCACCGCCGGCGCTGCAGAGCTTGGGGCTGGCGCCGGGGTAGCAGGCCTTGCCGTCCCAGCAGCCCTTGCAGCAGGCGCCCTTACGGCAGAAGCCGCCCTTGCACACTGTGCCGTCGGGCTTGAAGGTGCCGCTGCAGGCGCCGGCCTTGCACGCCCCCTTGCCGCACTCGCCGCCGACCTTGCCGGTGCAGTCGGCGCAGGCCTGACCCGCCTTGCCGCAGGCCGTGTCGAAGGTGCCCATGCGGCACTGGCTGCCGTCGCAGCAGCCGCTGCAGCCGTTGGTCTTGCAGGTGCCGCCGCAGCCGTCCGGCGCGCCGGGGCACCGGCCCGCACACTTGATCGGGCAGGGAGCGTCTGGCGTGAAGGTGTCGGGCAGGGGGGCGTCCGGGGTGGCGAGGGCGTCGGGGGTACCGGGCCCGTCGCCCGGGGCGTCGTCGGCGTCGGGGACGCCGCTCTCGCTGGCGCGGGGCGCCGCGCCGCGCTCAACGGCGGTGGTCACGTCGTTGGAGGCGGATCCGTCCGGGATCTCCCTGGCCCCCACGGCGCAACCGGCCAGCAAGAGGGTGGTGATGGACCATAGAAAGTACTTGGATTTCATCTAACTAGACTTGCTCGCCGCACACGGACGGCCGGTACCGGCCCTTGAGCTAGCAGTAAATGGCAAATAGGTCCAGGCCCTATTGCGGCAGGAACCGGCCATGTGCTACTTATGATCTGATTTTAAAGGAGAAACGGGAATGTCTGGCCACAGCAAGTGGAGCACCATCAAGCGCAAGAAAGGCGCCGCTGACGCCAAGCGCGGCAAAATTTTCACCAAGCTGATCAAGGAGATCACCGTGGCCGCGCGCATGGGCGGCGGCGATCCCGACGGCAACCCGCGGCTCCGCTCGGCCATGGCGGCGGCCAAGACCGCCAACATGCCCATGGAAAACGTTGAGCGGGGCATCAAAAAGGGCACCGGCGACCTCGAGGGCGTGACCTACGAGGAGATCGTCTACGAGGGGTACGGGCCCGGGGGCGTCGCCGTGCTGGTGGAGACCGTCACTGACAACCGCAACCGTACCGTGAGCGAGGTGCGGCACCTCTTCAGCAAGTACAACGGCAACCTCGGCGAGACCAACTGCGTCTCGTGGATGTTCACCAAGGCGGGGGTGATCACGGTACCCAAGGAGGGGACGGACGAAGACAGCCTCATGGAGCACGCCCTCGAGGCCGGCGCCGAGGACATCAAGGACGAGGAGGACGTCTTCGAGGTGCACTGCGCGCCCCCCGACGTGGACGACGTGGCCCAGGCCCTGCGCGACGAGCAGGTCACCGTGGAGACCTCCGAGGTGGCCATGCTGCCCCAGAACACGGTCAAGGTGGAGGGGCGCGACGCCGAGGTGCTCATGCGCCTGCTCGGTCTCCTCGAGGATCACGAAGACGTGACCAACGTCTGGGCCAACTTCGACATCGACGACGAAGAGATGGAGCGCCTGGGCGGTTGAGCTGAGTATGGGCGAGGTGATCCTCGGCATCGATCCCGGTAGCCGGATCACGGGCTACGCCGGCATCCTGCGACAGGGACGGCAGCTGTCGGTCATCGACAGCGGCGACATCGTCTTGAAGCGGGGGGCCGAGGTGAGCGCGCGCCTGGGCGAGCTGCTGGTCCGGCTGGGCGCCGTGATGGAGGCGCTGCAGCCGCAGGTGGTGGCGGTGGAGGACATCTTCACCCACCGCAACCCGCGCAGCGCCCTGGCCCTGGGCCAGGCGCGGGGGGTGGCGCTGGCGCTGGCCGGGAGCCGTGATCTTCCGGTGCACGCCTACCCGCCGGCCACGGTCAAGCGCGCGGTGGGCGGCCACGGCCGGGCCGACAAGGTGCAGATGCAGCGCATGGTGCAGCTGCTGCTGTCGCTGACGAAGACACCGGCCGAGGACGAGGCGGACGCCATGGCGGTGGCCGTCTGTCACGCCCTGGGAAGCCGGGGCAAGGCCCTGCAGGCCAAGGCGGCCGGGGCGAGGAGGAGAAGATGATCGGATCCCTCAGAGGGACGTTGCAGTTCAAGGGCCTCGACCGGCTCATCGTGGACGTCGGCGGCGTGGGCTATTTGGTGTCGGTGTCCTCCCAGACCCTGGCCCAGCTGCCCCAGGAGGGGGAGGAGGCGCAGATCGTTTGTTACACCCACGTGCGCGAGGACGCGATCCAGATCTTCGGCTTCGCCAGGGCCGAGGAGAAGCAGCTCTTCGAGCTGCTCATCTCGGTGTCGGGCATCGGCCCGAAGCTGGCCCTGGCCATGCTCTCGGGCATGCCGGTGGAGGAGCTGGTGGGGGCCATCACGGCGGCGGACCACAAGCGGATCCAGGCGGTGCCCGGGGTGGGCAAAAAGACCGCCGAGCGGGTGGTGGTGGACCTCAAGGACAAGTGCGCCAAGGTCTTCACCGGGGCGCCGGCGCCCGGCGCAATCGACGGCGGGCCGGACGCCGATGTGGGCGACGTGGTGGACGCGCTGGTGGGGCTGGGGTACAAGCGATCGAGGGCCGAGAAGGTGGCCAGGCTGATGGCGGCCAAGGCGGGCTCGCAGGCCACCCCGGAGGAGGTGCTGCGGCGGACCCTGGCGGCCCTGATGGAGGCATGACGACGCGATGGCGAGGCACGTGATCCATGGATGACCCGCGCATTATCGACCCCGAGCTGCAGGCCGGCGACGGCGAGCTGACCCTCAGGCCCCAGTCCCTGGACGAGTTCATCGGCCAGGACCGCATGCGCAAGAAGCTGGCGGTCTACATCGAGGCGGCGCGACGCCGGCGGGACGCCCTGGATCACGTGCTCTTCTGCGGACCGCCGGGGCTCGGCAAGACCACGCTGGCGTACATCATCGCCAACGAGCTGGGCGCGGAGATCCACATCACCGGCGGGCCAGCCGTGGAGCACAAGGGGGTGCTCGCGGGGCTGCTCACCGGCCTGGAGCGTCGCGAGATCCTCTTCGTCGACGAGATCCACCGGCTCAACCCGGCGGTGGAGGAGTACCTCTACCCGGCCATGGAGGACTGGGTGCTGGACGTACCGAGCGGAGCGGGGGCCTTCTCCCAGACGCTGCGGCTCAACCTGCAGCCGTTCACGCTCATCGGCGCCACCACCCGCAGCGGGCTGCTCACCTCGCCGCTGCGGGATCGCTTCGGCATCGTCGAGCGGCTGGACCACTACACGCCCGAGAACATGACCGCCATCGTGCGGCGCTCGGCGGCGGTGATGGAGCTGGCCATCGAGGAGGACGCCGCCGTGGAGATCGGCCGGCGCAGCCGCGGCACGCCGCGCATCGCCAACCGCCTGCTGCGGCGGGTGCGCGACTTCGCCGAGGTCAAGGGCGACGGCACGATCTCCCTGGAAATCGCGCGGCGCACGCTGACCGCCGAGGAGATCGACGACCTCGGCCTGGACAAGCTCGACCGCAGCCTGCTGCGGACCATGATCGAAAAGTACGGCGGCGGCCCCGTGGGGGTGGACGCCATGGCCGCGGCGCTGCACGAGGAGCGCGACACCCTGGAGAACGAGGTGGAGCCGTTCCTGATCCAAAAGGCGTTCCTCCAGCGGACGCCCCGGGGCCGCGAGGCGCTGCCGTTGGCCTACTCCCACCTCGGGATCCCGCAAAAGCCCGGGGGACAGGGAACTCTTTTCTAGGGGCGTTGTCCTAACCCCTAGCAGCGAAACACGAGGAACCGAACCATGGCCGACGAAGAGAAGATCGCTGAAGCTGTCAAACCGAAGAAGCGCTTTGGCCGCCTCGAGGCGATGATCCTGATCCCGAACCTGATCCTGCTCGGCATCGTGCTGCTCTATCTGGGGGCCACCTCCAAGCACGACGACATGGCCCCGGCGGTGGACACGGATCCCAAGACCAAGGCGGCGATCCTCAGGCTCGAGGACGCGCTGATGAAGGATCCCGCCAACCTGTCCAAGGCGCTGAGGCTGGCGCGCCTCTACCGCGAGGCGGGCGAGTTCCCCTGGTCTTACAACGCGCTGCTCAACGCCGAGCGACAGGGCAAGTACCGCGAGCCCAAATGGCAGCTGAAGCTCGGCCTGGCCTACCTGGAGATCGGCAAGAACAAGGACGCCGCGCGCGTGCTGGAGGCGGCCCACAAGAGCTGCGGCGCCAAAAAGTGCGCACCACCGGTGCAGGTCAAGCTCAAGATCTTCAGGGACGTGGCCAAGATCTTCGTCAAAAGAAAGATCAACGCCGCGCGCAACCCGAAGGCGGCGCACCACGCGCTGCGCCAGGTGCTCAAGCCCGTAAGCGTGGACCCGGAGAAGATGCGGTCCAAGGGGCCGCTGCAGCCCGAGAAGGGCGCGCCGGAGAAGGCCGCGCCGGAGAAGCCCGCGCCGGCCAAGGTGGCGCCGGAGACAGCCAAGCCCAAGAGCTAGCAGCGTTCGGCGTTTCTGCTTTTTTCCCTGCCCCTGCCCTCGCCCTCGAAATCACAGGCGTTGTCGCTCGTCGGTTACATAGCACCACTATGCGCCCTCCTCGCTCCTGGCCTGTGATTCCAATTACTTCGCCTGGCTCGGTCCGTTTTAGTCGTTCGGTGCTCTAGATCTATCGCGCTGCTCAGTTGCGTTGATCACCCCGGGAAATGTAGGGCGGGG
>PVBE011578742.1_pt1 | contig 11595 bp, 15 predicted proteins | sample 1631181 | NCBI WGS metagenome assembly PVBE01 (sample SAMN08397723, study PRJNA350692) | Marine metagenome, whole genome shotgun sequencing project. | isolation source: water | place: Pacific Ocean | collected 2012-04 | reverse complement strand
CTGGATGATTTTCTTGGCGGTGATGATTCAAAAGGCAAACAGCCGACAACCTATAGTAATTTCACCGAAAACGAAGCTCATCTGAGAGCCTATTGCGCATATTTTGTCCGTGTGCTGAAGGCTGGCTTCGGTAACGAAAGGCCTGTTTCAGCTACGGTCTTTCATTCTCGATCCGAGAATATGCCCTATCGATTGATTGCCTTTAGACTCGGAGGTGAGGCGGGTAACGAGTTTGAGGTTAAGAATATCCGTTCAAGTGTTCTGCTGGAGGAATTTGAACGCCCAAATCAAAAGGCCGGCAATTCGAACGGCGGGATATATAACCAGCGTGTAGCCCGCATTTATGATGCCAGCAGCGGCGTGCCGACGGTTTTCGTTATCAAGCCTAATCAGAAGCGTTTCTGGACTCGGAGCATGGGTCTTCAGGATGCCGATGAAGTCGCGCTGGATTTGTTCAGGTGGCAGCAACAGGCAGTTCCCGAAGACGAAAAGGCGCTGCATTGATGCCTCATGTCGTTGATGAGCACAGTACAGCTTCCATTGATCCCGCTTTTGTTACGTTAGCCCGTTCATGGATGCAAAATCCAGCCCAGCAGTTGCTTAGTTTCATATGGCTGACCTACGAGAATATGAGAGCGTTGCCGCCTTATGTGCATACCAAGGATTTAGAGAGGAGCATCACCGAACTCCTTGAACGGCGCGTGCATGATGTGATGACAGGTGATGAGCCATTCTACTTTCAGCACAGCCCATTCGAACATGAAACGATGAAGGCGCCCCCTGCGCAACCGCCGGAGTATGACCTTGCATTTGTCCTCAGGGCGAATGAACGAATTATGTGGCCACTGGAAGCCAAAGTCCTGGAGACCCCCAATCGTGTGGCCAAGTACATTCGAGATGTTAATGCGAATTCCTAACGTGCAGATATGCTCCGTTCTCAAGTTCGGGGGCAATGCTGGGTTATTTGTTAACGGGCCAACCCGACGACGCGTTTGCGGCAGTTTCCAGAAAGCTGAGCTGCAAGTTGGAGCCGGTGCCGGAACATCCAACGAAGCCTAATCGATTATCTCACCATCAACGAAAAGTGCCAGCCGGCAAGCCATATCCAGCCGAGTTTGGCTGCTTCCATATTATTTTAGAATATCCCGATCTTAGCCGGGCCACTTGAGCCGGCATCTGAGCTATTTCCCAAACGTTGGACAGTATGGCGGCGGGCCTGAGCGACTCGGCGGTGGCAAAGCGGGCGCTTGCGGCGCCGGCAAGCAAGGCCATGAGGGCCATGAGCACAATCCGGCGCCACCGCCTCAGCGCCAAGCTGAGCGCGCCTTTGGCCGGGTCCGGTGCGGTTCCGGGCGGGGCCCGGCCGCGGTCCGCTTTTCTCGCCATCGGTTTGATCTTACCTTAACGCCATAAGAAACGCCGAAGGGAGCGTCGTGAAGCAGTCTTTCCCCGCCCTTGCCGCCGTCGCGGCTGTCGTGGCGAGCCTTTGCCTGGCCGCTGCCGCGGCGCCGGCCGGCGCCGCCGATTTCGACAAGGGCGCACGTGCCTATGCCGCCGGAGACTTTGCCGGCGCCGCCGGGGAATGGCGGCGCTTGGCCGAAGCCGGAGACATGACGGCGCAATTCAATCTCGCGCTTCTCCATGACAGTTCCCAAAGCGGCCTGTTCGATAGCGCCAAGGCGGCTTTCTGGTACCGCCGCGCCGCGGCGCAAGGGGTGGCGGCGGCGCAATTCAATCTCGCCGCGGCCTATCGGAATGGCCGCGGCGTCGCCAAGGATCTGGCCAAATCGCTGTTTTGGCTGCTCGTCGCCGCGCGCGCCGAAGAGCGGCCGATCGCCGGCCGCGCGGCCACGGCCGCCGGCCAGCTCGGCGCCGTGCTGACGGAGGAGCAAAACTCGCGCGCCGAACGGCGCGCCGGAGAATGGCGGGCCGTCGCCGAGGAACCGCCGCCGAGCGGCGCCGCCGCGGACGGCCAGGCCTATATCATGCTATCCGACGCCGATGTCATGACGATCCAGCGCCGGCTGAAGGCTTCGGGCTACGATCCCGGCCCCATCGATGGCGTCGCCGGCGGTAAAACGCGGCGCGCGATCGCGGCATATTTCAAGGACAGGGATGTCGAATGGCGAAATGGCCCGCTGTCGCGCCATCTGCTCGATATGATCGATTAGATTTTGGCTCTTAATATTTAGCTTTTGGCTTTCTTGCGCCCGGCGCCGGCGCCGCGCTTCGCTCCCAAACCGATTTCCTTGGCCAGCAGGCTGCGCTTCTCGGCGTAATTCGGCGCCACCATGGGGTAATCGGCGGGCAGGCCCCATTTTTCCCGGTATTGCTGCGGGGTCAGTCCGTAATGCGTGCGCAGATGACGTTTGAGCATTTTGAGCTTGGTGCCGTCTTCCATGCAAATCAGGTAATCCGGGGTAATCGATTTCTTTATCGATGTGGCTGGGCGGGCGTTTCCCGCGTTGAAATCCTGCGTCGCGCTTTGCCCGGCGCGGTAAAAACTTTCATGCACGTTGCGGATAAGGTCGGGCAGCTCGGACACCGGGATCTTATTATTCGAGACATAGGCGGCGACAATGGAACCGGTGAGGGCCACAAGAGATTCTGAATGCTTATTTTCTACCATCGCGAGCAAGTCCACCTAATTACTGAAATAAGTAAACAAAATTGATATTTTGCCCCCTTAAGTCAAGATAATTAGTGGATTGGGCTTAATTCTATAAGGTTTTTTCTGTATTATCGAGATAGGCTGCTATACCGATTGGACTAATATTCCATATTCAGCCGAATATGAAGTTGTTTTTGTGTTGCCGGACGGGCGCCCTATACAATCAATAACTCAGGAGCAGCTCGGTTTCGGAGACGATTTGGACCAGTTTGACCGATGCGTCTTCAAAGTCCGGCGGGCCGAGCTCGGCCTCGGCACCGTTGGAGAAGCCGTAGCCTTCGCGCGGAATGCCGATGAAATTGGTATCGAAATCGCCGCTCCGGTTTTCATCGTGAAAGGCGGCCGCGGCGTAATCTCCGGGCCGCAAATTTACGAACACGAACTTCACAATGCCCTGCCGCGCCGACACGGTTTGAGTTGCCGCTGTGTGCCCATCGACGAGGAAATCATCCGCCGAATTGTAGAGCGCGATGCGAATATCGCCCTCGCTGCTGCGGATATCGCGCACCGTGACCACAAGCATCTCGGCATACGACGTCAGCGCGCCGCCGGCGATCAGGAAAACGGCCAACAGGGCGGGTGCAAATATTTTCAGAAGGCGATAACGTGGTGGCATACCTTGCTCCACAATTTTCAAAAGCGTTGTTAACATTGATAATTGATGTGGCGTTAACATTGTTCATATACAAGCTACACATTGCCTGATTTGAGTTAATATTCCGTGAGCGGGCGTGAGCATATTTCGTTATCAGAATCTTTATTTACTTTCGCCTGGTATAGGCGTAAGAGATTGAAACAGAATAAAAATGACAATATCCGATAAATCATCGGCAGCGCCGAAACGGAAATCCCGGGAGAAGCGCGCCTATCATCACGGAAATTTGCGCCGGGCTCTGCTCGACGCGGCGCTGGCGATGGTCGAAAAGGAAGGACCCAGAGGCGTTTCGCTGCGCGCGGTGGCGCGTTTCGCCGGCGTATCCCCGGCCGCGCCCTATCGCCATTTTGCCGGCAAGGAAGGCCTTCTCGCGGCGGTCGCCGAAGAGGGGTTTCGCGCCCTCAAATCGAAGATGCAGGCCGCCCGCGACGAGACGGACGGGCTCGCCCTGGCCGAATTCCGCGCCATCGGATACGCCTATGTCCGTTTCGCGGCCAGCAATCCGTCGCATTTTAGCGTCATGTTCGGCCCCGAGATATCCGACAAGAGCGAGCATCCCAGCCTCAGGGAAGCCGCCGACAAGGCATCCCAGATCATCGCCGATGCGATCGCCAAATGTCAGCGCCCGGGTCTGGAGGGCGGCGATACCGACCCGCACCGCCTGTTCATATCGGCATGGGCGACGTTCCACGGTTTGGCGACACTCATCGTCGACGGCCAATTGTCGGACTCGGTGGGCTCGGACGCCGAGCTGGAGGCGCTCGGCAACAGCGTCACCGATGTCATTTATCGCGGCCTGTCGTTCAGCGGTCTTTAGATATCCGGCGCGCTCTGCCGTCGAGCAGAAAACGGAAAACCGCCGGCGCGATAACCACCAAACAGATAATCCGCACGATGTGGTGGGTTGAAACGAAGGCGGCGGCGGTGCCGAACGAAAGCGCGATGATGCTCATCTCGGCGAGGCCGCCGGGCGCCAGGGCGAGGAACAGGGCGGTCTGGGAGGAACCTGAAATTTCACCCAGGACGAGCGCGAATATCGCCGCGATCGCCACCATGATGAAGGCGGCGCCGATCGAAATGACGATGATCCGCCAGGTATCGCGGAAACCGGCACCGACAAAGCGCGCACCGATCGCGGCGCCGAGCGCGACCTGCGCCGCGGCGGCGATCTCGCCCGGCGGCATGGCGTTGACGAGACCGCCGAGATGCGCCGCCGCGCTGAGCGCCAGCGGCCCGACAAGCTGCGCCGCCGGTATGCGCTGCAGGCGCGCGCCGGGCCATCCCACAACGGCGCACCCGGCCAGGATCAGGCCATCGCGCCAGTCAACGCCGAAGCCTCCTGGCCGACCAGGCCGATCGGCTGATAGCCTTCGAACAGGCGAAAATAAAACGCGATGAGAAACACCGCCGTGAGGATGCGCACGCCATGCGAAAGAGAGATTCGCCGGGCGTCGCCCCCTATCGCCTCGCCGAGCACCATCATTTCGCTGAGGCCGCCGGGGATGGCCGAGAAATAGGCGGAGGTGCGGTCATAGCCGCCGATTTTGCGGTAATAGAGCGTGCATAGCAGCACCATCAGCCCGGACGACGCGGCGACACCGGCGAGGCCGACATACCAATCGGCGATGCGGGCGAAAATCTCGGCGTTGAATTGCGAGCCCAGCAGCACGCCGAGGACGGCGACCATGCCGTTGCGGAAGCTCGTCCAGGAGGTCAGCGGGGCGCCCGCCAGGGCGGCGATGGTGACCACCGACATGGCGCCCAACATCCACGGCAGCGGCAGCCCCAATATATAGAAGACATAGCCGCCAAGCGCACCGAGAACCAGGGCGAGCAGAAATTTGGCGACCGATTTTCGCGACGGCTTGGGTGTTGGCGGTGCTGGCGGCGCCGGCGGTGGCGCGGCTGTGGTGGCGGAAAAGCCCGGGGATGGCGCTCTGCTCAAGCCTTGCTTCCCGTCACGCGGCGGCCCAGGCGGACCGCCGTTTGCCCTCTGACCGGCTGCCTCGCCGGCATCACCAGAACGCAATCATCGTAAGGTGTCAGCACATCGCGCGTGCCGTCGCGGGCGATCCGGGTGCCGGCCTCGGCAATGACCTCGAAGCATTGATATTCGGCGCTGAAATAGAAATGCTCGGAACGAATCGTCACGGTGTGGCTGACCTCGATTATGTGCTGGCCGGCGCGGCTGGGCGCCGGCGGGAATTTCTCGGGCGCACCGTCCAACATGCCGCAAGCCATCAGAAAGGCGGTGATCGTCTTTAACGCGACGGTCGGGCTGTCGCTGTCGAAATGTTGGCCGCATTCGACAAGCATGGCGGATTTGGCGCTGGCGCCGTTGTCGAAATCACCGAAGTCGCGCAGCCTGACGCCGGCTGTGTGGCCGCCATCGGCGACGATATGCGATGGATAGCCCATTTTTTCGGCTAATTTCAGTCCTTTTTCGCAGGTGCCGCAGAGCAGCATGGCGGGCGCCGCGAGCGATGTCGAATGCAGGTCGAGAAGGTAATCTGCGGCTTCGGCGATGGGGCGCAGGGCGCGCGCGCGCGCCAGTTCAACGCTCTCGCGCCCGCCGTCGAGCAATTCCGAGGACCATACCCGGTTCATATCCTCGTCGATAAAGCGCGACGCATAGGGGCGCGCGGAATCGAAACGCGAGAAGGCGGCCATATTGGCGAATACCAAAACAAGGCGGCCGCGATCCGGCTTGAAGGCGGCCGACAACAGCCGGTCGAGCGCCACCGCGCCGCACAGTTCGTTGCCGTGGATGAGAGCGCTTATCATGGCCGTCGGACCCGGCTCGGCGCCCTCCAGGATGGTCACATAGGGAACGTCCGAGTTGCCCTGTTCATGGCGCGCGATATCGGGAATCTGGGTCAGTTTGGCGGTTTCCTCTTCACGGTGTGAATTGTTCGTTGAGGATGCGTTCTTCCAGATTGTGCTCGGGGTCGAATAGAACATGGCTGATCACGTTTTCATCGACAGCGACCGTCACCGAGGTCACATCGCGCACTTCGGTATAGTCGGCGACGGCGCTGACCGGCCGTTTGTCCTCTTCGATGATTTCGAAGCCGACTTTTGCCTCGATCGGCAGCAGCGCGCCGCGCCAGCGCCGCGGGCGAAAGGCGCTGATCGGAGTCAAAGCGAGAATATTCGAGCCGAGCGGCAGGATGGGGCCGTGCGCCGACAGGTTATAGGCGGTGCTGCCGGCCGGCGTGGCGACCAGCACGCCATCGCAAACAAGTTCCGGAACGCGCTTGACGCCATCGATATCGACGCGAATTTTGGCCGCCTGGCGGGTCTGGCGCAGCAGCGATACTTCGTTGATGGCGAGCGCTTCCTGTTTTTCGCCGCGCTTGCTCAGCGCCGTCATGCGCAACGGGTGCAATTCGGATTGGTGGGCCAATTCGAGGCGCCTGGTCAATCCGGTGGCGCTGAATTCGTTCAACAGGAAGCCGACCGTTCCCCTGTTCATGCCGTAAATCGGCTTGCCCTGATTGAGAAACCGGTGCTGCGTCTCGAGCATAAAGCCGTCGCCGCCGAGGGCGACGATGACATCGGCATCTTCGGGGCTGCACGGTTTGTAACGCGAGGAGATTTCTTCCAGCGCCTTTTGCGCAATCGGCGAGTCGGAAGCAACGACGGCAAAGCAGTCGAATTTCATCTCGTTACTCCCTCCCGGATCGCTTATTTTTTTGCGCCGCCATTACGCAGTATAGCCAAGGCGCCGGCCTCGGCCACGCCGCTTTTGCGCATTTGCGAAAAGCGCTTGTTCAAACGGTCGGGATTGGCGGCTGTCGCGTCAGCCGCCGGTGACGCTCATATGGCGCGAGACGGCAGGCACCTCGCGCGTTCGGTCGATTATGAAATCATGGCCCTTGAGCTTGCGCGAGATGGCTTCGCGGATGGCGGCGATGACGGTCGCGTCGTCAGCGCTGGCGCGCAACGGTGCGCGCAGATCGGCGGCGTCGTCCTGGCCCAGGCACATGAACAGATTGCCGGTACAGGTCAATCGCACGCGGTTGCAGGATTCGCAAAAATTATGGCTGAGCGGGGTGATGAAGCCGACCCGCTGGCCGCTCTCGCCGAGCGTCACATAACGCGCCGGGCCGCCGCTCTGATGGTCGCTCGCGTCCAGCGTCCAGCTCTTCGCCAGGCGCGCGCGGACCTCGGAGAGGGGCAGGTATTGGGCGCTTCTATCGCCGTCGATCTCGCCCATCGGCATGGTCTCGATAAACGTCAGATCCATGTCCTTGTCGCCACACCAGCGCACGATATCTTCGATTTCAGCGTCGTTGACGCCCCTCAAGGCGACGGTGTTGATCTTGACCCGGAGCCCAGCGGCACGCGCGGCTTCGATCCCGGCCATGACTTTGGCGAATTTGCCCCAGCGCGTGATGGCGGTGAAATTCTCTTCGTCGAGGGTGTCGAGCGACACATTGATGCGCCGCACGCCGCAGTCCACCAGCTCTTCGGCGAAGCGCTCCAACTGGCTGGCGTTGGTGGTGACGGTGAGTTCCTCCAGGGCGCCGGTCTTGAGATGGCGGCCGAGGCGGTGCATGAGGGTCATGATGCCGCGCCGGACGAGCGGCTCGCCGCCGCTGATGCGCAGCTTCCTGACGCCGAGCGTGACGAAGGCGCTGCACAGCCGGTCGAGTTCCTCAAGGCTCAAAAGATCGGCCTTGGGCAGAAAAGACATATGCTCCGACATGCAATAGAAGCAGCGGAAGTCGCAGCGGTCGGTGACCGACACCCTGAGATAGGTGACCTGGCGTTCGAATGGGTCGATCAGCATGGCAATTCCTTGAAAGCGCGCCGTTCCAAACCCCATTTATAGCCTGTTTGGGCTCGGATTTCCTCTCAAAAAAGCGCCATTAACCCATTCATTTAATACGCCTTTGCACCGCCTCGCTGGTGAGTTCGCGGAGCGCGTCGGAAGCGATCCAACGGGCCGGTTTCGAATCCTTTTCGGCGATGCGCCGGGCCCATTCAATGGCCTGGAGGTTGAGCCCGCGATTGCGTTTTCCGATCTGCCGAAGCGCCCAGTTCACGGCTTTCTTGACGAAATTGCGCGGATCCGCCGCAGCTTCCTCGATAAACGGCAGCCAAGCCTGAAAGACATCGTCAGCCGCAGCCTTATCATGCACCGCCAGCACCGCGATCATGGCAAACGCCGCGCGCTTGACGAATTCCTCCTCGCTCCGCCGCCAGTCGCCCACCAGGTCATGCGCGAAAGCGGTTTTTCGCAGCAGGTTGGAGCAGCATTGGTCGCATAGATCCCACGAGCGGAAATCGCCCGCCCAGGCATCGGCCAGGGCGCGCTCGGTTTCCGCCGGCACCGCGATCATGGTGGCGAGCAGGCGCGCGTCATGCACGCCCGTGCGCCACATGGCGAGGGCGAGGGCGTGATCGCGGCCGATTTCCTTGGCTAGCCGGCGCAATTCGGGAAGCGCGACGCCGTAAGCATTTTCCGTATCGATGGCGTAACGCGCCATGCCGGCAAGGGCTTCGGGCCGGCCGAGTTTTTTTCAGGCTGGATAGGATTTGTTTTTCGCTGCTGGTCATGGAAAGTTTGTCGCCTGTAGCGATATCGGATGCAACGCTAAAAACGGTTACGAAATGGCGGCGAATAACCTCTCCGGCGGCGTGCCCAGCGCCCCCAGCGCCGAAGACATTCGAAGCGGCGACCGCCGCGCATTGGCGCGCGCCATCACCCTGATCGAATCCGAGCGCCAGGACCATAAGGTGCTGGCCCAGGCGCTGCTCGAAAAATTATTGCCCTATACCGGGAACGCCGTGCGGATCGGCATATCGGGCGCGCCGGGGGTCGGCAAATCGACCTTTATCGAGGCCTTCGGGCTCTATCTGACGGCCATCGGCAAGCGCCTGGCGGTGCTCGCCGTCGATCCGTCGAGTGCGCTCGGCGGCGGCTCGATCCTCGGCGACAAGACCCGCATGGAGCGTCTGGCGCGCCAGCCCGAGGTGTTCATCCGCCCGTCGCCGGCGGCCGGCGCAACGGGCGGCGTGGCGCGGCGCACGCGCGAAGCGATGCTCGCCTGCGAGGCGGCGGGCTTCGACGTGGTGTTGATCGAAACCGTCGGCGTCGGCCAGTCGGAGGCCGCCGTGGCCGGCCTGGTGGATCTGTTCGCGCTGTTGGTACAACCCGGCGGCGGCGACGATCTGCAAGGCATCAAGCGCGGCGTCATGGAACTGGCGGACCTCATCATCGTCACCAAGGCGGACGGCGATCTCAGCGCTCTGGCGCGCCTTACCGAGGCCGATTACACCTCGGCCCTGGCGCTGACGCGCGGCCATGGCAAGCGGCCCAGGCCCCAGGTCGTCTCCTGCTCGGCGGCCGAAGAGCGCGGCATGGAGGAAGTTTGGCGGGCCATCGAAACCTATCGCCTGGCGCTCGCGGAGGCCGGCGAATTGGCGCGCAAACGCGCCGATCAGGCGGTCGAGTGGATGTGGCGCGAGGTCGAGGCGAGCGTGATGGCGGCATTGCGCGACGAGGCCGCCATGGCGGCCCTTGCCAAGGGCCTGGAAGCCGAGGTGAGCGGCGGCCGCACAACGCCGGCGGCGGCGGCGGCGCGGATGGTGGCGGCGTTCCGCGCGGCGGCGCCGGAGAAGAGCGGCTGAATCAGGGATCGTCGGCGGCGCGCCATCGCGGCGGACTTGACGCGCGCTGCGATCGGGCCTAAACAGGCGCCTCCCCAAGGCCAGCCAATATCACTCGGAGCGGACCTCATGTCGCGGCGTTGCGAACTTACCGGCAAGGGTGTGCAGGCGGGCAACAATGTCTCGCACGCACACAACAAGACCAGACGGCGCTTTTTGCCCAATCTGCAGTCCAAATCGCTGTTGAGCGACGCGCTGGGCAAGAGCATTCGCTTTCGCGTGACGACCTCCGCGATGCGCACCGTGGAGCGCCATGGCGGCCTCGATTCCTACCTCATCAAGACGCCCGATTCGCGCCTCTCTTTGGAAGCCCAAAGGGTGAAACGGAAAGTTGCCCGCGCCCGCGCGGCCGGCAGCTAAACCGAGTACTCACAAATTAGATTCACGGTTCGCCGCGAACCTGACATGCTCTGGGTCCGCACCTCCGCCCATTCCTGACATTCTGGCTGCGATGCCAGAGAGTCCGGAAATAGCCGAGGCTGTTGAAGAACTCCCGAAAAAGGCGTTTTCAACCGGTATCGGCGAGCACTGCCAAATTGGTGAATTTCCAAGCTATTGATTTTACTGGAGTTGAGTTTTCGTTGGCCTCCGAAAAATTACGATTTCAGACCCCAAAATAGTTCTTCAACAGCCTCAGCCAAGACCGGACTCAAGACAGTTCACCCAGCAGCGCTTTGGCCTCAATCAGATCAGGCACATCGAAGCCTTCCGTGAACCAATCGTACACCTGTGCCAATAGCTCGCGTCCTTCCTCGGATCGATCCATCCGGTGCAGACAGCGAGCCGCGCCCGTAGCACCTTTTAGCTCAAACATTCTTGCCTCTTGCCCTTGGCTCGTTTCGATCGATGACGTGAAGGCAGCATATGCGATTTCAAAGTCTCCTCGCTGAAACGCTGCTTGCCCGCTTAGACGTTTTGTTTCAGCTAACATGAACGTTTCTCCTGTCTGTCGATTGTCTGACGTCAGCGCCTATGGGACAAATTGAGGTAATTGCCTAACGGAGGATTTCTGGCTCATCGTAGTGACCGAAGGGAACGAAGATGAGACAGAAATCAATGAGCAAGAGCGACCCTGCGGAGAGAGCTGTTCGGGATATTCACCGCAAGACGCGCAAGCAGTACCAGGCCGCCGAAGCCGAACAGCAGGCCGCGCGAAATCTGGATCTGAAAGCGCGCCTCGCTGTTGGCCGGCGCCTCACCTCGATCGGGTTCCTGCACGCGATCCCCTCCGCCGCCTTGCCGCACCGCGCCCGTCCGGCCTTCGCACGGGCTCGGACGAAATGCCCCAACATATTGAAGCAAATAACGAAAACTGGCGGAGGGGGTGGGATTCGAACCCACGGTACCCAAAGAGTACAACAGTTTTCGAGACTGCCCCATTCGACCACTCTGGCAACCCTCCGCCGGCGGTTTTATCGACACTCACACATGTTGTCTAGGATTAGAATTCAACCGCTCGGTTCGATGTGAGGGATACCAAATCCCCTAATTTGGTTTCGCTATCCCAAAACCAAAATATTTTTCAGATTTCATCATTTTGAGGCATCCCCCGTGTCTAAATAGAGGAACAATTCAAGTTTCCCAGACAAGG
>PVBE011241982.1_pt1 | contig 11595 bp, 11 predicted proteins | sample 1631181 | NCBI WGS metagenome assembly PVBE01 (sample SAMN08397723, study PRJNA350692) | Marine metagenome, whole genome shotgun sequencing project. | isolation source: water | place: Pacific Ocean | collected 2012-04 | reverse complement strand
GGGACGATCCGATCGGCTCCTGTGTCCTCGCTCACGGGCGGTATGGTGCCGGTTTTGTTCGTTGCGGCAACGACCATCCACGGACGAGAGGCTTAAACGCAAGAGCCCCGGTAAAACACCGGGGCTCTTCTCTCGCGCGATGTAACTCGCTACTTGACCTCGGCCTTGGCGAGCACTTCCTTGGACCACTGCAGGAACTTGTGCGTCAGGAAGTCTTGCTTGACCAATTCCCGGGTGCGATCTTCCTTGACGGAGACGCTCTGGCGCGCCGGTCCGCGGGCGTTCACGCGGATGATGAACCACGCGTCCGTGCCCATGACCGGTCCGATGACCCTGCCGGGCTTGGCGTCGTAGTAGAGGAAGTAACCGAGCGAGAACCCGGTCAGCACGTCGGAATACTCGCTCTCGCGAATGCTCCGTCGGAGCTCGTTGAACGACTTGTTGCCGAGCCGGCCCTTCTCCTTATCGAGCGGGTAGAACTCACCGTAGGACTCGAGAGACTGGTCAAAGGTCTTCTCGCCCTTGGTGATCTTCTCCAGACAGCGTGCCGCCCGCTCGCGGGCCTGGTTCATGCCGTTGGGCTGCCACGCGCCGGTCTTGTGGCTCTTGCCCATGAACGGGATGACGTCCACGTTGACCGATCCGTCGGCGAAGAAGCGCTTGTGCTTGTCCGCGTGCTTTTGCAGGAGGTCGTCGTTGATTTCCTTCGCGATCATGTTCTCGTACGACTTGATCAGACGCCAGCGAACACGGAACGCCTCGAGGGTCGGGTACCCCTTGAACGCGCGCGCGATCATCTCGGTGCTGAACAGCGTGTCGTCGAACTGCTTCCGGTAGGTCTTGAACTCCTTGGCGAACTCTTCGTCGTTCAGGTACGAGTTCTTCGAGACGAGCGCCTGCTTGAGCGCTTCGCGGATCACCAGCTCGCTGATCGCACGTTCCATGTCCTGGACGAACAAGCCGTCCTTGACCTGCTCGAACGCGTCGGCAGTCTTCCACCGGCGACCGTTGACGTCGAGCACGACCGTCGCGGGTAGCCCATCGGCCGGATACTTGATGTCACTCCACTTCTTGAGCTGACCGACCAGCATCTTGCGGATCATCTCAGCCCAGAACTTGGGCATCGAGCGGGGTTTGCCGTTCTCGTCGTAGCTGTTCTTCTCCATGCCCTTCAGGAACGCGTCCCCGTCGGTGCCGTTGGCTCCAGCCTTCACCGCTTCCTTCGTGATCGCCGGCCACTTGTCCGCTGGGCCAGGCATGAACACCTTGTCGAACTCCATCGTGACGCGGCGCTGGTGGATGTACTGCTCCTTCGGGATACCCGTCTGCGAGCGCACGACCTCCCAGAAGTCCAGGCCAGGGTACTTGATGCTGAACTCGCGCAGGTGTCCCTTCAGTTCTTCCTCGATCGCCTTGTCATCGACGGCGAAGTCAGAAGCCTTCTTGCCGTCTTCCTTGATCATCCGCTCCTTCCACTCCTCCACGATGAACTCGAGGATCTTGAGCTCGATCAGGTTCGTGCCGGCGAGGAACACCGTTTCGCGCTTGAGGTCGAGGGGCGACAGGCTCTTGCCGTTGACCTGGATGGGCCGCAGCAGATTCGAGCGGAAAGCAGAATTCTCGTCCTTCACCTTCTTTGTCGCGTTGATGATCCCCCGCTCTATTTCGTTCTTGGCCTTCTGAGGGTCTTGAGCCCCCAGCGGGATCAGGACCGTGCCAGAGATCAAGATGGCCAGTAGATTTGCGAATGCTGTCATGGTCGGGTGTCCGGTGAAAAACGGAGGCGGGGGGAGCTTGAGGGGCGCAGGAGCTTACCCTTTCAGGGTACCCTGGCCAGCTCCCCTTCGTGCCGCAAACGGCTCACATCGCCAGGATACTCCCTGATTTATCGATTCCCGTCTAGATGACCTACGACCCCCGCACCATCGCCTTCTTGGCCGAAGTCCTCTACCCCCCCACGCAGGTCGTCCCCGACGTCGTGCAGGGAATCCACAACTCCCTGTTTCAGCAGCCGGAACTGGGCTACCAGAGCTTCCAGGTCGCCCAGGATGGCATCCACCTGACCAACATGCCGGATACTCCCGGATCCGTCTCGTCGGTCACGTTTCTCCCCGACCGCCTGATCCTCCGGGAGGAGCTGCGCGCGACCACGCTCGACGACTTCGCAACCCGCCTTGTCAACGTGGCTGGGATCTCGCTGGAAGCGCTCCAGATCCCCGTATCCATCGCCCAGCAGTTCGTCATCCGGTCGCTCGTTACGCCTCGATACGTTCACGATAGTAGAGAGTTCCTGAGCCAACGGCTGATGTCCGGGTCGATGGACCATTGGGGCAAGTTCGACCGCCCGTTCGAGAGCCTGGGATTCCGCTACACGTTTCCGCAACACGATGACCAACCGGAACTCTTCAACCTGCGCATCGAAACCTGGAACCAAGACCCCCGGTCGGTGTGGATCGAGAACGTGGGCAGTTTCACGCAGCCGGTGCCGATCGCCGAGATGCCGCAGCTCGGCGCGCACCTGATTTCGACATACCAGTTCTTGACCGGTCCCGTATGCGAGTTCATCCAAGAGTTCGACACGCCCTGATCATCGCTCTGCTCTGGCTCGCGAACGCATCGTGCGACGACGCACCGGACAAAGGAAAACCTGATCCCGCGCCCGTGATGAAGGAGGCGATGGTCCTCGACGGCGTGGCGATCACCCGGAAGGAGATCGAGGACTGGCTCCCGTATCTGCGCGAGGTGTCCCCGAGCACGGGCCACAGCTCGGGCATGCGGTACCTGCTCGATCGCTACTTGATTCCGATGGCTTTCGCCCGAACGAAGTTCGCCGCGAGGCACGAAGAGCAGCGCAAGAACGCCGAGGGAATCGCGAAGGTGCTCGGCGATTCAGCGGGTTACACCGAGCTGCTCGAGCGCACCAGGAAGTTCTCTGGTGCGGAGGTGCTAACCGACCTGCTGCGGACGGATCTACCCCTCCCGGAACAACGGTGGCTATTCGACGATGCGAATGTCGGGCGCGTGAGCCCGGTCCTGGAGACGGCGCAGGGATTCAGCCTCGTCGCCGCGTCGGACAAGCAACCAGGACTGACGAAGGCATTCGACCGTGTGGACGCGATTCTCGTCCGCTTCTACACACACACCGCGAAAGACCACGGGAAGTGGTGCCAAGCTCTCAAGGTTCGCCTGGGGAGCCTTGCACCCGAAGCCATCAAGGTTCACCCTGAGTTCCGGGACGCCCTCCCCAACTGGCCGAAACCGAAGAAGTAGATGACCCGCCACGCCTGGCTGCTCGCCCTCGTCCTGCCAATTGCCGCAGCGCCCGCGCTCGCGCAAGCGGCGCAGGACAAGAAAACGGACAAACCACAGAAGGTCCAGGCGCCGCGTTGGCCGGAGATGTCCAAGGCCGATCAATCCAAGGGCCGAAAGTGGCTGAAACTCCTGGCGAGCAAGAAGGACAAGACACACCAGAAGGCCTCCGACGAACTGCTCGCCCTGGGAGTCGGGATGGGCGACCTCATGTTCAAACGCATGACGGACTCGCCGCGGAACTTCAACGAGCGGATCGTCTTCGTCCTCGAGCAGATCCTGAAGCCCTCTCACTCCCCGTTGATCGCGCTCCACGCGTCGCACAAGTCGACCTTTGCGCGTCGCTACGTATTCAAGAAGCTCGCGATGTTCGGGCAGGACGGACTGACTCCCGTCTTCAAGAAGGCCCGCAAGGACAAGGACATCGAGGTCTCCTACTACGCCTCGCTCGGGCTCGTGAAGACCGCGCGTGACTTCGACGCACTGGACCAGATCTTCAAGCGGTGCGAGGAGGAATGGGGAGAGATCGGCGACGAGGTGTCGAGATACCTAGCGGATTCTCGCAGCGAGAAGTTCTGCCCGTGGATCTACAAGAAGCTCGCGAGCAAAGAGATCACGGAACACATCGCGCTCCTTCGGGTGATGCGCTCCATCGCGCCGAAGGAGAGCAAGAGCCTCGTGAGGCGTTTCCTCGACTCCGAGCACAGCATCCTCAAGAAAGAGGCGATCAACACGCTCCGCGTGATCGTCGACGGCGAGAAGCCAATCCCCCTGAAGAAGCTCACCGTCTTCCAGATCATCAAGATGGCCAAGGAATGGAAGGTACGTATCTGATGAACACCGTTCGAGTGGGTCTGATCTCGATGACGATGGCTCTCTGCGCTCCGCTCGCCCACGCACAGAAGAAGCTGCCGAGATGGAAGATCGACCCGTACACGAAGAACGAACCGGCTGCGATGAAGAAGGCAGGATACGTGTCGTTCGGCCCCTTCCCGTTCGGTGAGCTCGGCACCAAGATCATCACGTCGAAGCGCATCGATGAGCACCTCAACTACGCAAAGATCCACTGGGTCGAGACGGCGCACTTCCGCATCGGCTCGACGTTGCGCGCATGGCACGTACCGACCGAAATCGAGGTCCGGCGGAAGCTGCGTAGCGAGCTCGAGCGGCTGAAGAAGAAGCTGGGTCGGAGGGTCAATCCAAAGACAAGAGTGCTGGATTCGTGGCTGCGCCTCCACCTGACCGCGCAGCGGATGGAGGAGCTCTACACGGAGATTCAGGAACTGCTGGGCGTGAAGGACTCACAGTTCCCGAAGGACTCGAAGTCGAAGGTCTACGGTGCGACCTACATGGGCGAAGGGCCGTACATGGGGATGAACGAGAAGTTCATGATCCTCGTGACCAACAAGGGCAACACGTACTTCGACTACCTGAAGAACTTCACCGGTCGGCAGTCCAAGTTCGGGCAGCGGTGGCACTACATGAAGCAGGGTAGCCTCTTCTACGGCATCGGCTGCGACATGAACAAGGGCTCGCTAAAGCACGACACGGCGCTGCACTGTGACCTGGTCTTCAATGCGACGATCAACATCATCGACGGGTTCCGCCACTACTCGTACGACCTTCCAGTCTGGATTCGCGAGGGGCTAGGCCACTACTACCAGCGGCGCGTGAATGAGAAGTGGAACTCGTTCGATCAGGACGAGGCAGCTCCCTTCGATCCGCCGTCCAAGTGGAAGTGGAAGCCCTACGTCCGACAGCTGCTCCTGGGCAAGAAGTGGTCGAAGTTCAGCAAGGTGATTCAGTGGCGCCACTACGGCGACATCAACTTCTACGACCACGTGATGATCTGGGCGCGGACGGACTTCCTGATGAGCCTCGGGAAGGAGAAGTTCAAGGAGTTCATGTTCCTCATCAAGGGCCGCTACGACTACAAGACCGGCAAGGTGCCCACCGGCAGCATCGTCGGCGTCACGCGAGACGCGATGAACAAGGTCTACAAGCTCAACCCGCTGAACTTCGACGACAAGTTCAAGGAGTGGGCGATCGCGACATACCCTGCCAGGTAGGGGTGAAGGCAGCCACGCCGCGTCGGAGACTCGCGGTGTCGGGAACGGTTTACGGCTCCCACAGGATGAACCGGTACGCGGGGAGAAGTGCGAGGGTCGAGACGGTCGCCCACTGGGCCGCCTCCTCGCCCATGCCGAGGACATCTTCCTTCGGCAACTCACGGACGAGGTGCAGCCAATGGTCGCCCGGGGTGTAGGCCTCGAAGTACTCCCGCATCGCCTGGGGAGTCACGCTGTTCGCCCAGTAGACCTTGCGCCAATCGTGCATGCGCAGCCCGAATCCCGCCGGGAGCGCCCGCAGCAGTTCGACCCAGGCGCCCATCTCATCCCTCTCCATCGCGCGCTTCTTCAGGTTCTCACCATCCCACCACGCCATCGGATGGATGCGCAGCGCCACCTGTAGGACCTGGGAGTCCAGCGACGTCTCGAGAATGGTCTGGATGTAGTGCGTCTCGGCGTCCTTGCCGAGCGCGTCCCCGAAGAAGGTCTTGAGCTTCTTCCGCTCCCTGCCGGAGCGGCACAGATACGCCCGCTGCTCGCTGACGCGGAAGTTGTTGAACGAGTACGGATGGTGCAGTCCAGCCGCGCTGTCGGTTTCGTAGCCGAGTTCCTTGGCCTTCTTCTTGGTATCGTCCGCGATCGCCTTGAGCTTCCGCCGCACGGACAACCTGAGGGCATTGAACTCCGGGTCATCCTGCCGGTGCCTCTCATAGGCCAGGAAGTCGCGTTCGAGGAATGTCGTCGGGGCTTTGCTCATCGGTGCTGGGCTAAAATGTCCCAGCGGACCGTAGCCGATCCGAGTTCACATCGCCTAAGCTGCGCTGGACTTCACCAGGAAGCCAGCCGAGAAAAGTGAATCGATTCATACTCACAATCTGCCTCGCCGGGGGAACGTCGCTCACCAGTTGCGCATCCTGGCCGGGTCTCGACGACCCGTTCATCAGCATCGCGCCGGAGTACACGCTGTTTCGCCTCAAGGGGCAGACCAGAATGGAAGCCGGCCCCCCGAGCTTCGGCAGACGGGGCGAGAACAGCGTTTCGGATCTCGGCGCCGACGACCGCGAGGACAACGTCGGCATTCGTGCGACATACGGCGACGGCGCCTCCGGATTCGAGTTCCACTACGCCCGCTTCGAGTCCCACTCATCACAGACTGGCGAGGCCAAGAATGACTGGGGCGTCATCCCTAAGGGCGAGACGGTCGACTCCCGGGTCACGATGGACGAATTCCGCGTCCGCTACATCGCCGCTTGGGCGCTCTACTCCGGTGCAGACGACGAAGAGTGGATCAAAGCCGGCGTCGGCCTCCAGCTCGGTCACAGGGAACTGTCATTCGACATCCGCGGAATCTCCTCGGGCGTCGGTCAGAAGATCCAGATCAAGGACGACATCACACCCATGCTCGCTGTGCGGATCGCCGGTCGCCAAGGACCGTGGGGCGTAACCATCGACCTGGCGTACAACCACGATTGGTCCTTCGGGACGGGCGACTTCAACGGTTCGCTCTACGACGGCTCCATCCGCGCCAGCTACTACGTCGAGGCCCAGGACGTCACGATCTTCGGCGGCTACCGGCGCTTCAACCTCCCCGCCCGTGGTGGCCTCACCGGGGGCCACGAGTTCGACGCGGACTTCTCGGTGGACGGCTACGTGCTCGGATTCGAATACGTGTTCTAGCGCAGCACCGTGACCGACTCGCCCAAGCCGGCTCCTCGCAAGCCGAGGTGGAATCGCTGGCTGAAACGCTTGGGTTGGATCGCGCTCACCCGAGAGCCGAGTCCGAGACTCGAACAGTGTGAGTTGACCCTTCTGACGCGGCAAGCCATCGATGTCTCGCGAGCCATCGCCCAACACGCGGAGTACCGCGCGGCGCTCGCGCGCCTCGGTTGTCGCGTCGTCGAACTACCGGCGCTGCCCGACATGCCCGACGGTGTCTTTGTCGAAGACACGGCGGTCGTCCTCGATGAGATCGCGATCCTCACGCGCCCCGGCGCTCAGAGCCGGCGGCCCGAGGTCGAATCGGTGGAACTGGCACTGCGCGAGCATCGCCCGATCGCGCGCATCGACGCCCCTGGCATCCTCGATGGCGGCGACGTGCTCTGCGTCGGCAAGTCGATCTACGTCGGTCGATCGACCCGCACGGACACCTTCGCCATCGAGCAGTTCGAGGGCATCGTCGCACCGTACGGCTACGAAGTCACGGCGGTCGACGTGACCGGTTGTCTCCATCTGAAGACCGCCGCGACCTACGCTGGCAGAGACACGGTGATCGTCAATCCGGAATGGATCCGACCCGAACTGTTCGCCCGCCACGCCGTGGTCGAAGTCGCCGACGGTGAACCAAACGCGGCCAACGTCGTGGTGATCGGTGACGCGGTGCTCTGCTCCGCCGCGTCCCCACGCACGAACGAGATCCTCGCCGACCGGGGATTCCAACTGGAGGTCGTGGCCAGCGACGAGGTCGCGAAGGCAGAGGGAGCGTTGACCTGCTGCAGCCTCGTGTTCCGCGACCTTGTGCCGGAAGCCTGAAGCAGGCTTCCATTGACTAGACGCGCCATCGCGGCCTCGCGGAATCGAGACTACCCGCGCTTGGGATGCGGACTCAGCACAGCACCACCGTCAGCAACGTCGTCACCCATGCGGATCATGCTGGTCCGGATCGAGCGAGACGTGGGCGGATAACCCCTCATGGTAGCGCCCACGCCACCGGCGGCTTGTCACAATCCCCCGCAGACTCCGAGCGCTACGTCAGCGCGTACGCCTATCCCACACCACCGCCATCTTCTCCAGTCGGCTGACCGTCTCACGATGCTTCGCGTCACCGTAGAGGTTCATCGTCTCCCCCGGATCCCTGACGAGATCGTACAGCACGCCGTCCTTCTCGGGACGCCGTTCGTCCATGAAGAACACCAGCTTCCAGTCCTTCGTCCGCACCATCACGCGCCGACCGCCGGTGTCGCGAAGTTCCTTGTACATGTCGGCGCTGTGATCGTGCTCGCTAAACACCGCTTCACTTCGCGGCCCCGCCTTCCCGTGGATCAATGGCAACAAGCTGCGGGCCTCGATGTTCTTCGGTGCCTCGAGTCCGCACAGATCCAGCAGGGTCGGCAGGAAGTCGATCGACTCGACGGGGGCCGCGATCACCTTCCCCTTGGGAAGCGCTTTCGGGTAGTGGAAGACCATCGGAATGCACACGTTGGTGTCGTAGAAATCCCGCTTCTTCCACACTCCGTGCTCGCCGAGCTGGAAGCCCTGATCGGAGTTCACGGCGATGATCGTGTTGTCGAACAGTCCCTCCTCCTTGAGGGCCGCGATGATCCGTCCAACCGCGTCATCGACCAGGTGCACCATGCCGTAGTAGGTCCCGCGGGCGATGCCGATCTGCTTCTTGGTCAGCGTCGCACCCGCGTAGACGCGGATGTGTTCCTTCTCGTACGTCGACTTGCTCGCCAGCGACTCCGGTGTCGGCAGCGGCAGCGTGATCGTCGCGGGGTCGATGAAGTGCTCCCGGTCGATCACGTTCGCCACGTGGGGCGAATGAAACGACACGCGGAGAAAGAAGGGCTTCTTCGCGGCGGCGAGCTCGCGGATCTGTCTCACCGCCATGTCGCCCAGCCGAGACGGGCGCAGATCCTTGGCGTCCACGTCGACGACCCCACCGATCATCCACTTGTGCAGATCCGTGCGCACGCGTGGAAAGCTGTTGTCCTCGACCACCGTCTTGCCGTAGCGCGTCAGCCCGCCGTTGTTGTTGACGATCGCCGCCACGTCACCGATCTGCTCGAAGTCGGCACGAAAGGCGTGGGCCTTGCCGATGTTCACGGGCCGAATGCCGGCTTTGGTCCAAGCATGCAGCAAGCGCGGGAGCCTTCGACGGATGTGCTTCCGGTACGCAGCCTTCGTCGCGGCCGGCCTGCCCATGGCGATGACCCCGGTCTGATGCGCGTACAACCCGGTCTTCATGCAGGTGCGCGCAGGCACGCACACCGGGTTTTGGATCACTGCTGTCTTGAATCGAACCCCGTTCGCGGCCAGCGCGTCGATGTGAGGTGTCTTTGCCCATTTCGCGCCGTAGCACCCGAGCGCGTCTGCCCGACCGTCGTCGAACATGATCCACAGCACGTTTGGCTGTTGCGCATGGCTCGTCGCGGCGAAGACGAATGCGAAGATCGAAAGAAGGGCAGAGGGTGGTTTTCTGAGCATCGTCCGAAACACTAATGGAGCGTTCTTGAGAAGGACACCGAACTCAACCCTCGATATGCTGCGCGGCGTCTCGCACCTCGGTCACGACTCCCGGATAGAACCCTCATCATGATCCAGCTCGCTATTTCACCGCTCGTAACGTGCCTCGCCTTGGCCTCGATGATCCCTGCCCAGAATTCCGAGGCACAGAAGGCCGCGTCGAAATCGAAATCCCATTCAACGCGCCGCGAGATCGCGGGTGCAAGATGTGGCATCAGCGTGACGACGAGATCAAAGAGATCCGACTGGACGTCTGCGATCAGTACGGCATTCAGGGCGACCTCTTCTCGCGCGCGATCCTCGACGACACCGCGGTGCCGACTCCGATCGAAGACGCGGTCAGCAACATGCGGGTGATCGAAGCGGTGTTTCGCAGTTCGGAGACGGGAAGCTGGGCGTCCGTGTGATCCCGCTGTGACGAGGTTCCTCCGATGGGTGAGCAGAGACAACGCGTTTCAGACCGTCTCACATCGACCCGCAAATACCCTGCCTGCGCCAGCAAGATCCCTCAATCGAGGTCGGTTCCGCACCTCAGCTTCCAACGCTCCATGCCATCGCGGCCAATCGACCAAGCGACCAATCGACCAATCGACCAATTCGAACGCGTGAGACTTCGGCACTGTTGCTCTGGGGCCAAGAACGACTAAATAACTGCTGTAGCACATGAATACAGTCTCGAATCCGCCCGGTGATGACAACGCCGGCGAAGAGATCGCCCAACCGCAGTCGGCGACCAAGCCCGCGCTACGTCCGTTCGTCGAGAGTGACATTCCAGCGATCGCCGCGTTGCACCACGAGATGATGTCGCCTTCGGAGAAAGCGCCGGTGAGCTTCTTCCGAGACCGATTCCTCAAGCATCCGTGGCGCGACGATTCGACGCCTTCCTGGGTGTACACAAACGAGGAATCCGAGATCACCGGCTTCATCGGCGTCATCCCACGGACGTTCATACTCGGCAACAGACAGGTCAAGGCCGCGTTCACGACGAAGTTCATGGTCGCACCGGACGCGCGCAGGTCGAAGGCCGGGATTGCGCTGTTTCGCAAGTTCATCGACGGCCCGCAACAACTCTCGTTCGCCGACGTCACGAATCACTCGGGCGCGCTCTTCTGGCAAGCGTTCGGCGGCCTGACGGTTCCGATCTACAGCATGGAGTGGCGTCGGAGTCTGAGGCGGTGCCCTTCCCGGCGCATCAAGCCCAGGTCGGGATTGGTCAGTTCCCTCGCGAAAGTCTGCCGACCCTGGATCGACCGCGTCGCGCAACGGATCTACCCGACTCCAGTGGTGAAGGATCCGAACGTCATCGCGGACGCGTTCGATTGCGCCGAGATAGTCGAGGCCCTGCCGAAACTCATCGGATCAAACACGCTCTACCCGCAGTACGACGCCGACAGCCTGGCCTGGTCGTTGCGCATACTCGATGCGGCTCCCGACCTCGAACTCATGCATCGCTCGGTGCGCAGCCAGGACGGAGCATTGATCGGCTGGTTCGTCTACGCCATCAGCAACCAGACCGCGCAGGTCGTGCAACTCACCGCGTACAAGCGCCAGCGAGATCGCGTGCTCGACGCCATGTTCCGCCACGCCGCCACGCATGGCGTGGCGGACATGGTCGGACGGCTAGATTCGACGTGGCTGCCCCTGTTATCCGACCGCCCCGACATCACGTGCAACTTCCGGGGCTACTCGATGATGATCCGATCCGACGACGTCGAACTGAGCGAGCGCGTTCTCCGGGGCGGCCTGCACATCTCGCCACTCGATGGCGAACTGCTGACGCAGTTCCACCACGAGCGCTGAGGATCGCCCCCGCGCAACCCCGGGCGTTCGGCTATACTTCGTCGACAGCCTGATGAAGTTCAGAATCGCCATCGTAACCACGTTCCTCGGCACCCTCTGGGCGTCGAACCTCGGCGCCCAGACGAACACATTGTTGATCGTGGCCGACGACGTGGGTGTCGATGCCATCTCCGCC
>PVBE010765308.1_pt1 | contig 11595 bp, 8 predicted proteins | sample 1631181 | NCBI WGS metagenome assembly PVBE01 (sample SAMN08397723, study PRJNA350692) | Marine metagenome, whole genome shotgun sequencing project. | isolation source: water | place: Pacific Ocean | collected 2012-04 | reverse complement strand
GGAGCGCTGCGGCGAGCGAGCCCTCGGGTGGCCTCGCCCCGTCGAGCCGGACAGCGGTCGCGCGCCGGGAGACCTCCCACCCACCGGCTGGACCCGACCGGACCTCCAAGACCAGATCGGGCGCCTGGAACGCGACCCAGCGCCAGACATAGCGCGGCTCGGGTGCCGTCTCGTGGTCGTAGAAGCCGTCCTCCGGTGGGAATACATGTGCGACGGCCAGCGACGTGTCCGCTCGGCCGTCGTCGGCCGAGCAATGCGCCGGATAGGCGCACGGGAGGGCCACGATCACCCACTCGCGACGGAGCGACGCCGGGGCCTCCGACTTGAACCACCGCAGCGCCGCGATGACGGACCGCGCGCTCTGTCCCGAGCCGTCGAGGCCTCCGACGATGACGAGGCGCTTCTCGGGTCCGTCGACGTCCCCGCCGCGCTCCACCGTGAGAATGCGCTCATCCGTGCGGGTGATGCCCGCCGCCGTGACGCTCGAGGGCTCGCCCGGCAGCGAGGCGACCGCCTCGAGGCTGCGCGCGAGCTCGTCGGCTGCAAGTTGTCCCGCGGACGCAGGCGTACACGAGAGCGTGAGGACCACCGCATACGTGAGTTGTCTCGAGTTGGGCATCATCCAAACCTCCGACGTCGACCTCAGCCTCGCCCGACCAGACCCGGCCCTCATCGACATGCACGCGGGCAGTATAGTGGAACCGCGTCCCGGTCCGGTGTAGCTTGGACTAGCAGCCCGTTTCCTCCTTTGACATCCCGCCTGGCGGGGCACGAAGATGGGGGCTGCCGCCATGTTGGTGAAGGTCCTTTCCACGCCGAAACCAGGAGGCCTGCGAATGCTCCCTCTCTCCCCGACGCGATCTTGCCTGGTCGCCGTGCTTATCCTCGCGGCTGGCTACGCTCCCAGCGGCCAGCGAGCGGACGGGTCGCCCCGCACCGGCCACGACGACCTGGTCGCCCTGTTCGAGGACTGGCGGACCTTTCAGCGACCGAGACCGAACGCGGGCGTCCCGGACTACTCGGCCCAGGCTATGGCCGCACAGCGCCGCGAGCTGGCCGACTACCAGCGCCGCCTCGCCGCGATGGATCCGAGCGGCTGGCCCGTGTCTCAGCAGGTCGACCACCACCTGGTGAGGGCGGAGCTCAACGGGCTCGACTTCGACCACCGCGTGCGGCGGCCCTGGGCCCGCAACCCCGCCTTCTACACGACGATCTTCCCCGCGCAGAGCGACGTCCCCGCACACGAGGGTCCGGTGATCGACGGCTGGATCGACCTGTGGACCTACGCGTATCCCCTGAACCAGAACGATGCGGCCCAGCTTGCTACTCGGCTTCTCACGATTTCGCCGCTCCTGGAGCAGGCGCAATCGAACCTCGTCGAGGACGCCAGGGACCTCTGGATGGGCGGGATCCGGGCCATGGCCGGCCAGCGCGCCGATCTGGAGGCCCTCGCGGAGCGGGTGGAGGGCACCAGCGCCGAGTTGGACGACGCGATCGTGCGCGCACGCGAGGCCACCGTGGCGTTTCACGCCTGGCTCGAACGCGAGCTCCCATCGAAGACGGGGCCGTCCGGCGTGGGGAAGGAGAACTACACGTGGTATCTGCAGCAGGTCCACCTGGTGCCCTACACCTGGGAGGAGGAGGTCGCGCTCATGCGCCACGAGCTTTCGCGCTCCCACGCCGCGCTCAGGCTCGAGGAGCACCGAAACCGCGACCGCCCGCCGCTGACACGTGTGGCGTCCGCCGAGGAGTACGACCGCCGGTTCAACGAGGCCGTCACCGAGTTCATGGCGTTCCTCGAAGAGGAAGAGGTCGTCGCGGTCCGCGACTACATGGACGCCGCCATGCGCGCCAAGATCGGCACGTTCTCACCGGCCGAAGGAATCCGCGGCTTCTTCAACGAGGTGGCCTACCGCGATCCCGTCGCGATGCGGACCCACAGCTATCACTGGATCGAGCTGGCCCAGATGGAGCGGGACCCGCACCAGAGCCCGATCCGGCGGGTGCCGTCCCTGTTCAACATCTTCGACGCCCGGTCGGAAGGCCTCGCCACCGGCATGGAAGAGTGGCTCATGCATGCCGGGCTGTTCGACGGCCGCCCGCGCGCCCGTGAGCTCATCTACATCATGCTCGCCCAACGCGCGGCGCGTGCGCTGGGCGGCCTGTTGATGCACGGCAACGAGTACACGATCGAGGAGGCCGTGGAGTACGCCGCCGACTGGACGCCGCGTGGCTGGATGCCGCGCGACAGCAACACGGTCTGGGGCGAGCAACACCTGTACCTGCAACAGCCCGGCTACGGGACCAGCTACCTCATCGGGAAGATCCAGATCGAGAAGTTGATGGCCGAACGCGCGCGCCAACTCGGGGATGCGTTCACCCTCAAGCGATTCATGGGCGAATTCAGCGCGGCCGGCGTGATTCCCATCTCGCTCGTCCGGTGGGAGCTGACCGGCGAGGACGACGAGATCAGGAGGATGACCACGACGCGCTGAGGCCTTGGGGCTTGGGGTCGTGCGCCTCAGCGCCGAAGTCGTACGGCGCGGGCCAAGAGCAGCAGGCCCGCCACGTCGCGGTCGCGACGCCGATCCGTCCGGTTCCCGGAAGAGCTGCTGCTCGATATCGACACATCCGAGGACTACGAGCGAGCCACGAGGCGGCCATCTGCCAGTCTGGCAGAATAGTGGGCCAGGAATGCCTGCCCCTGCCGTTCAGCAACCGTCCGGCCCGACTCCCCCTCTGAAATGGGCTGGTGGCAAACGATGGCAAGTGCCGCACCTCCGTCCGCTCTGGGAACCCTTCGTGGATCGGCGACTCGTGGAGCCGTTCTGCGGCGGACTGGCGGTCACGCTTGGCCTGCGGCCCGACCGAGCGCTACTGGGCGACGCCAACCCTCACCTAATCAACTTCTATCGCTGGCTGAAACGAGGCCTCACCGTCAGCGTCTTGCTCGAGAATGACGCCGAACTGTTCTACCGGCATCGCCGGACCTTCAACGAGCTACTTCGTCGCGGCGCCGGCGACACGGCCGAGGCCGCGTCGCTCTTCTACTACCTGAACCGAACCGGCTACAACGGTCTCTGCCGGTTCAACAGCCGAGGCGAGTTCAACGTGCCGGTCGGTCGGTACACGTCGATCACCTACACGACTGATTTCTCCAAGTATCGAAAGGTATTCGCCCACTGGAGGTTCGTGACCGGCGATTTCGAGGGGCTCGAGCTGTCGCCACGGGATTTCGTCTACGCCGATCCCCCGTACGACGTGGAGTTCCGCCAGTATGTCCAGGGCGGCTTCTGCTGGGACGACCAGGTCAGAACCGCGGAATGGCTGGCGAGACATCCCGGGCCAGTCGTGCTGTCCAACCAGGCCACCGATCGGATCGTCTCGCTCTACGAACGGCTCGGCTTCCGGCTCTCGTTCCTGAAGGCCCCGCGGCGCATCAGCTGCACTGGTGATCGAACGCCAGCCCGGGAGGTCCTGGCCGTGAGAAACGTCTCGTGACACCCGGAACGACTGGCGCCGGCGCCGTACTTGAAGCGATGACCCTTCCAGCCCGGTTCCGGGGAGGACCGGCCTGTTCGCTGGCGTGGCGCCGCCAGGTAGCCCGGCGGGGCCCTCCGCAAGGCACCCGTCCGGCAAGGCGCGGGAGCGAGAATCCCGGGAGGGGGTGCGGCGACCTGCTTGGCCGAGCAAGGTTGACACGGGTGCCCCTCGCCTGCATGCTCTCCTGAAACACCGCGATTTGCGTCACGCGCGCGCCGGCGACCGCCCGTCCCGGTGTGCCTCCTGCCATACGAGGAGCCGCTCATGAGAAGGTCCCCGTCGCCCAAGCCGTCCGTCGCCTCTTCGCCGATCCCGCGGGTGTTCGCGATACCTGCCATCCTCGCGCTCGCCTGGCCGGCCGCTGGCCGGGCGAACGCCCAGCCGACCACCGACCGCCTGACGCTCGATCGATATCTGCAGATGGAGACGGTCAGCGATCCGCGTCTCTCACCCGACGGCCGAGAGGTGGCCTATGTCCGAGAGTGGATCGACGTCATGTCGGATGCCCGGAAGTCCGCCATCTGGATCGTGAACGCGGACGGCAGTCGCGGCCGCTACCTGACCGAGGGCACCTCGCCGCGTTGGTCGCCCTCGGGCGAGCGACTCGCCTTCTTGGCGTGCGGGACGCCGGGGGGCGACAGGAGCGCGCTGACCGACTGTGCGCCGGGCGCTCACCAGCAGATCTACGTGCGCATCATGGCGGGTGACGGCAGCGGTGCGATCACCCAGGTCACCCGTCTCACAGAGGACGCCAGCAACATCCACTGGTCTCCCGACGCCCGACAGGTCGCGTTCACCCAGTTCGTGCCGGAGCAGGGCGGCTGGCGTCTGGACTTGCCCGGCAAGCCCGAGGGGGCCACGTGGACCGACGAGCCTCGGGTGATCGATCAGGCGGACTACCGCCAGGATCGTCGAGGCTTCGACCGCCACGGCTCCGTGCACATCTTCGTGGTTCCGGCTGAAGGCGGGACGCCGCGTCGCCTCACCCAAGGACCGCACGACCACGGCGCTCCGCAGTGGAGCCCGGATGGGCAAACCGTGTACTTCGACGGCTACCGTCACGAGGACGTCGACCGCACGTGGTATGCCGGTAGCTATCTGGGGCGGCCTTCCCGGATCTACGCCCTCGACCTCGACACGCGCGAGATTCTCGAGCTACGCGATCACGAGGCGACCGACGAACAACCCGTGGTCTCACCGGACGGCATGCTGGTCGCCTTTCTCTCGTCCGACCGCACCGAGAACACCTACGTCGATCGCACGCTGTTTGTCATGAGACCAGACGGCTCGGGCGTTCGGTCGATCTCGACCGAGTTCGATCGCCGAATTCGTAACGCTCGCTGGGCCCCGGATAGTAGCGGCGTCTACTTCACCGCCGAGAGCGAGGGCACGCGCGACCTCTACCTGGCGGCCACGACCGGCGGCGTGCGTCGGATCACAGAGGGCCGACACGATCTCATCGTCACCGATGTCGGCACGAGCGGCACGGCCGTCGGTGTGCTCTCGAGCCCGCGCGTGCCGTCCGACATCGTCCGCGTTGCGCTGTCGAGCCCGACGCCAGAGCGGATCACGGCGGTGAACGACGACCTGCTGGACGGGGTGGCGTTGGGGGAGGTGGAGGACTTCTGGTACGAGTCGACCGACGGTCTGCGCGTCCAGGGTTGGATCATCAAGCCGCCAGACTTCGATCCGAGCCGCAAGTATCCGCTCTTCCTCACCGTTCACGGCGGACCGCACGGCATGTACGACTTCGGCTTCGATTTCTCGTTCCAGAATTTCGCCGCCAACGACTACGTCGTGCTCTACACCAACCCCCGCGGCTCGAGCGGGTACGGCGACGCGTTCGGCAACGGGATCGAGAACGACTATCCCGGCAAGGACTTCGACGACCTGATGCACGGGGTCGAGACGGTCGTCGACCGCGGATACGTCGATCCGGAAAATCTCTTCATCGGCGGGTGCAGCGGCGGCGGCACGCTCGCCGCGTGGGCCGTGACCCAGACCGACCGGTTCGCCGCGGCAGTGGCGCGCTGTCCGATCACCAACTGGATCTCGTTCGTCGGAACCACGGACGGCACGTCGTGGTACAAGACCTTCGCGGCATTTCCCTGGGAAGATCCCAGCGATCATCTCCGCCGCTCACCGCTGATGCATGTCGCGAACGTCACGACGCCGACGCTCATCATGGTGGGAGAGTATGATCTACGAACCCCCGTGGCGCAGGCCGAGGAGTTCTACGTCGCGCTCAAGATGCAGCAGGTGCCGACCCGGTTGATCCTCATGCAGGAGGAGTGGCACGGCACGACGCGCAAGCCCTCGAACTTCATGCGTACACAGCTCTACATGATGGAGTGGTTCGAGGAGTACATGAGCGACGGTCTGAAGCGATCCTGGAAGGCCACGGACACGGCGAGTCAGTGAGGCATCTCCCGCGCGTGAAGACCTCAAGCCAGCAGTACCGGGCGCTGTTCCCCAGGCCGCGCGAAGGCAGGCTCCGGCAGACGTGTGCGTCGCGGAGGCCGGCTATCTCGGGTCGTTCGTGACAAGTAGAGACCAAGGATGAAGAAGCGTACATATTGGCAGGACAACCTGCGGCTGGTCGCCTCGTGCTTGGTGATCTGGTTCGTCGTGTCGTTCGGTTTCGGTATTCTGTTGATCGACCCTCTCAACCGAGTCCAGATCGGCGGTTTTCGGCTGGGTTTCTGGTTCGCTCAGCAAGGTAGCATCTACGCATTCGTCGCACTGATCTTCTTCTACGCTTGGCGCATTTCGGCGATCGACAGATACCACAACGTTGACGAGGACTGAGCGTGGACCTGCAAACGCTGACATACCTCGTCGTCGGTGCCTCCTTCGCGCTCTACATCGCGATCGCGTTGTCGTCGAGGGCCAGGAGCACGGGCGAGTTCTACGTCGCGGGTAAGCACGTGCATCCGGTCGCAAACGGCATGGCCACCGCTGCGGACTGGATGTCCGCGGCGTCGTTCATCTCCATGGCCGGCCTCATCGCGTTCCTCGGGTACGACGGTACGGTCTATCTCATGGGCTGGACCGGTGGATTCGTGTTGCTCGCGCTGCTCCTCGCCCCGTATCTCCGAAGATTCGGCAAGTTCACCGTGCCAGAGTTCATCGGCGACCGCTTCGACTCACGGATCGCTCGGGTGGTCGCCGTCTTCTGCTTGATCATCATTTCCTTCACCTATATCGCGGGCCAGATGCGGGGCGTGGGGATCGTCTTTTCGCGATTCCTCGACGTCGACATCTCGGTGGGCCTCTTTGTTGGCATGGGGGTCGTCTTCTTCTACGCGGTGCTGGGGGGCATGAAGGGCATCACCTACACCCAGGTCGCGCAGTATTGCGTGTTGATCTCCGCCTATACCGTTCCGGCCGTGTTCATCTCGTTGCAGGTGACTGGCACGCCCATCCCGCAGATCGCCTTCGGTAGCCCGGTCGCCGACGGCGGTGGCTTTCTCCTAGAGAAGCTCGACCGGATCGTGACGGAACTCGGCTTCGGCGCCTACACCAGTGGCACGAAGAGCCGCGTCGACGTCTTCTTCATCACGATGGCGTTGATGATCGGTACGGCCGGGCTCCCACACGTCATCGTACGCTTCTTCACGGTGCCACGCGTGCGCGACGCGCGCATGTCTGCCGGATACGCGCTCTTGTTCATCGCGATGCTCTACACCACCGCGCCCGCGGTCGGTGCGCTCGCACGGCTCAGCTTGATGGAGACGATTCAGGTCGGCCCCGTCGGAACAGCCGATGGCAACCTCGCCTACGAGGATCGGCCCGAGTGGTTCAAGACCTGGGAACGCACGGGCCTCTTGCGGTTCGAGGACAAGAACGCCGACGGTCACATTCAGTACTACAACGACGAGAACGCCGACTTTTCCGCGGCCGCTCGAGTGTACGGTTGGCAGGGCAACGAGGTATCGGTTGACCGCGACATCCTCGTGCTCGCCAATCCTGAGATCGCGGGACTTCCAGACTGGGTGATCGCGTTGGTCGCCGCGGGAGGAATCGCTGCCGCGCTCTCGACGGCCGCCGGTTTGTTGCTGGTGATTTCTGCGGCGGTGTCCCACGATCTCCTGAAGGGCGTGTTCGCGCGTCAGATGACCGAGCGCAGCGAGCTCCTTGCGGGGCGGGTTAGTGCCGCGGTCGCGATCCTCTTGGCGGGCTACCTCGGCTACAGCCCGCCCGGATTCGTCGCGCAGGTCGTCGCGCTCGCATTCGGGCTCGCGGCCGCATCCCTCTTCCCGGTCATCCTGCTCGGGATCTTCAGCCTCCGGGTGAACAAGGAAGGAGCGATTGCCGGGATGCTGACCGGGTTGGTCTTCACGCTCGGCTACATCGTCTACTTCAAGGGCGTGTTCGTGGCACCGTTTGCAGAAGACGTGGCGGAGAACTGGTTGTTTGGGATCTCGCCCGAGGGGATCGGGACCCTCGGCGCGCTCTTGAACTTCGCGGTCGCGATCGGCGTTAGCGCAGTGACGCCACCGCCGCCGCCGCACGTGCGGGAGCTGGTCGAGCGTATTCGGGTGCCGTCCTGAGGACCACGGCTGTTTCACACCTACTTCCATTTCAGGAGCAACTATGAGACACGCATCATGGGCGGTTGTAGCCGCGGCGTTGGTCATCCTCACCGGAAGCTCTGGCGGGCTTCTCGGGCAGACATCCGGAGGGTGGACCACGCTCTTCGATGGGACGAGTCTAGAAGGTTGGAGGCAACTGGGCGATGCGAACTGGGAGATCGTGGAGGGCGCCGCCCAGGCTGACCGCGGCAGAGGCTTCCTGGTCAGCGAATCCTCCTATGACGATTTTCATCTGAAGCTCGAGTTCTGGGTGGACCCGGACGCGAACAGTGGCATCTTCATCCGATGCTCGGACCCGAACGAGGTCACGGACGCGAATTCGTACGAGGTGAATATCTTCGACAAGCGCCCCGACCAAGACTACCAAACCGGCGGGATCGTCAACGTGGCCAAGCCCACCAGCGTCATCGACTCCGGGAATCGCTGGAACACCTACGAGATCGTGGCCGAGGGCGCGAACCTGCGCGTCACGCTGAACGGCACGGTGACCGTCGACATCGAGGACCGCAAGTTCTCCGGGGGGCCTTTCGCGCTGCAGTACGCGGCGGGCACGGTGAAGTTCAGGAACGTGCAGATCCGGCCCCTCTGAACCGCGTCACTTGTGCCGCGCCAACGGCGACGTGGGGGCTCGCGAGCCACGCCAACGTGGCGGCGTGGACCAGTGAGGATGCGAGGGGCGGCTAGCAGCCGTTCGCGCGCGCCACGTCGCCGGCCTGCTCGAGGGTGGTGGTCGCCCCGGTGAGCGCCCGCACGACACCGGTCGCCTGCTCCCTGGCGACGCTCCACTCCTGCTGCTCGATGGCCTCGCGCACACCCGGCAGGGTCTTGGCCGCATAGCCCTCGTAGTAGCCGGGCGCGTACAGCTGGTTCCGGTACCACGGGCGGCGCGGCAGGCCGCGTTCGTCGACGAAGTTTCGATCGACCTTCATGATCAGGCCGTTGAGCTCGTCGAGCGCCCGCGTCCGCGTTTGGAGCGCCGCCTGGCCGCAGCCGAGCAGCCCGCCGACCGCACGGTTGGTCCGGACCGCTGCGGCGCGCATCCGGGTATTGGCCACCGCGATGGCGGCCAGCGCGTCGCGCACCTCACCCTCGCTGTCGAGGTCGGCCAGCTCGTCGAGATACCGACCGATGGCATCGGCCGTACCGGTCGAGTCGAACGGCAGCACCTCGGCGTTCGTCAACCGCATCACGAGTCGCCCCGTCACGTCGGCCTGGGCCACCCCGTACTCGTAGCCGGGGTCGCCGAACTTCTGGAACCAGGTCAACGTGTCGTAGAGAGAGTGATAGATCCCCTGTCCCTCCTCGTAGCCCACGCCGAGCGAAGGCACGCCGAGGTGGTCCAGGAACACCGTCCAGTCGGATCCCGAGCCGAGAGCATCCAGATGCAGCGGATCGCCGGGCTGCTGTGCCTTCCACGCCTCGTACAGACTCGTTCGTGATGGATGGGGCGCGTCACGCGTGGTCTCGATGGTGAACTTCTCGAGCGAGTGCGTACCGGCAGCGTTCCACGTGCCCGCGGTGTAGCTCTCCCGGTTGATGTAGACCACCATGTTCTCGCGGAGCTCGTCGGCGAATTGCTCGCCGTACTCCGTCGATCCGAGCAGGAAGTACTCCTCGCCGCCCCAGCTGCCGAACTGGATGCTCCGGCGGGGCGCGAAGCCCTGATCGACCGCCGCCGCGATCCCACGCGCCGTCTCCAGCAGCGGACCGATACCGCTCATCGGGTCCTGTGCACCGAGCATCCAGGAGTCGCGGTGGCCAGCGACCAGCACCACCCGGTCGGGCTCGACCGAGCCTTTGATCGTGCCGAAGACGTTCCAGACCGGGCGCGTCTGGTAGTCCTGTTCGACGTGCATCGACACGGTCGCCGGGCCCGGGCCGATGTGATACGCGAGGGGCAACCCACCCTGCCACTCGCGGGGGACGGCCGGACCCTCGAGGTGCCGAAGGAGCTTCAGGGCCTCGCCGTATGAGATCGGGTGGGCCGGAATCTTCTGGATGCTCTCGGCCTCCGCCATGGGGATCCGCTCGACACCTGGGATCGACGGCTCGAAGGGGGTGACCGGGTCACCCGGATAGATGGGCACGTCGAGATAGCTGCCGGTTTGGACGCCTTGCCACGGCCGCCATCTACCATCGGGATAGACGTCGCCCCTGACGTAGCCGTCATCCGCGGGATCCGAGTAGACGATCGCCCCGATGGCGCCGCGCTTGGCGGCCTCCCGGACCTTCATGCCCCGCATCTGGGCCGGGCTGCCGCCGTAGCGGGTGAGGACGATCTTGCCCTCGATCGAGATCCCCTGCTCTTCGAGCCAGCGGTAGTCCTGGAGCCGGCCGTAGTTGACGTAGACGAGCTCGCCGCCGACGTCGCCCGGCGTCACGTACGCGGCCATCGGCGGAGGGAGTCCCTCGATCGAGGTGTCGGGGTCCTCGGGGATCGGCGGCTCGGTCACGGCGATCTCCGCGGTCTCGGGAGCCGTCAGCGTGATCCGATTCTCGCCGGCCCAGGGCACGAGGATGTCGTACTTGAACATCTGCGTCTCGTAGCCGAGCTCATCGAGCTGGTCGCGGAAGTACAGTGCGTACTCGTAGTTCTCCGGGGTGCCGGCGTGGTGCCGCTTGCGGGTCAGGATGCGGTGATGCTCCGCCATCCTCGTCGCGTCCGGGACTGCCGCCATGATCCGCTCGAATGCCTGCTCCTGGTCCGCCGCATCGGCCGAGAAACCCATCATGCCGGCCGATGACTGCCCCATCAGCGTCGCGCCAAGGCCGGCCAGGAGCACACCCACGGCGGCACCCGCAACGAGCCGATTCGACGCTCCAGGAATTCCAATCTTCATGTCGATGTGCTCCTCCTCGGTTGCCGCCACACGCGGGGCCGATTATACCGGCTGAACCCAGGGTCCAGACTCTGCGGCCCCCGTCGAACGCACGCGTGAGGTCTTGAGCACCGAACAATGTCTGGAGTCGGGCCGACTCGAAGTCGCCGCTGCCCGAATGTCACGAGGCTTTGATCAGAGCGCACCCGACGCACATGGCTGGCATCATCCAGACGCCCGGCCCGACAGGTATCGGACCACGCGGGCGACGGTGTCCCGATCGAGATCTGGCTCGTACAGCTGGCGGAACATCGCCACCTTCCGCTGCACGGGATCGGTGATGCCAGCCTCGATGAGGCGCGACTCCACCAGAGCCTTCGCTGCGCCGAACATCGAGGTCGCCATCTCGAGCCGCTCCCTTCCGGAGCGCCGCATCAGCAGCCTCCGCTGGAGGTCGAGCACCTCAGGGTTCGTATCGAGGAAGTCGATTGTCATGTTGTCATGGCGCGAGATCGTCGACAAGATCGCGGATCGAGAGCTCTCCAGCCCATTGTCGGATGTACGGCCAGTCGAGGTCAGGAACTGACGAGGTCAGGTTCCTGGCGTCTCGCAACTGCAGCTCGGAATCGCTCGCCCGG
>PVBE010258568.1_pt1 | contig 11595 bp, 10 predicted proteins | sample 1631181 | NCBI WGS metagenome assembly PVBE01 (sample SAMN08397723, study PRJNA350692) | Marine metagenome, whole genome shotgun sequencing project. | isolation source: water | place: Pacific Ocean | collected 2012-04 | reverse complement strand
CCAGGAGTTCCACACGTTGGACACCACCATCAAATCTTTTGAAAAGTCCACCGGGTCCTTACTTCACCGAGAACCAGGTGGCACCAAGTGCCAGGCACTACCCCTGGGAAAGTGGGCTCGGTGGAAACAGTCGGACTGCCCACTACCCTACATCTCCGTAGTGGAAGAAATCAACTTTTTAGGGGTCAAACTGACAGCAAACACGTCAGTGTCAAGAAGATTGAATGGAGAAGAGTTGGTTGAAAAAGTCCAAAGAAGAATCAACATTTATAAGGCCAGCAGACACATCCCCCTAATTTGCAAACCACACATTGCAAACACTTTCCTGTTGTCGACCATATCTTACAAAGCGGCCGTCCTGGACTTGAGGCAACAAGATATTCAAAAGTTGGGCTCGATAATCAAGTCATGGATCACTCAACATCTATTGAGGAAACCGAATGAAGTGATGCTCTACAGAAGTAAAGAATTTGGAGGGCTGCAACTTGTGAACGTCAAAGCGAGGACAATGGCAAACTTGCTAAAAACCTTCATCGACCAAAGTTCTTACGGCTCGCCTTTCTTCAACAACTACCTCAATGCAATTTTTAGGATCTTTGTCACAGAAGAGGTGCAGATGCAAGGAATGAAAAGACCTTCATATGTGAACCAAGAGATGATATCAATCATAAAAGAAGCAATTGCTGAAGGTGAAGATGTAAAAAGGCTCACAACCAAGATGTGGCAAGACCGCATTACGAAAAGGTCAATCACTCATCTGAGAATGGAGAATGGTGAATGCACTCTGGTTGAGACCACCCAGGAGAGCAGAAACTGGGAGGTAGACTGGGACACTGCATGGACCTCCGCCTCAACAAAGGGACTCTCACCCGGCCAGAAGTCGACCCTGTTTGAGTTTTCAAACAACCTCTGCGTCAATAACCAGTACCTGAAGAAAATTGGAAAGTCTCCGACGCCTCAATGCTCATTCTGTGGTGAGACTGATGCCCGACTCCACTTCCTAGCATGCCCTCACTCTGACGGCCTTGGTTTGGCAGTGGTGTCGATATTGATGGAGAGTGCAGACGACACCTTCACGGCGGACAAGTTGGCGGTTCTCGACCTGAAGCTGCAACAACATTTGCTCCTTCCTGCTCTCCTTGTCATGGGAGAAGCTATACGTCTCATCCTCGAGAAGAGAAGAAGTGGTAAAAGGGTTGACATATCAAAAGGTGCAGCCCTAATCAAAGCAAAAGCCACCAGCACAGCAAGAGTGAGGAAACACTACAACTGTGGACCAATTGTACTCGACTGGTGCGAACGTTTTATGGTCAAAAATCAACATCATGCAGAGGCCATAGAGCTGCTGAAACAACGCAGTGCCATGTCTCCGATTCCAACCGGCGCCCCAGCCCCCTCTCAAGATACTGCCACCCACCCTCTCACCCCTGCAGCTCAGGAGCAGATGCTTCCCCCTCCCCACCCTCTCCGACTTCCATCCCCACTTCCTCTGGGTCTGCAACCATCGCCACCTGCAACGACATCCTCCTAAAAGACACACGCAAACTTGCAAAACTCGCGAAAGAAAACAAAAACCGCGCCACTAAAGAAGATGTTCAAGAGGGACTAGTAGCAACCATAAAAGTAGTCTTTCCAGAGCCTCAATTTCGAGGGCAAACAAAACAAGAACTCGGAACTCCAGCAATTGAAAAAATAGTCTATGACATTGTTAAACAAGGTCTCACAGACTGGTTTAATGGCGCCGGCCCAAAACGTCATGTAAATCTACTCAGAGACAAAATGTCTAATGCGATAATTAACAGGGTTAGCTCTAAGCAATTGCTTGAAACAAAGCGCCGGGCAGCGAGCATGGGTTCAACTGGAATGCCGGAAAAACTAGCTGACTGTAGAGTTCATGGGCCTGATTCGGAACTTATTATTGTCGAAGGAGACTCTGCTGCAGGTCCAGCAAAAGCTGGTAGAAATTCAGAGAATATGGCTATTCTGCCACTAAGAGGCAAAGTCGTGAATGCAGAAAAGTCATCTCTAAAACAGGTTCTAGACAACACTGAAGCCCAGGCTCTATTTACGGCAGTAGGAGCAGGGTCGGGTGAAGAATTTGAGATAGAAGCTGCAAGGTATGGAAGAATTGTTATTCTCTGTGACGCTGATGTCGATGGAAGCCACATCCGCTGTCTCCTGTTAACACTGATGCATAAATACATGCGTCCAATGCTCGAAGAAGGGCGCGTATTCGCTGCTCAACCTCCACTGTTTTCAACAAGGATCGGAGACACTATCCATAGAGCTTTCTCAGAAAGTGAACGAGATTCCATTACAGCTAAATTAACCAAAGGTGGGCGAAAAGCCGAAAATATAACTTGGAATCGATTCAAAGGATTGGGGGAAATGAACGTGGATGAATTAGCTGAATGTGCTTTGAATCCTAAAACACGAATACTTCGTCAAATGACAATGAGTGACGTAGCTGCTGCTAAGAAAGCAGCAAAGGCATTTGACACTCTAATGGGTTCGGATGTTGGTAAGCGTCGTGATTATTTAATTGCCAACAGCAGCCTTCTAGACCAGTCGGTTCTAGATTTCTAATGTTTAAAATTCCTCGAACTTTTTCCTACTCGTCAGCTTCCATGTTCAAACAATGCCCGAGACGCTGGAAACACAAATATATAGACAAGTTGCCTGACCCCGCAGGTGAAGCAGCTCTTATCGGCACATTCGCTCATGATGTACTAGAACAACTTTGTGAAGAAGAACCCGCTCGACGAACAGAAGTAAAAGCCAAAGAAATCGCTGGTAAAAGTTGGGCAGAATTTGCAGAAAAAAAAGATTTCAAAAACCTCAAACTTGATGAAGAATCCCAAAGAGCATTTCGTTGGCAAACTTGGAATGCGATTCAAGGGTTATGGCAATTAGAAGATCCTGCAGCAATTGAAGTAGAGGCAACCGAGCAGAAACTGTCAACATCACTCTCAGGAGTTCCTTTCTTTGGAATCGTTGACCGGCTAGATCGAAATGAAGATGGCATAACAGTGGTTGATTACAAAACTGGAAAATTCAATAATGAAAATATTGGTCAAGTGCTTTTATATTCTGCTGCCGTAGCCAGTGAAACTGGTGAACAACCTTCTAAAGCTCGACTCCTCTATCTTGGAAGTAAAAAAAAGAAAATCGCTCCACAAATTGTTGAAACTGATGTCTCTGAAAATCGGCTTACAGAAGTAGTCGAGGGTTTATCCGACACTTGGAACAAGCTAAAAGCCCACTTGAAGCGTGAAGAATTTGAACCTGTCCCCACCCCTCTTTGTGGTTGGTGTTCATTTATTACGGAATGTGAAGATGGAATTAAATTTATAAAAAAAAGAGCCTCTTTAGGAAAACTAAGACCTGATACTCCTGCTAAGGCATCGCTTGGTCTTTAAGACTTAGCCTTTTTACGCTTCTTCCAAAAAATAGCCAAAGAAAATAAAACAACAGTAGCAATTAATGCGCCGAGTCGATTCGCTCTATCTGCATTCTCATCAATGCTCTCTACTGGTGGCACTTCAAACGGTCGGAAATCTTCACCATTTGTTGGAGTTTCCTTTTCTTGCTCTTTTGTGGAATCTGCGTTTATATGAACACCTTCAGAAAACTCCTCGACTCCGTCAAAAGTGTCGTCATTTGTCTTACTATCACCATCAAGCAAAGCATCTACGGGGCTTTCTTTCGGTGCTGCCGGCCGGGAACGTACAGCTTCAGGATCATACGTAGCCATCAGAGTCCTCCTCATTGGAATCGTTTTCAGAATAGTCATCATGTAGCAGGAGCGTCAAAAGATTATCAAACTCTGCTGCCGCTTCTAATGAACCTGATCGGTTGCCCAAACCATGTATCGGTAAAGATTGAGCTGAAGCTTCGGCCACTGCCGTACGTAAATGAATCTTGGGTAATTTAAACTCCGAATAAGCTTCTTCAAGTTTTGCGTTCCAATAACTATCATCTCGAGTTCTTCCAAGACGGTTTACAGCAATTCCAGCAATGATTGGTTTGGAGTCAGCTCTGCGTGTTTGGATCTTTTCTATTGTCTGGATCATTCTTGCGACACCGTCAACAGACCATGCCCCAGGTTCTGTGACAACGAGAGTCATGTCAACTGCAAAAAGAGCATTAACTGTAAGTAATCCAAGAGAAGGTGGACAATCAACAATGACAAGAGGCCAGTTGGAATTTTCAAGAGAAAGCGACAGGCGGTTTTGAGCTCCAAGAGGGTCTGTAGCTAGTTGTGGCTCACAAACAGAAAGATCTGGAGTTGAGGCAGCCACATAAGGAACTTCGCCACAATCAGATGGCCAGTTTGATCGTTCTGCAACTTTGTTGATCCCTCCAGGGAAGTCGTCTTCTAAAACGTTTACAACTCCTTTAGTGGGTTCGTATACCCCTAATCCTGTAGTTGCGTTTCCCTGTGGGTCTAAGTCCACAATCAAGGTTTCTAAATCTTTTTTAGCAGCAGAAGAAGCAAGACCTAAAGTAACACTGGTTTTACCCACCCCACCCTTTTGATTCACTATCGCTATTGATACCACATAGAAAACCTAGACCAGTTCGCGACAGAAAAGTTGTAAATAACTTAAACAGGTATCGTGTAGCGATGCCGGAACTACCCGAAGTTGAATCAATTCGACGTCAATTAGAGCCATTAATCACTGGAAAAACAATAATTAAAGGTCACTCTTTTCCTTCAAAAAAATTTTCACAAGCCAAGTTAGCTTCAGGTTTTGATGTTCTATCAGTTAAACGGAGAGGCAAATACCTGCTAGTAAATCTAGAAAAGGAATCAGGTGGAAGAAGCAAACTTAAGGAACTCATCATTCACCTCGGAATGACTGGGAGTGTATCTGTAGTCGAAGAGAAGCCAGATGATCCATATGTCAGGGCTCAATGGGAACTCGATGACGGCCGAACTCTACTTTTTAGAGACATTAGACGTTTTGGCAGAATTGCATTTGTAAATCCGAATGATTACAAATCACTACCGACTCTCAATAACATCGGCCCTGAACCCTTTGATTCGAAATTGACTGCTGCTAATTTCCACAAATCTCTTTCCTCTTCAAAAAGTCATATAAAGACAAAACTTCTCTCTCAGCGCATTATCGCTGGGTTAGGAAACATATATGTGGATGAATCGCTTTGGAGGTCACACATAAACCCCATTGCTAGGCGAATTGGAAAGGAACGTTCTGAATCTTTACTCTTTTCAATTAGAGAAGTTTTGTCTGAGGCGATAAAAAATGGCGGCACCACTTTTCGAGACTATAGGACACCTGATGGTCTAACGGGAAAAAATCAACATAACCTGGATTGCTACGGAAGAGCTGGGGAAGCATGCAATGCTTGCTCTTCTATATTGAAGAATCGAGTTGTTGGCCAACGTTCGACCACGTGGTGTCCAAAGTGTCAAGTCAGCTGATTGCTCTCTGGCCAACCTGAAGGTAATTTGAGTATGATCTCTTTAGAGAGGTGAAAATTGAATCAAGATCTTTCTAAAAATACTGAAACTACTCAAACAGATAATGAAAAAGTTAATTTTTATAATTCGCTGACATCTGAGGTTGGTTCAACAGGAAAAATTGAAGTGGCACGTGACCGTGCCAGTGAGCCTGTAATTAGATCATGGTGTGATGCCATGTCAGAGAGCAACCCTCTTTACATCAATCAAGATTTTGCGAACGATTCAAAATACGGAGGGATCATAGCCCCACCTGCAATGCTGCAAGTTTGGACTATGTCAGGTCTTCATCTAGGAAGCCAATTTCAAAGAGATACTAAGGATTCGCCGAGCGCAGGTGTTTATCAACTACTTGATGAAGCTGGTTTCACAGGCGTAGTAGCAACAAACGCTACTTACCACTATGACGAAGTCATCAAACCAGGTGATTTAATTTCCGCTAGTCAAAAATTGCTTGACATTTCAGAAGAGAAAACGACTGCTATCGGTATAGGTCATTTTGTTACAACCGAAACAATATATTCTGACGACTCCGGGAAAAAGGTTGGCTCGATGGAATTTAGAGTGCTCAAATTCCGACCCGGTACTGGCAAAAAAAATGAACAGAACACCCAAAAACCGCCAAGACCTAAACCGGCTTCTAATAGTTCAACCGACTGGTTTTGGGATGCATGCAATAATAAAGAATTACGGATTCAGTCTTGTACGGAATGTGCAAATCTACAACACCCACCCGCTGTTCGCTGCCTGTCGTGTGGCTCTATTTCGCTTGACAGCGTTGCAGCAACTGGCAAAGGCACTCTCCACAGTTGGACTATCGCCCATTACCCCCAAGTTCCAGCTTTTGAATACCCACTAATCGTTGGCCTGGTCGAATTAGAGGAAGGAGTACGCTTAGTCTCGAATATAACCGATGTGGAAGCAGAGGCTCTTGAAATAGGCATGCCGTTAGAACTTCATTGGCTAAATGTTGACGATGAATTTACATTGCATCAATTCAAACCAATACAAAATGAAAACCAAAGCAAAGAGTTTGAAAATAACGAAACAGACGACAGTAGCGGTCAAACTTTTGATTCTGATCAAAACAATTCGGAAACGGAAACTGTTAATACGGAAGCCTCAAAACTCAACCCAGACAACATTCAAATAGGTGACGAACTGCCAGTCTCTCCAGTACCCATAACAACGCTTCTCATAGTTTCAACTGCTTTAGCTACACGCGACTACCAAGATGTGCATCATGACCCTAAAGCCGCTCAATCTAAAGGAATGCCTGATATTTTCATGAACATTCTGACTTCCGCCGGAATCGTTAGCCGTTGGGTGAACGATTGGGCAGGACATGAAATTGATTGGGACTCGATCGAATTAAGACTAGGTGCACCTAACTATCCTGGTGACACTATGACTCTTTCAGGTTCAATCTCAGATAAAACTGAACAAGGAAACCAAATATCTTTAGAAATATCATTCTTTGGCAAAAACGACAGAGGACTGCACGTCTCAGGAAATGCAAAAATACGTCTAGCAAAAAGTATTAAGGAGGATTAAATGAGCCCTAATTTTTCCTCTAAAACAGCGATTGTAGGAATTGGTGCCACTGAATTTTCAAAAGACTCGGGCCGAACCCCTATGGAACTTGCTGTCGAAGCTTGTGAGGCGGCTTTAAAAGACGCCGGAGTGGATGCTTCAGATGTTGATGGGATAGTGACTTTCAGTGCTGAACAAAATTTTGAAATTGAAGTTGCAAGAAATTTAAGAATCCCTTCATTGAGTCATTTCAGCATGATCCCTCATGGTGGGGGCGCAGCATGCGGAACTATTGGTCAAGCTGCTTCAGCAATTTTTTCGGGTTCGGCCAACTACATACTTTGCTACCGTGCCTTCAACGAAAGATCTTGGCATAGGTTCGGCAGTGGAGTGCAAGACAAACATGGCGGAGCGGAAGCATTTGATATTACTTTCGGATGGACTTCACCGTTTGGCCTTCTAACTCCTGCAAGCTGGGTTGCGATGTTTGCCACTCGCTACATGCACTTGTCTGGAGCTACTTCTGAAGATTTTGGGCGCGTAGCAGTTACCGATAGAGGATTCGCTGCAACAAACCCTGCGGCTTTTTTCTATGAAAGGCCAATTACTTTAGAAGAGCATCAAGAAAGTAGATGGATCGTTGAGCCTCTTCATCTTTTGGACTGCTGCCAAGAATCAGATGGCGGACAAGCAATTCTTGTCACTTCTCTTGAACGCGCTAGAGATCTCCCTAATCCTCCTGCAGTAATAGCGTCAGCCGCTCAAGGATCAGCAGATGACCAGCAAGCGATGAGAAGCTACTACAGGGATGACATTACGAGAATTCCAGAAATGAAATTATGTGCAGACCAATTATGGAAAAATACTGGTCTGAAACCATCTGATATTCAAGTGGCGAATATTTATGACCACTTCACCCCACTGTTTCTTCCTCAACTAGAAGAATTTGGATTCTGTGAAAAAGGTGAAGCGAAAGAATTTTTACGTGATGGCAATATTGAGATGGGTGGCCTATTGCCAACAAATACTAATGGCGGGCAATTGGGGGAAGCATACATACATGGCATGAACGGTATAGCAGAAGCTGTCCGTCAAATCCGAGGAACCTCAGTTAATCAAGTCGAAAACGTTGAAAATGCTTTGGTCACCGCAGGAACTTCTGTGCCTACTAGTGCACTAATATTGAGTCAAGATCACTAAAAAATTCACTATATGACCTCTTTCATGGTGGTGGGAGATCTACGCTCGCATTATGGGTGTTAAGAGGTTTATCTTTTGCATTAGTTCTGTAGCTATTTTGGCTACCGCTACCCTCCCGAGCGCCTATGCAGGTCCTTATGACAAAGAAATAGATAACTTGCAAAAGCAGATTGATGAAGTTAACTCTGACATTGACAATATAAAAAATGACGTTAATACAGAAGAACAAAAAATCGTCGACCTGCAAAATGAACTTTTAGAAATAGATGAAACTATTGCAGAAGCTGAGGCATTGATAAATAGTGAAGATGCCCAACTTGTGAAATACCCGATAAAACTCGAGTTACTAGCAGATGACTATATAGAAGTCTGGTCATCTCGCTCAGAACCATTCCAGCTTCGGCGTGAACTAGCTATCGATTCCTATGTGAGAAATGACGAGAGAATGAACTCCGTCCTTACACAATCTGCCCAATTAACCGACGAGACCCTCCGAGGTATTAGAAGTCAAATACTTTACAAGGCTCTTATCGATGAGACGGAAGGAAGGCTCGAATCGGTCGATTCTAAAATGCGTATTACTGGAGAACGTGTTTCAGGAGTCCATGAAGAAATAGACGCAGCTCGAAGTAAGCAAAAAGATAACGTTCTAATTCAACAAGAAGCTCGTTCTCGCATACCTGCGGTAAAGGAAAGAATTTCAGATCTACGTTCGGGAATAGTTGATCTTGAAAACAACATTGAGAATTTAAAGGTTGAGATAAACATACTTGACGGAGAAATAGAAAGATACCGTCTGTTAGAACTGTCTAAACAATGGACTGGCCTTCCCGGAACTGACATTCGTCGACCAGCCCTCGCTGTGAAAATCGACAATGTTTCAATTGCTAGGCCACAAGCGGGAATCAATCAAGCTGATGTTGTTTACGAAGAACTCGTAGAGGCGGGTTTAACTCGTCTTATCGCTATTTTCCAAACAACAGATTCACGAGTAGTTGGACCTGTTCGGTCAGCTAGAACTTCTGATCCACCCCTCCTAACCGGTTTCGATAGCCCACTTTTCGCCTACTCTGGGGCTAACCGTGGAACCAGAGAAGTGGTAAAAGACTCTGATCTTACTGATGTTGGATATGACGCTTCTCGTGAGAGTTACTGGCGTTCGACATCACGGAGAGCTCCTCATAATCTTTTCACTTCAACTGAAAGACTCTGGTCTCAACATCCAGATAGGGATGAAATCCCCGAACCTCCATTTACTTTCAGAACAGAAAATGCACCTCTTCACGCTAACGCTAAACAAGCAACCGGAGTTTTTGTAGATTTTGGTCATGCAGAAATAGATTATGCATGGAATGGCAAAGGATGGGAACGTACCCACAATGGCGAACCCCACGGTGACGGTGACGGTGTGCGAGTAGCTCCTGCAAACGTAGTTATTCAATTTATTTCTTATGGAAAAAGTGTCGCTGACTCAAGATCTCCTGAGGCAATAACAGAAGGAAGTGGCAAGGTTTGGGTATTTACTGATGGGCATCTAATCGAAGGCGAGTGGGAACGAAAGAAAGACTCAGAACCAGCAGAAATAACTTCGGATGGAATACCCATTAGATTGACTCCTGGAAATACATGGGTGGCATTGGCCAAGACTGGCACAGCGACTTGGCGTTAGGCCAAATTTTGATTAGATAGAAAGAAGATCCGAAGGAGCGCTTCCATCGCCCGTTACAGTCAGACGCTTCACCCCTTCTTCTAAGACAAGAATTGTATGTTCAAATTGGGCGGTACGCCTTCCATCTCTCGTAACTGCTGTCCAATTATCACTCCACATCTGTGCCGATGGCTCACCAAGCGTCAGCATCGGCTCGATAGTAAAGGTCATTCCTGTCAGTATTTCTGTTGAGGCATAAGGGTCATAGTAGTGAGGGATCTGAAGCGAACTATGAAATTCGGTTCCAACACCATGACCTATGAATTCACGAACTACTCCTAAGCCATGACGCTTTGCGTGCCTTTCAATCGCTCTACCTATTACGTTCACAGGCCTTCCAGGTTTGACGGCTTCAATTCCTAAATCCATTGCCCTTCGGGTCTCTTTTATCAAATGGATATCTCTTTCACTTATTTCTCCGACCGGGAAGGTAACCGAGGTGTCACCGTGAACACCGTCGTAGTAAACCGTTACGTCTATGTTCACAATGTCGCCTTCTTGTAATGGACGACTATCTGGAATCCCGTGACATATGACCTCGTTTACCGATGTGCAAACAGACTTTGGGAATCCCCTGTAATTAAGTGGACTTGGATAAGCGTCGAAAGACAGGATCATCTCGTGCACTATTTCATCAATTTTGTCTGTTGTAATACCAGGAGCGACATTTGAACCTGCTTCTAAAAGAACTAACGCTGCTATCTCTCCTGCTTTTTCCATGCGTTGGATCTCATCATCATCTCTTACCAATGATGAGATTGAATTTCCAGGATCGCCGGTCAGTGCGTAAGGGGGTTTATCGATATTAGATGGAACCAATCTGGGGGGGCTTAACATCCCTGCCTCCACAGGTGGGACTGAGGGAGGCGCTATGGGTGTTGCTTTCCGCTTTCTTTTAGACACCGAACAAGACTACCTTTAATTTATTACCAAATAAAACGACTGAGACTATCCACAACGCATGCTGGTCTTTCCATTCCTTCAATTTCAACAGTCACACGGACTACTGTTTGAACCCCACCTTCTATTTCTACAACGTCAACAAGTTCTGCTCCTGCGCGAACCGCTGATCCAACCAGTAAGGGTGCTGGAAACCTGACACGGTCCGTGCCGTAATTAATCCCCATAGAGATTCCATCGACTCTAAAAATTTCAGGCAATAGACAATTTGTTAAAGAAAGAGTCAAGTATCCATGAGCAATCGTTTTTCCAAAAGGACCTTCAGAAGCTTTTTGTGGATCCACATGTATCCACTGCTTGTCTCCTGTAGCTTCGGCGAATAAATCTATCCGTTCTTGATCAACCACTACCCAATCGCTGTAACCAAGATGATCCCCCATGGCTTCAAATAATTCAGACGACGATCTAAAAATTTTCATTTACTTCCGAACTTTCCAATTACTATCAAACTATTAACTCATATGAAGATACACGAAATTGAGTTTTTCTGATAGAAATAATTAACTCCCTATAAATAAGAGCATAACTAATGGCAACAACTGGCAAAAAAACTATCCTTGCTGCACTAATAGCAAATGTTGGAATAGCTATTGCAAAATTTTTGGGTTTTGCAATAACTAAATCCTCAACGATGCTCGCTGAGGGGATTCACTCTAGTGCTGATTCAGCCAATCAGCTTCTCTTGTTGTTGGGGACGAAAAGAGCT
>PVBE010825042.1_pt1 | contig 11596 bp, 9 predicted proteins | sample 1631181 | NCBI WGS metagenome assembly PVBE01 (sample SAMN08397723, study PRJNA350692) | Marine metagenome, whole genome shotgun sequencing project. | isolation source: water | place: Pacific Ocean | collected 2012-04 | reverse complement strand
CTTAATTATTAGGCAGCTTGCCAATCGTAGTTGGCTTCGAAGGCCGCCGCAGCACGGTAGATGGTGCGTTCATCGTAACGCTTGCCGATCAACTGCAAGCCGGCGGGCAGGCCCTCGGCGTTGCGGCCGCAGGGCAGCGAAAGAGCCGGGTTGCCGGTGTAGTTGTAGGGTGAGGTGTTGCCCAGCATGCACCAGGCCTGGCCGATTTTGCTCAACCGGTCATCCCCTTCGCCCGGCAGGGGCATAGCGGCCATGGGCAGCGTCGGCGTCAACAACAGATCCCATTGCTCGAACAATTCGGCATATTGCGCCGTGGCCTGGGTTTTCAGGTTCTGGCCCCTGCCATAGATGCGCCCGCCATAGGTCTGCTTGACCCAGGCGCCCAGCAGGGTAAGGGCCTTGGCCGTATCGGGCCATTCATCGGCGCGCCGGCCCAGGGTGTTGATCTGCTCGATAAGGCTGGGCGGATAGAAGCCCGCAGCCCCACTGGCCACGCCGCCGCCAAAGGTGAACTGACGGACCATGCCTTCGGCGATCATGGGCAGAAAGATATTGCCGATGTCATTGTGGAGCGGCACGGATATGCGCTCGACTGTCGCTCCCAGGCTGGCCAACAGATCGGCCGCGGCCAGCACTGCCGCATCGACCGCGTCCTCCGATTCCTCGCGGCCAAAGCCTTCCTCGATGATGCCGATTCGCAGGCCCTCGACGCCGCGCTCAAGTTCCGCCGTATAGTTATCAGCGGCCACGCCGGACTGGCGGTTGTCATAACCGTCGGGCCCGGCCAGCACTTCCAGCAACAAGGCGTTGTCGGCCACGTTGGCGGTCATGGGCCCGACGTGGTCGATGGAAACCTCCATGCTCATGATACCGCTGTAGGGAACCAGGCCATGGGTCGGCTTCATGCCGACGACACCCGAAAACGCCGACGGAATACGGATCGAGCCCGCCTGATCGCCGCCGATCGACATATCGACCTCGCCGCCGCCGACCAGGGCGGCGCTACCCGAAGACGAGCCGCCGGCCGAATAGCCCATCTTGCGGGGATTGTGGACGGAGCCCGTGGCCGATGTGAAACTGCTGCCCGAAACAGAGAAGTACTCACAGACCGCCTTGCCGGTGATGGTGGCGCCGGCATCCAACATGCGGGTCACGATGGTGGCGTCGACCTCCGGCACATAGCCTTCCATGACCGAGGCACCGTTCATCAACGGCACTCCCGCCAACAAAACTGTATCCTTGAGCGCCACTGTGCGACCGGCAAGCTTGCCCGTTGCGGCGCCCTTCACTTCGGTCTTCACGTACCAGGCGTTCAGAGGATTGTCCGCCGCCGCGGGCCGCTGGCCGGGGCTGCGGGGATACTTCACCTGCGGTAGGGCGTCGGAGCCGTCAAGGGCGGCCTCGGTCAGATCGAACAGCGGCCCCAGAACCTGGCCAAAGAACTCCGTATCCTCGTCGCTCAGGCTGACCCCGAAGCTGGCGGCAATCTCACGCATCTGTTTAGCTGACGGTTTCATTTGCCTGCACTCCTTTGGCTATGGCACAAATTGCTTCAGGTTCTGGCTTCAAAACCAAGATATTCGGCCACCATAGCCGAATCCTTGATTTCCTCAAACGGGGTTTTGGTGTCCAGAACGCCGGTGGGGAGGGGTTGTGCCCATTAGGGTTTTTTGTTGAGGCCGATTCTGCTATCGTGGGGGCCGAGCCGCGAGCTATCTGCGGAATGTCGGCCAAAAAAAATCTGCTCGACAACGAGCAAGGCAGGACATGGCTGTCCCCGGCCCGTCCAGGACCACAGCAGAGGAGGATTTGTCGTGACGATCAAACGCAGGGATTTTCTCAAGACTTCACTGTCCGGCGCGGCGGCACTGTCCGCCGGTTCCCTCGTCTGGCCACGAGTTTCCGAGGCGGCGGACACCATTCGCGTGGGCGGGATGCATAATCTGACCGGTCCCTTCCAGGCCTTTGGCACCAACAAGCTGCGTTGCGTGCAATTGGCCCTCGAGGAGATCAACAAGGCTGGCGGCCTGTTGGGCAAGCAAGTGGAATTGGTGGGTTACGATGCCCAGGCCGACAACAAGCTCTATGCCCAATACGCCCAACAGTTGGGCCTTCGGGACAAGGTGGTCACCGTGTTCGGCGGCCTGACCAGTTCCTCGCGCGAGGTGGTGCGGCCGATCTTCAAGCGCACCCGGACCCTCTACTTTTACAACATGCCCTACGAAGGGGGAGTCTGCGACCGCAACATCTTCTGCACGGGTACCACGCCCGGCCAACTGCTGGCAAACCTGATCCCTCACATGGTCAAAAAGCACGGCAAGAAGATCTACGTGCTGGCCGCCGACTACAACTTCGGACAGATCTCCGCTAAGTGGACAAAGAAAATCGCCCAGGAACACGGGGCCCAGGTGATCCAGGTGGATTACTTCCCGCTGGACGTCAACCAGTTCGGCCCGACCATCAGCAAGATCCAGGCGGCGAAGCCTGACTTTATCGTCAATACCTTCGTTGGGCCGGCACACGGCGCCTTCTACGGCCAGTGGGCCGCGGCCGGCATGAACAAGGAGATCCCCATCGCCTCGCAGACTTTCGGCGAGGCCGGCGAGCACCTGCGTATGCCGACCGAGCTCTCCGACGGGATCACGGTCTGTTACAGCTACGTAGATGAAATCGACCTACCCACCAATGCCGCGTTCTTGGGCCGCTTCAGGGCCAAGTTCGGCGACAAGTACGGCTATCTGGGTGACCTGGCCGTCTCGTCGTACCTGGGAGTCCTGATCTGGGCCAAGGGCGTGAAGAAGGCCGGTTCGACCGACCGGGACAAGGTGATTGCGGCCTTGGAAAGCGGCGTCAGCATCGACGGTCCGAACGGCAAGATCACCGTGCAGCCGGAGACCCATCACTGCGTATTCGATATGTACCTGGCACAGATGAAGAACCGCAAGTTCGACATCCTGCAGACCTTCAAGCAGGTTACGCCGACCAACCCGCAAGGCGTCTGCAACCTGATCAAGAACCCGCAGACCAACAAGCAGTTCGAACCGAAGATCTAGGCTCTTTCTCGATTGAGCAAGGGGACGGCCTTGGACTTCGCGGCGGTCATCGTCATTCAGGTTCTCTATGCCATCGCCAGCCTGGCGCTGATCAGCGTCGGGCTGGCAGTCATTTTCGGCATGATGCGGGTGATCAACTTCGCCCACGGGGAGTTTCTGATGATGGGCGGCTACACGGTGATCCTGTCAACCCACGCCGGCATCAACCGCTGGGTCTCCATGCTGGTGCTGGCGCCGCTGGTGGTCGGCCTGGTCGGCATGCTCGTCGAGTGGCTGATCATCCGCCACCTCTACGGCCGGGTGATCGAGACGGTGCTGGCCACCTGGGGGCTCAGCCTGTTCCTCATGGGCCTGGCGACGGTCACCGTGGGGTTCTACCAGGAGGGCATCCTGCCGCCCTTCGGCCCTGTACGGATCGGCGCCTACAAGGAAGGCGGCTACACCTTCTTCGTCATCGGCGTTACGGCGCTAATCCTGATCGGCGTCTACGCCCTGATGCGCTATACCTGGTTCGGCCTGATCGCCCGGGGCACCATGCAGAACGCCGACATGGCCGCCGCCCTGGGCACCGACACCCGTAAGGTTTACGCCCTGACCTTCGGCTTCGGCGCCGCCCTGAGCGGCCTGGCCGGCGCCATCATGGCGCCCATCTCCGGGGTGGTGCCGGTGGTCGGCATGACCTACATCGCCAAGGCTTTCATCACGGTGATCAGCGGCGGCGCTACGGTGCTGGCCGGCACCGTCTCGGCGGCGGGCCTGCTCGGCCTGGTCAACCAGGCCGTCACCTTCGTGACCACGCCGGTGATCGGCGAGGTGGCGTTGCTGGCTTCAGCCATCATGCTACTGCGCATCCTGCCCACGGGCATCACCGGGCGCTTCTTCCGGAGGGGGCTGTGAGGCCCAGCGCCAACCAGGCCGGCCTCCTGGCGGCGACGGCGGCGGCGCTCGTTCTGCTGGTCGTGCCGCCGCTGGCCTTCGAGGTCTTCACCCTGGTCAACGCCACCATCTACCTGATCATGGCCACCCTGGCGCTCAGCCTGGCCCTGGTCTGGGGCTTCGGCGGCATCCTCTGCCTCGGCCAGTCCATGTTCTACGGGCTGGGCGCCTACGCCTACGCCGTCACGGTGCTGAACACCGGCGAGAGTACCCTGCCGATCCTGCTGGGCGTTGCCCTGCCGGTCGCCTTCGCCGCGGTGCTCGGCTACTTCATGTTCTGGGGGCGCGTCAGCGACGTCTACCTGGCGGTGATCACGCTCACCGTGTCGCTGATTCTCTTCCACCTGATCAACAGCACCGCCGGCGACCAGTACCGCATCGGCGAGGCGCCGCTGGGCGGCTACAACGGCCTGCCCGGCCTGCCACCGATCAACTGGCCCGGCGATCCGGACCGGCCGATCAGCTTCGAGGGCATGTACCTACTGGCGGCGGCGGTGCTGGTCGCCACCTACTTCGGCCTGCGCTGGCTTTTGCACAGCCACTTCGGGCGGGTCACCGTGGCCATCCGGGAAAACGAGGCGCGGGCCGGGCTGCTCGGGTACGACGTGCACCGGCACAAGCTCTGGGTGCTGATGATCGGCGCCGGCATCGCCGGGTTGGCCGGGGTGCTGTCGGTGTCCTGGGGCTCCTTCGTCGGGCCCAACGTCTTCAGCATCGTCTTCACCGCCCAGATCATCGTCTGGATTCTGGTCGGCGGCCTGGGCACTCTGATCGGGCCTATTGTCGGCGCGGTCGCCATCCAGTTCCTCATCGCCTGGCTGGGCGAGGCCAAGATCGCCGACACCAACTTGGTCCTGGGGGGGCTGTTCGTGCTGTTCGTGCTCCTGGTGCCGAAGGGCCTCGTCCCCATGCTGGCCGAGCGCCTGCGCCCCTGGGCGGCGCGCCGGTTCCCCGAGCTGGCCGAGCCGGGCGGCGGGGACCCGCTATGACCGCGTCGCTCCTTGAGACCCGGGACCTGATCAAGACCTTCGGCGGCGTTGCTGCCATCGACAGGGTCAACTTCGCCCTCGCCGAGGGCGAGCTGCGCTGCCTGATCGGCCCCAACGGTGCCGGCAAGAGCACGTTTTTCAAGATTCTCAGCGGCCAGTTGCGCCCCTTGTCCGGCCGGGTCCTGTACCGCGGACGCGACATCACCGGCGCCGAGCCGCACGCCATCGCGCGCATGGGGATCGGCATCAAGACCCAGGTGCCGAGCGTCTTCGAAGGCCTGGAGGTGCGCGAGAACCTGCGCCTGGCGGCCCGCCGTGGCCGCAACAAGGCCGCCGCCGCGTCCCGGGTCGAGGCGCTGATGGAGCGCCTCGGTCTGCAGGATCTGGCCCGCCGGCCGGTCGGCCACCTGGCGCACGGCCAGCGCCAGTGGGTGGAGCTGGGCCTGGTGCTGGCCAACGATCCCGACCTGGTCCTTTTGGACGAGCCGACGGCCGGCATGACCCAGGACGAGGTGGCGCGCACTGCCGAGTTGATCCTTGAGATCAACCGCGAGCGCGCCATCATCGTCGTCGAGCACGACATGCAGTTCATTCGCATGATCGCCGACCGGGTCACCGTCCTGCACAGGGGCGCCATCTTCGTCGAGGACACCAAGGACCGGATCATGGCCGATCCGCGGGTGCGCGACATCTACCTGGGCAAGGCGGCTGGGGCCGGTTCGGGTGGGGAGGCCGCAGACCATGCTTGACGTCCGGGGCCTGTGCGCCAACTACGGCCGCATTCCGATCCTCAGCGACATAGATTTCTCCGCCGCCAAGGGCGAGGTAGTGGGGGTGCTGGGCCACAACGGCATGGGCAAGACCACCCTGATGCGCACGCTGATCGGCCTGGTACCGGCGGTACGCGGCCGCATCGAACTCGACGGCGAGGACCTGGCGCCGCTACCACCGCATCTCCGGGCGCGGCGCGGCCTAGGCTACGTACCGCAGGGCCGGCAGATCTTTCCGCAGCTTTCAGTCCTGGACAACCTGCGCATGGGGGCGGTGGCATCGCGACGGCCCGAGGCCGTGGTGCAATCGGTGATCGAGGACTTTCCAGCGCTGAAACCGCTCCTGGATCGCCACGGCGGCGCCCTCAGCGGCGGAGAGCAGCAGATCCTGGCCCTGGCCCGCTGTCTCTGTGCCGAGCCTCGGCTGATCCTACTCGACGAGCCCACCGAGGGCATCCAGCCGTCGATCATCGATCGAATCGAGGACATCCTTCTCCGGCTGCGCGACGAGCGCCGCCTGACCATCGTCATCGTCGAGCAGAACCTGGATTTCGTCGCCGCCCTGTGCAGCCGCGTGATGATCATCCAGAAGGGACGCATTCTCAAGGAACTGGCGCCTCGGGAGCTGCACCATGCTGAGATCATGGCGGAATTCGTCGGCACGCAGGCTACCGAGGCAGAGGAGGCCGGACCATGACCTTCAAGCAGCCGACAGCGGCCCAGCTCCGCGAAGTGGGCGCCGAGCTGGGCCTGGACATGAGCGACGACGACTACGTGGAGACCCTACGCGCCTATCTGGCACCGTTTTGCGAGGCCTACGCCTTCGTCGGCCAGCTGGCGGAGGACCTGCCGGCGGTGAAGTACCCGCGCACCCCCGGCTACCGCCCGGAGGGCGACGACAACCCCTACGGCGCCTGGTACGTGAAAACCACGGTCGAGGGCGCGCCCTCGGGCCCGCTGGCCGGTGGCACCGTCGCCGTGAAGGACACGGTCTGTCTGGCCGGGGTGCCGATGATGAATGGTGCCTCGGTGCTCGAGGGCTACGTGCCCGAGGTGGACGCCACCATCGTCACCCGCCTTCTGGATGCCGGCGCCACCATCCTAGGCAAGTCGGTCTGCGAATACTTCTCCGTCGCCGGCGGCAGCCACACCAGCGCCTCGGGCCTGGTGGAAAACCCGCGCAAGGCTGGCCATACGCCAGGCGGTTCGTCCACCGGCAGCGCCGCCCTGGTCGCCGCCGGCGAAGTGGACATGGGCATCGGCGGCGACCAGGCGGGATCGATCTGCATCCCGGCCTCCTTCTCCGGCGTGGTCGGCATGAAGCCGACCCATGGCCTGGTTCCCTACACCGGAGTCATGAGCATCGAACCGACCATCGACCACGCCGGTCCCCTGACCGCCGACGTGGCCGACAACGCCCGATTCCTGGAGGTGATGGCCGGCCCGGACGGTCTCGACGCTCGCCAGGGGGGATGCCGGGTGGAGCGCTATACGCAGGTCCTGGACCGGGACATCAAGGGCCTGCGGGTGGGCGTCGTGCGCGAGGGCTTCGGCACCCCCGATTCCGAGCCCGACGTCGATCAACTGGTGCGCAAGGCGGCCAAGTCCCTGGCCAAACTGGGCGCCGAGGTTGAGGAGGTGTCGGTCCCCTGGCACACCTTCGCCGTTCCCCTGTGGGTGCCGCTGACTCTGGAGGGCACCTATTTCACCCTGGTTTTGACCAACGGCCTGGGCGTCGGCAGCCAGGGGCTCTACGTCAATTCCCTGGCCAACCCCCTGTCGGCACTCAGGGAACGGGCCAACGAACTGCCGGACACGGCGCGGATCATCCTGATGCTGGCCCGCTATTCCCTGAAGAACCACGGCATGCGGTTCTACGGCAAGGCGCAGAACCTGAGGCGGCGCCTGCGAGCCGCCTACGACGCGGCCCTGGAGAGCCACGACGTGCTGGTCATGCCGACGACGACCATGAAGGCAACGCCCATTCCGCCGCCCGATGCCCCCTTCGAGGAGCGCATGCAGCGCAGCTGGGAAAACATCGGCAACACCTGCGCCTTCAACGTCACCGGCCATCCGTCGCTGTCCATTCCCTGCGGCGTCAGCGACGACCGCCCCGTTGGCCTGATGATCACCGGCCGCCACTGGCAGGAGGCGATGCTCTACCGCGTCGCCCACGCCTTCGAGCGATCGGTGGACTGGCGGGCCGCCGGGCCGACGAAAAAGACCAAAAGGAGGAAACGGACATGACCTTCACCCTGCCTTCCGTCGCCCAGCTGCGCCAGGCCGCCGAGCGCCTGGGCATGGCGCCGACCGACGACTACCTGGAAGCCACCAGGCGGATTCTCGAACCCCTGGCCGGCGCCTACCGGGTGCTGGACGGGATCCCCGACGAGGTGCCGCTGGTGAAGTACCCGCGCACGCCGGGCTATCGCCCCGAGGGTGCCGAGAACCTGCACGGCGCCTGGTACGTGAAGACCGCCGTCAAGGGTGCTGCGCGCGGCAAGCTGAAGGGCCGGCGCATCGCGCTCAAGGACAACGTCTGCCTGGCCGGGGTGCCGATGATGGCCGGCACTTCGACGCTGGAGGGCTACGTGCCCGACCTGGACGCCACGGTGGCCACCCGCATCCTCGACGCCGGCGGTGAGATCGCCGGCAAGGCGGTCTGCGAGTACTACTGCGTTTCCGGCGGCAGCCATACCAGTTCCACCGGGCCGGTGATCAACCCACGAGTGCCGGGGCATTCGGCCGGCGGCTCGTCGTCGGGCAGCGCCGCCCTGGTCGCTGCCGGCGAAGTGGACATGGCCATCGGCGGCGACCAGGCGGGCTCCATCCGCATCCCGGCATCCTATTGCGGCGTGGTCGGCCTGAAGCCCACCTACGGCCTGGTGCCCTACAGCGGCATCATCCCGCTGGAGGTGACCGTCGACCACTGTGGCCCCATCGCCGCCAGCGTCGCCGACAATGCCCTGCTTTTGGAGGTCATCGCCGGCGCCGACGGCCTGGACGGGCGGCAGAAGACGCCCAAGGTGCGGCCCTACACCAAGGCCCTGACCGGCGACGCCGACGGCTTGCGCATCGCCGTGGTGCACGAGGGCTTCGGCCACGCCCATTCGGAGCCCGACGTCGACGCCACCGTGCGCCGCGAGGCCAAGCGCTTAAAGAAGCTCGGCGCCAAGGTAAAGGAGGTCTCCATCCCCTGGCACCGCATGGCGCTGCCCATCTGGACGCCGATCGTCCACGACGGTGGGCTGATCACCATGCTGACCATGAACGGCGCCGGGGTTTGCCACGAGGGGCTCTACGTGACCAGCCTGGTCGACGCCTCGGCCGGCTGGCGCGACCGCACCGACGAGTTCGCCGACACCATCCGCATCATGGCCCTGATCGGCCAGCACTCCCTCGACCACCATCGGGGCCACTACTACGCCAAGGCGCAGAACCTCAGGCGCCGGCTGCGTGCCGCCTACAATGCGGTGTTCGCCGAGCACGATCTGCTGCTGATGCCGACCCAGCCGCTGAAGGCGACGCCGCTGCCGCCGCCGGACGCGCCGCCGGAGCTGGTCACCCAGCGCAGCTGGGAGAACATCGATAACACCTGCGCCTTCAACGTCACTGGCCACCCGGCGATCACCGTCCCCTGCGGCACCGGCGACGGCCGCCCCATCGGCCTGATGCTGGTCGGCCGGCACCACGAGGAGACGACGCTCTACCGGGCCGCCCACGCCTACGAACAGGCGGGTGACTGGCAGCGGCGCTGATACCGAATTGGCCTACATTCAAGCAACTTATGGCGCGCCTTCCCGCCGGAACGGCTACTCGTCGGCGAGAGGCGACGCGGTGAAAAATAGCACAAACGCGAAATTCTTTATTTCTGAAGGTTCTATTTTGTTTCAGCAGTGAAAACACCCTCCCATTCCTCAGCCAGCGGCCGGTCCTTTGTCCTGATTTATTTTAGGGTTTCTGAGCATATCAAACCAAAATTCCCCTGATGGCCATCCGTTCCATGCATCAGCGTAGCAAATTCGGGCCCTGACGGCAATTTTGAAGAGCGACAGCTGAAGTAAGCCAGCGGTCAATTGGGCTTTACGCGGTTGGGCAATCTGAGGAAGATCGATGCCAGATCAACGCGGGTATTCGTTGATGCCTGTTTCTCGGGCGGCAGTCCGAATGGCATGCTGATCCGGTCTGCCTCGGGGATTACCATCAAGGTGAAGGCCCCGGAAGGGGGTGGTGGCATGACGGTTGTGACGGCGGCGCAAGGGGATCAGTTTGCTAGCTGGGATGAAGATGCCAAGCATGGTCTGTTCACCAAGCACCTTCTGGAAGCCCTGAATGGCAAGGCGGATACTGAGGACTATGGCAATGGTGACGGTAAGGTCACCCTGGCCGAACTTCGGACCTATCTTGACGACGAGATGACCTACCAGGCCCGGCGTCGGTACAACCGGGATCAAAAGGCCTCGGTACAGGGCAAGCCGGATAGCGTGCTGGCGACGCTTCAGTAGGCCCTAAGATCACATACGGTTTGAGAGCGGCGGCAATGCGCCAGAAGCTCAGCCCCCTCAACGCTTTCCACGGCGGCACAAAAAGCCCCTGCCACAGCCCTCGGCCCGCCGCACGAGCCTCATACGCCTAATTGTCGAAACGCTCTTCCTCGGTCTGTTTGGGCGCCGTGCTGCCCTTGAACAACCTCTCAAGCACGTTGCCCCCGGCATCCGTAGTCGGCGCTGCTGAGCGTTCCTGGCGCCTTGGCGCGGACCTCTGGCTCTGCACATTCATGGCCGGCTCGGCATTGCCAAAGCCGGGGAAATTGGGTGCCGTCAGGCCAGCGACGATCTGGTTGCCGTGGCCTAACGCCTGGGGCGTCTGAGCGCGACCGTAGCGGCGACGGGCTTGGTAGCTCACCTCGTCCTGTAGATGTGCCCGTATCTCGGCCAGGGTCACTTTTCCGTCGCCGTCGCCGGCCTTGGTGTCGGCTTTGCCCAGCAGGCCCTCCAGCAGGTGCCGGGTAAACAGGCCAAGCTGGGCGCCCTCATCCCATGACGCGATCTGCTTGCCGTCAGCCGCCGTCAGCATGACGCCGTTGGTGATGCCGGCGGGCACCTTGGATGCCAAATAGATGCCCGAGGCGGCTTCCACCAGGGCGCCGCCTTGAGACAGGCCAGAGAAGCACGTATCGAGGGCGAGGCTGACGGTACGGGCCTTCAGCTTGTTGAGATTGGCGACGAGCGTTTCGATGCTGTAGCCGGTCAACTGGGCCTTGTCGGGATCGCCATCAGTGGGCAGGAGGAAGCCCGAACCGGCCTTCCCAGGGACGCCGTGGCCAGAGTAATAAACGAAGACCTCGGATTGACCGGCGCGAACCATGTCAAACAGGCGGCCCTGCGCATCAGACGCACTGCCGAACCATGCCTGCAGATCAGCCTTGCCAGCATCTCGGAGGACGACGACATTGCGGTCGCTGTAACCCAGCGTCTTGACCACGTACTGACGGATGGCCTCGGCATCGTTTTGGGCGTAGCTGACTTCGGGCACGTCCCCGTGGCGGTATTTTTTGTTGCCCACGATCAGGGCGATGCCGTTGGGGTTGGGCTTGGCCTCGGGGAACGGATAGTTGGTGGCGTAAAGGGGAGAGACCGCAGCCCTGGTTGCCGGGGCTGAGGATGATGCCACAGAGGCGCTGGCGCGAAGGGCGCCACGGTGCATCCAACCGACAGGTTCGCCCTCCTCGGCGATCTGGACCCAGCCAGAGGGCAGCATGGCGACGACGTGGACTTGGCGGCCATTGGTGATCCGCTTCAGTTCCCGCCCGGTTCTCTGCGGTAGGTCACGCATGGCGGCATTGTCG
>PVBE012127805.1_pt1 | contig 11597 bp, 10 predicted proteins | sample 1631181 | NCBI WGS metagenome assembly PVBE01 (sample SAMN08397723, study PRJNA350692) | Marine metagenome, whole genome shotgun sequencing project. | isolation source: water | place: Pacific Ocean | collected 2012-04 | reverse complement strand
GACGACCTTCTCGTGGAATCCGGTCACGACACCCACGGAATCCGTCTCTACGATTCCACAGGTCTCCGGGGTAGGCGTGTCGAAGGTCATCATCGTTACAGGACAACCTGCCGGACGCCCTTGTCGATGAAAAGCCAGAAATGCTCCAAGATCGCACCGACACCAGTTGTCCGCATGTACCAACAGCGTCGTCCCGTCCCCAAAGAACTCCCTGTTTGCCAAGAGCGTGCCGGCGGTTCCGAGCGGTCGGGTCTCGTAAACGGCGCTAACCCAGCGCCGGTAACAGGGGCGATCAAGGAACCTCACCATCTGCTCGGCGTGGTGGTGCACGTTTACGAGGACCTCTTGGATTCCGACGGAGCGTAGGGACTCCAACCAGTACTCCAAGACCGGTCGACCCCTAATCGGCATAAGTGGTTTCGGCCACTCATCGGTTAGCGGGCGAAGACGGCTACCGGTCCCAGCTGCCAACAGGAGGGCCCGTATTCCACTCTCTTTCGAAGTGGCCATTCAGCCATCCGTTTCGATCAGGTAGTCGACAATGGCGAGCAGCCAGACGTGGTGTGTCATCTCCACGATGTTGTAAGAGTCGCTCGCCGTGAAGAGGTTGAGGTCACCAAGTCGGCGTAACGGGTTGTCCGCAGCAAAGCCAGAGAGGCTGATCACGCCGAGGCCCAGTGCCTTCGCCTGCTCGGCACCGTTGACCATGTTCTGTGACGCGCCGCTACTGCTAATCAGAATCGCCAGGTCGCCGGGGTCAGCATAGAACTCAAGCGCCTTGGCGACCCAGTGCTCGTAGCCGTAGTCGTTGGCGAAACAGGTCAACAGAACGGCTTCATTGAAGTCGATAGCCCGGATGCCCACTGCCTTGGTCAGGTCAACCGCCACATGACTCGCCATCGCTGCACTACCACCGTTACCGACCAGGATAACCTTGTTTCCAGAGTCATGGGTCCGCCGAACCATCGCGGCGGCCCGTTCCAGCTCCTCTGGGTAAATGTCGTTCAACCTCTCGGTGACTGTTCCAAAGTAGTCACGGAAGAAGTGTTCGGTGCTCACTGGATAGTCCCTCTTAATGCATCATCAGTACCCTGAGTGGCCAACCGTGAGGCCGCTGGCATTATCGGTACCTGCCCGACGCTCCGGTCTCGATACTCAACAGCAACAACAAGTTCCACAGGCGTCAAATGTAGCGACTTAACACGTCTGTACTACTGCATGGGGTCACCACGAGTCATCCTGTCGAGGCACCACTACCGGGAGCTCTTCTTCGGTTACGGTGGCCGGTTGTATGGAGTGTAAAGAGCAGTGAAAGCCGTAATTCTGGCTGGTGGTCACGGCACCCGCCTCTCAGAAGAGACCCACTCAAGACCAAAGCCCATGGTCGAGATCGGTGGTCGGCCAATGCTTTGGCACATCATGAAGATGTACTCAACACACGACGTGAACGACTTCATCATCTGTTGTGGGTACCGCGGCTATGTCATCAAGGAGTACTTCGCCAACTACTCACTCCACATGTCCGACATAACATTCGATCTAGAGCAGAACACCCTTCACGTACACAAGGAACGAACCGAGCCTTGGAGGGTCACTCTTGTCGACACCGGCGAGGACACGCTCACAGGCGGGCGCCTCAAGCGGGTGGCCGACTACGTCGGGGGCGAAGATGAGTTCTGCATGACATACGGCGACGGCCTGTCCGACGTCGACATCTCGGCCACCGTCGCCTTCCACCGAGAGCATGGACGCCTAGCCACGGTGAGTGCAATGAAGCCTCCAGGACGATTTGGAGCTCTGGAGCTATCTGGCCAAACAGTGACCAGATTCATGGAGAAGCCAACGGGAGATCAGGGACTAATCAACGGTGGCTTCTTCGTCCTTAACCCGAACTGTCTTGACCTAATTGACAGTGACGCCACCCGGTGGGAAGACACACCACTTACCAGGCTCGCGGCCGACGACCAGTTGATGGCCTACGAACACCACGGGTTCTGGCAACCGATGGACACCATTCGAGAACGAGACCTGTTGGAGGATCTCTGGACGTCAGGGGAAGCCCCCTGGAAGACCTGGTGAGACAGGGGACTGGGCGTACCACACAATGCCCAGGTCGGTTCTGAATCCCGGGTTCTGTCGGTGGTCTACACCGCTCCGCGGAGCCATAGTCGGAAAAGGTGCACGGTGCGGCGGGTGAACATGAGTCCGGGGTGGTGGCGAATCGCCCGCCCGAATCGGACCAGCGAGGTGCGAAACGCCGACTGCCCAGCCGCCTTTACCGCCACGTAGTGCTCCTGAGTCCCGTGAAACAAGCCTAGATGTGGAGCTAGGTATTCGCTTGTGGCAGGGTCTGTGAGTAGGTCAGCGGTGAGAAAGGCGAACCGCTTCTGGGCAGCCTGCCAGGTGTCTAACGAGATCGTCCGTGATGAATGGTCTACAAGAAGCGCCCCTCCGCCAGGGCAGACAACCGGTTCGTATTCAGCGGCGATTCTGATCCAGCAGTGCCAGTCCTCGCTACCCACCAACTCTGGTGCCTCATTAAACCGGTGAGCAAGGAACAGTGGCCTCTCAACGAACACACCTGAACAGGAGAGTGGGTTCCCTTCGGCCAGCGTGCGCCGCATCGTATGGCTCTTGTGGACTACTGGTTCATACACCGGCGCCCCCACCTCATCCACGATGGTCAGTAGTTGGAAGAAGAACCGGTGTCGGGGATAAGTTTCGATGAACGTCGCAGCCAACTCCAGGGAATCAGGTCTCAACTCGTCGTCCGAGTCCAAGAACACCACGAAAAGGCCACGGGCGTGCTCAGCACCACGATTTCGCGAAAAGGACCGCTCACGGTTCGAGTCGTTGACTAACACGTTGACATCAAGTCGACCATCGAAAGAAAGGGCAATCTCGACTGTCCTATCGGTCGATGCGTTGTCAACTACCACCACTTCTAAGTCCTGACAGGACTGGTGGGCGATCGACTCCAGACAGCGACCTATGTGGTCCTCCCGGTTGAATGAGGGAACAACAACCGAGAACAGCGGTGGCCCAGCGTCCAGTGTCACCAATCCTCGATTCTGCTCCGGAGACCCATTACGGCGCAGACTACATCTGGGTGGGGAGTTCGCTCTCCTACCACTCGATGCAAGACGAGTGGTTGCTAACGTCGGTGTCGATGAACGAATCTAGCGCTGCTCCGACTTTGGGCGCGGTGCGTTGCCAGATGCCTCCGATCCTCGTCATCGGTGGAACCGGCCATGTCGGGGCCGCACTGTGCAACTTCCTCGTGGATCGTGGCCACCCCGTCACTGCTTCCAGCCGGTCCGCTCATCCCGCCTTTGAATCATCTGCTATTAGCCGTATCCGAATGGATGTCACCGACCTGACCGATTCCGCGCCATTGGCTCCGTCTGCAACAGCCATCATCTGCCCATGGATCGATGACTCGAATGGAGTCGAACCTTCCTGGATCGGACACCTGCTCAAACGCCTAACCGATGCAGGGACAAGCTCAGTCATCTATTTCTCCACGATATGGGTCTACGGCAGCCAGGCCGAAGGCCTCCTGACTGAGTCAACGCCCACAGCTCCAGGTGGCTCCTATGCCACTGCTCATCTCCGAAATGAGTCCGTCCTGGCGAACTGCACTCATGAACTGGGGCTTGACGTGGCGATCCTGAGAATGGCAAACCTCATAGGGCCAGACCCATTCTACCGATCCCGATCAAAGGTCTCGTTTGCCCACGAACTAGTTGAAATGGCAGTAAGAGACAAGGTGATCCTGCTCAAGTCTCCTCCATCCACGCCGCGCAACCTTTTGACCCGAACACTGCTGCACCACGACATGGCGGGACTGCTGGACAGAGCGGCCACGCAGGGTCGGGTGGAGACCTTTAACCTGGGCGGTGGGTCAACGACCACCATGGCCGGTTTAGCCCGACAGGTGGCCGACATTGCAGAGAGTTACGATGGTGTACCGGTGCAGGTTGAACACTCCGATGAGTTGATCGCCCAACCCACGTTCCATCTCGACACCACCAGAATACGCACACTCACTGGCCAAGGAATCGACAACTTGACCGCCGAGTTGGAGTTGGTAATGAAAGACATCGTTCAAAGTCACATTCCTGCCGATAGGACAAGAGAGCCATGACGAACCCATTCTCCGACGTCTATAGCGGAAAGCGGGTTCTGGTGACGGGCCACACTGGCTTCAAGGGCTCGTGGCTTACCTTGTGGCTGAACCAGCTGGGGGCAAGGGTGACGGGGTATTCAGACGAGGTGCCCGGCTCTCCGTCGGTGTTTGATCTACTCGGGCTCGAAACACGTGTCGACCACCGTATGGGTGACATACGCGACAGAGGTCGTCTGGGCAAGGTTCTCGACGAGGCCAAGCCCGACATGGTCTTTCACCTAGCAGCTCAGGCCCTTGTTCTCCAGTCGCATGTGGACCCGGCTGGAACCTTTGAGACAAACACCATGGGCATGGTAAACCTGCTCGAATGTGTGCGCGAACGGCCTTGGATAGAGGTGGCGGTGCTCGTGACGAGCGACAAGGCCTACCGGAACGAGGAATGGGAGTGGGGCTACCGCGAGACTGACCACCTCGGTGGACACGACCCCTACAGCGGATCCAAGAGTTGCGCTGAACTCGTTGCCCACTCTTACCACCATTCGTTCCTAAGGGATTCACAGACCCGCACGGCTACCGCGCGTGCCGGCAACGTGATCGGAGGCGGCGACTGGGCCGCAGACCGGATCGTTCCTGACTGCATACGCGCGTGGTCCTCGCAGGAAGCGGTTAGCGTCCGCCGCCCGGGGTCCACCCGGCCATGGCAGCACGTCCTCGAGCCGCTCAGCGGCTACCTGTGGCTGGGAGCCAAGTTATGGAGCGACCCGGGGGATCTCGACGGCGAGGCATTCAACTTCGGACCAGCTCCCCAACAGGACATGACGGTTGCCGATCTGCTCGAAGCCATGGCCGAACGATGGCCCGGTGCCACCTGGCAGGTTCCCGAAGGTGGAGAAGGAACTGGGAAGGAAGCAACGCTCCTCAGGTTGTCGTGTGACAAGGCGCTCCGGCAACTCGACTGGCGTGCGGTGATGCAATTCCCATCCACTGTCGCGCTCACGACCGACTGGTACAGAGCATGGCAGGACGGTAAAGCGGACCTCCACGACTTCACTGTCGGACAGATTGAGCAGTACATCGACATTGCCCGTGCCGCCGGCGTGTCATGGAGTTGCAAGTGACCACCCCGATATTTGTCGGCGGTGTTCTGGTGACCGGTCTTCGTCAAATAATCGATGAGCGCGGTGCCGTGCTACACCACATGCGCAACGATGCACCTGAGTTCAGCTCTTTTGGCGAGTGCTACTTTTCTGAGATGCTTCCGGGTGCGGTCAAGGCATGGAAACGACACAGAGTACAAACACAGAATCTGGCGGTCCCGATCGGCCGTGTCCGCTTCGTGGTCTACGACGATCGGAGGTCGTCTCCAACACATGGTGGAATCCAGGTAGTTGAACTTGGGCGACCGGACGACTACAACAGGCTCTGTATCCCAAGGGACCTGTGGTACGGGTTCACCTGCCTGAGTGACCAGCCCGCCCTGATCGCCAACTGTGCAGACCTGCCCCATGACCCGAACGATGTCGAACTGCTGCCCGAAGACGACCCCGGCATTCCCTACCGCTGGTGAGTCAAAGGCAGGAACCGATACCTAACGCCTAAGGAACAGGAGGTTCCACTGGATTGAGCGCTTAACGGCAGATTCTGCATCTACCGGTTCCAGATTGAGTCGACGCCTGATACGACCCGACTCCCCGATCACGAACGCGTCATACGCTCCAGTTGCCCCTCGGAGCAGGTCACCTACCCAGTCGACCGGCAGTGTCGTGGTCACCTCGAGGATGGCTGATCTGACCTGCCGGTTCCTGAAGAGATTGGGTGCTCCCTTGAGCACCATCGGTTCGTAGCCCTCCACATCGACCTTGAGAAGGCTGACTGGAGAATCGCTCCCAACATGTTCGACAAGAAGGTCATCAAGACGTACCTGAGGGACCTTACGAGCCACCCCTTCAAACCAGTTCTCAGGGAGGCCTGCCCGGTGTCTCGGTACGACAGAGCCAAGCCCACGATGGTCGGGGTTGTCCCAACCGGTGAGATCCACCATCCTGTTCTCGGCACCCAGCGCCACCTCCACTACGGTCACGTTGTCAAGGCTGTCTGTCACCGCATGCAGATCACCGAGGCAGCGTGGTGAGGGCTCGACTGCTATTACACGACCGGTCGGCCCCACCAGGCCAGATGCATGAGCACTAATGATCCCCACGTTCGCGCCGACATCGACCACAACATCACCATCGCCCAAGAGGTCATCCATCAACCTCAGAATCTCGCGTTCGTAGGTCCCCTCATAGGCTGTCCTACAGGTCCAGTCCGATGGATCATGCATCAGTGGCATGCCATCGGGAAGGCTAACAACACCCACCTCTGGTAATCTCTGACACAACCTCGCCAGGCACCAGTACCAGGAAGAGCCGCGAAAGCCGGCACGGGCCAGCCGATGTGCGACCCTGTGTGTCAGCGGAAGATCAGTCATGCAGTTGAGGGTAGACCCACGAACGAACCGCCGTGGACCACCGCCGTCCGACACTGAGGACTTACTATCAGGATCAGGACATACTCTGCCAGATACGAGTTTCCACCTACCCACCAGCACCGGCCGATTGCCAGTGCCCGACCACAAGTTACCGGGAGTTGACAGATGAAATGTCGCCACTGTGGCGAACCGGTGGAACTGGTTCTCGTGGACCTCGGGAGCACACCGCCTTCCAACTCCTACCTGACAGACGAGAACCTACGATCACCTGAGACATGCTTCCCACTCCGGGTTCTTGTCTGTGAGTCGTGCTGGCTCGTCCAGACCGAGGACTTTGCCGATGCCACCCTGCTCTTCAGCTCCGACTACGCCTATTTCAGCGGATACTCGTCCACGTGGGTGGAGCACTGCCGGACTCTCGTCGATAATGCGATAGACAGGTTTGGACTGGACCAGTTGAGCCGAGTGGTTGAGGTGGCGTCCAACGACGGAACGCTCCTCAACTTCTTCCAGTTGTTGGGGATGAGATGCACTGGCATCGAACCTACAGCAAGCACAGCCGCTGCTGCACGCGAATTGGGCCTCGAGGTTCTGGAGGTGTTCCTTGACCGTGAGGTTGCCAAAACACTCGTTGCCGACGGCCTCCTGGCAGACCTGTTGATCGCCAACAACGTCCTTGCGCACGTGCCCGACATCGTTGGTTTCGCTACCGGATGCCGAATGCTGCTGGCCGATGATGGCGTGGCCTCGTTCGAGTTCCAGTACCTAGTCGAACTAATCGAGGGTGCCCTCTTTGACACCATCTACCACGAGCACTTCTCATACCTCTCGCTCACCTCCGTGGAGGCTGTTCTTGAGACCGCCGGCCTGAAGGTGTTCGACGTTGAGCGACTGGCAACCCACGGTGGAAGCCTCCGTGTATTCGTCCAACGAAACGAAAGCACGCAATTTGACACCAGCGACTCGGTTCGTCAGTTCAGGGACCGCGAGGCATCGCTGGGGGTTGCGTCGCCATCGTTCTATTCGGGCTTCCAGGAGCGCGTAAATCGTATCAAGGCCGACTTGGTGGAGTTTCTCGTCAATGCCAAGGCTCAGGGCAAGAGTGTGGTGGGATACGGAGCTGCAGCCAAGGGCAACACGCTGTTGAACTGTGCAGGCGTGAATACGGACCTAATGGCCTACGTGGTCGACAACAACCCGGCCAAGCAGGGCAGGTACCTTCCCGGCAGCCGGATACCGATCGTCGACGAGCAGCGGATTCACGACGAGTCACCTGACTTCGTCCTGATTCTCCCATGGAACATCCGCGACGAGATTGCCCGACGACTCGAGTCACTTGACATGTGGTCGGGTGCCGTAGTCACAGCCGTGCCCAAGTTACGAGTGGGCTGAACGAACGAGCCCATGTGTGGAATCAGCGGCGTACTCGCCCCAGTTGATCGAAAATCACAGTGGTCGCAACGCGACCTCGCAAGAACAATGGCCTCTACCCTCGTTCACCGTGGGCCCGATGCCCGCGATGTCTGGGAGGACACTTCCGGGAGGGTGGCGCTGGGACACACCAGGCTCGCCATCGTGGACCTCTCCGAGGCGGGCGGCCAACCCATGACCTCGACAGATGGTCGATGGACCATCACATACAACGGCGAGATCTACAACACCAACGTCCTCCGTCGGTCTCTCGGCTCAGTCGAGTGGCGAGGCCACTCTGACACCGAGGTCCTGGTCGAACACATAGCCAGACACGGTGTGGAACTGACCCTGAAGGCAACCAGGGGAATGTTCGCGTTCGGTTGCTGGGATGCCCACGAGTCGGAACTCTGGCTGGCACGAGACAGATTCGGCGAAAAGCCCCTCTACTACGGATTCCATAAGGGCAAATTCCTGTTCGCTTCCGAGTTGAAAGCCCTTCGGGTGGTTCCTGGATTCGACCCCAACATTGACCGGAAGGCTCTCGCCGAGTACTTCCGGTGGACCAACGTCCCGTCTCCCACGACGATCTATGAGGGAGTGAGCAAACTGCCCCCAGCTCATTTCCTACGCGTCAGAGAGGTGGCTGGAGTGGCTAGGCCACAGCCATACTGGTCGGCAATCGAAGCAGCTAGTAAATCACAGCCGCTGGTCGACAGCGTCGATGCCGTCGACCAACTCGGTGAAGTTCTAGATCGTTCAGTCAGGGCACAGATGGTGTCCGACGTACCACTCGGGGCATTCCTGTCAGGTGGTATCGATTCTTCGTCGGTGGTGGCCTCCATGCAGCGTCAGTCATCGGAGCCGGTGCGCACGTTCACAATCGGCTTCAGTGAACCCGCCTACGACGAGTCGGACCATGCCTCACAGGTTGCCGAGGTGCTTGGGACCGACCACACCGACCTAGTGATTAGCCCCGATGACGCAATGCGGGTGATCCCTGACCTGCCTAAGATCTACGACGAGCCGTTCGCCGACTCTTCACAAATACCCACGTTCCTGGTCAGCCGGATGGCTCGTGACCATGTCACGGTGGCCCTCTCGGGTGACGGCGGCGATGAACTGTTCGGGGGCTACGACCGCTATCAACAGGTAGAGCGACTTGAGCGGATACGGCGTCTCTTGCCTTTGAGCACCCGCCGACTGCTCGGTGGAGCCCTCCGGCGACCATCGATTGAGACCTGGGACCGTCTTGGCGACACACTCCCCCACCCACTGGTGCCATCGGGTCTGCGACATCGAACCGGCTACCGGGTGCACAAGGTGGCTCGACTGCTCACAGCCGCTGATGCCCCAAACGTGTATGCCTCACTAGTGTCCGTGGAAAATGGTGGAGACGGTCTCGTTCTTGGGACTGACGACACCCCACCGACCTTCAGAGGTCTACAGACCGGGCAACTAGAGGAACTCGATTCCTTCGAACGGGCCATGCTTATCGACACGTTGACCTACTTACCGGGTGACCTGTTAACCAAAGTGGACCGGGCCTCGATGGCTGTCAGCCTCGAGGTCCGGGTGCCGTTCCTGGATTCGGACCTGTTCGGGTTTGCGTGGGGACTGTCGAACAACGACCGGGTAAGGAACGGTCAGGGCAAGTGGGTGCTGCGAAAACTGCTTCGGCGTTCCCTGCCCGACCACCTCATCGATCGACCCAAGATGGGCTTCGGTGTTCCCATCGGACAGTGGCTTCGAGGACCCCTACGCACATGGGCCGAAGACCTGCTCAACCCATCGCTGGTGAAGGAACAGGGACTCCTTGATCCCATGGTCGTTGGGCGACGCTGGAGGGCCCACCGGGATGGTCATGCAGACCTCACATTTCAGGTCTGGTCTCTACTCATGTTCCAGGCATGGCTGGTCGAGGAGTCCAGATGACCGCCGACGAGGGACGACCAACTCGAGTTCTGCGGATCATCACCCGGATGAACGTGGGAGGTCCCGCATGGCAGGTCAGCGTGCTCACTCGTGGGCTAAGCCAGGATCGGTTTGAAAGTCGGTTGATCGCTGGCGACGTCGGCGAGGGAGAAGCCGACTTCACCGAACTGCGTGACCCCGACCTACCTGTGATGAAACTTCCGACACTCGGTCGTTCGCTCCGAATCGGTGACGACCTACGGGCGTTCGTCGCCATCCGTCAAGCCATTCGGAACTACCGGCCAGACATCGTCCACACACATACGACCAAGGCTGGCCTGCTCGGCCGGATCGCCGCAGCGACCTGTCGAGTACCCGTCCGCGTCCACACGTTTCACGGACATGTACTCCACGGCTACTTCAACAGATGGGTTACCTGGACTATAAGTATCATGGAGAGGTTGTTGGCCCATCAGACGAGTGCCCTAGTCACCGTCGGCAGGCAGGTCCGCGACGACCTTGTAAGGGCTGGAATCGGACGAGCCGACCAGTATGTGGTGATACCTCCCGGGGTTGCGCTCGGCGTGCTCCCCGATCAGGTGGCAGCCCGCCGTGATCTGGCCCTACCCATGAACCAGCCGGTGGTCCTCTTTGTGGGTCGACTGACCGCCATCAAGTGCCCCGGTCGCCTCATCGAGGCCATGACACTCGTGCTCGAGGGACGGCCAGACGTGATTCTGGCCATTGCCGGTGAGGGCGACCTCCTTAAGGAAACACGCCGACTAGCAGAGCCCCTGGGAGCATCAGTCCGGTTCCTGGGCTGGCAGCGGGATATCACCGATCTCTACGCCGCGGCCGACTGCATGGTCCTCACATCAGACAATGAGGGCATGCCTGTGACCCTCATCGAAGCTGCCATGGCTGGTGTTCCGTGTGTTACCACAGATGTTGGGAGCACTCGAGAGGTAGTGCTCAATGAAGTGACCGGCTTTGTGGTCGAGTCAAGTGCATCCGCGGTTGCAGACGGTCTCATTCGCCTGCTCGACAACGATCTCAGGAGCAGAATGGGCACAGCTGCCCGGGAGTGGGCAGAGGCGAAATTCGGAACAAGGCGCCTCATCGCTGATCACGAAGCCCTGTACGAAAGACTCCTCATTCCAGACGGGTCGACTAGTGCAGGCTGACCCCGTTGGTAGGCTCGTCGGATGAGGGCTCTCATCACAGGTGGGGCGGGGTTCATCGGATCGCATCTGGCCGACTACCTGTTGGATCGCAGTGACCAAGTCGTACTGCTTGACGACCTCTCCACGGGTCGAATGGCCAATATCGAACACCTGAATGACCGTACCGATACTGAATTCGTGCTCGGGTCGATCCTGGACACCGAGCTGGTCGACGAAATCGTCTCCCGGGTTGACACCGTCTTTCACCTGGCTGCAGCAGTCGGAGTGAACCTGATCGTGGAAAAGCCCCTTGAGAGCCTGATGACCAACATCCGGGGCACAGAAACGGTAATCGAGAGGGCCTATAAATACGACAAGAGGCTCCTCGTCATGTCAACCTCGGAGATCTACGGCAAGAACACCTCCGACAGCCTCTCCGAAGAGGACGACCGAATCCTAGGCTCACCACTCAAGAGCCGTTGGTCCTATTCCGAAGCCAAGGCCATTGACG
>PVBE011086174.1_pt1 | contig 11597 bp, 16 predicted proteins | sample 1631181 | NCBI WGS metagenome assembly PVBE01 (sample SAMN08397723, study PRJNA350692) | Marine metagenome, whole genome shotgun sequencing project. | isolation source: water | place: Pacific Ocean | collected 2012-04 | reverse complement strand
TTTTCATTTTATTGTGTTTAATATTAAACTTTTTCATTTTATTGTGTTTAATATTAAACTTTTTCATTTTATCCTGGTGTTAAATTAAACTTTTTCATTTTATTGTGTTTAATATTAAACTTTTTCATTTTATTGTGTTTAATATTAAACTTTTTCATTTTATCCTGGTGTTAATTAAACTTTTACACCCCAGACACTTTACGTGAAAATACCAAATAAACAACAACAAGGAATAACAAATAGAGTAACATTTATAATAGACGTATTATTTTATATTTGTTTAAAAATAGATAAAAAGTAAATAAAGATATACCACGCTATGAAATTAATGAGAACATACACATCATTTGATGGTATTAAAATATTAGTAGGAGAAGATTGTAAAGAAAACGATCGGATAACATATGACGCCAATCCTGAACAATGGTGGATGCATGTAGACGGTGGTCCCGGTTCTCACGTAATCGTGTGTTGTGAAAAAGATAACATTCCAAAGGAAACAAAGAGAGATGCCGCTGTTCTATCAATACATCACAGTAAAGCCCCCAAAACAAAATCTACGCGTGTAAACCTTGTGCGGGTCTGTCAGGTATTGAAAGATGAAAAAATAAAAAATCACGGACAAGTTTATCTACATGGAGAAGTCCAACAACTTACCGTTTTTATGAATAAGGAGAGAGATAGGCTGGGTAGATTAACCAAGCCCAAAATTTAAGCGCCTCCTCCGCCTAAGCTAGACGAGCGATTACATTTTTGTAGTAAAATGGATCGCCACCACCTACTTGTCTTGTTAGATAAAATTCAAGAGAAGTATGAGATACAAGACGGTGAATACAAAGAATTTGCAGAAGCTATCGGGGGAAAGAAGGCGATTCCCGAATTCGAAGCCGGCGTTATGGTAAAGGTTGATTACGATCATATAGGGATGCGAGCCGAGTTTGGTGATGATGAAGTATATCCCGTGGTCAATGTGACCGATAAATGTTCGAGAATTTGGAAAGTCGTGGAGGATGCACACGAACGTCACATTCATAATTACCGACACGTGGGATGGTCCCTCGATAACAAATGCCTCGAGCGTGCCGAAATTCACGTAAGCGAAATTCAAAAGTTTGCGAAAGATCTATCCGAAGGTATCCATACGATTTGTTCTCAAGATAAGCATCAGGTGAAACATGTCATCAGAATAAGGGAAATAGCCATTTTATAGAGTTGTAATAAGGTTAAAAATAATATTTTCATTACGTGGATAAATCCAACAACTTGTCGTTTTTATGAATAAGGAGAGAGATAGCTGAGTAGATTAACTAATCCCAAAATTTAAGTTTGTGTGTAGTTTGTGTGTAGTTTGTGTATCTTTTAATAATATTTATAACAAATCTAATTATTTCTGAGACTGGGTGGTAAAGGGGGTAAATCGTCGGCGTTCATATCAGCCCATTGGTTTGAAGAATCGCTTGGTACATCCCCCTTTTCGTCGTTTTCGAGCATTTCCTTCAAACGCGCCTCCAAACTCTTACCGTTCACTGGAATATCCTCCCATTCCTTATCCGGCAAATCTGGATCAAATACATCACCATGACTTTCGCATAGAGTACAAGGAGATTTCGGAACTTCGTCGATTGTGTGATTATGCATAGGTGGAGGGGGTTTCTTTTTCTTCACTGTAGGCTTCTTCACTGTCGGCTTCTTTAAAACATTTTTATCTTCCGATCCGGAACCCCCTGATGTGCCTGCAACTGTTCCCTTACTCACGGCTGATTTTTCCTTATCCAACTTCTTCATATGCGCCAAACAATATGGATGTCCTGATGCACAAGACTTTTTACATTGTTCCCCCTTCGCAGTCTTGGCTGAACATTGGACCCGTGGCTCTTTTGGTTTTTTGGGTTCGCGCTTCTTTTTCGTCTTAGAAGGATTCTCTAACAAAATCTTCATATCCGCAATTGTTTTATTCATAGATACCATGTCCTGTTCCATCTTATCGACTTTCGCACTGAGAGATTCATTCTCGGTGCGGAGAGCTTTAAATTCGCGAATTAGTTCGTCCATTGCGTTTGGTATTATCTAAACAAGAATAGCACTTAGGCTTTATTTACCTTCTTTTTTCGCATCCACAACCACTTTTTTTAGATCGTGTAACTATACCCAGTATTAAAATTGCCCCTATAAAGGATGTCGCGAGAAATATCTGATTATACTTCATTATATTATATTATACACCAAGAAATTGTTTATTAAGGAATGTTATTTTTGCCTTGTCTGACGCACAATACGAGTGAAACGTTATGCGTATTTTACTTCCACTCACGTTCTTGAACTCTTTATCTATCAGTTTTTTCCACTCGCCTATAGTGGATTTATAATATCTCAAACACCCGGTTCTTGATCCTGGACATTTTACATCAATCGATTTATTTGTAAAAGCAGACTTATTTATAATAGAATTGTATGATTTTACTATCTCATTTTTAATATTTTTAATATTCCTCATTGAATGATGAGACTCTATAAAATCGACTATATAATACCCATACCTATCTAAAATAACGTTAACCTGCATACGAGGATAATTAATAATATAAATTTTTAAATCCTTATCAGACGGAAGTGTAAAGAGTTTCTGACCAGAAAAATCGCAACTCGCATTCTCTACCAATGGAAGAAGCCCTGGGTGAGAATGATAGCTCATATAAGAATTAAATATGGGACCGTGATTCACTACGTTCGTATTTATGGTGTTTCTATTACCACTCGTTTCCCTAGTTGGGGGTTCAAATGCTATCTCTGGTCCACCCTGAAGCTGTCTTACTGGAATAATACCTGTAAATTCCGATTGTGTTCGTGTAGATTGTAAGCTAATATTCTTGAATTCTCTCACGACCGTCCATGGTATATATGCATCTAATCTAAAAGATGTAGAGCCGGGTAAAGGGCGTGCACGTGCAGCATTTCTTCTTTTCAGTTGTGGTTGTGGGAGCGTATTAACACTTTTTCGTTTTTTATCAGAATTACCCCCTGTATAATTATAATTCATATTGTTTGTAGCATTCGTCATATTTACATTCATGGGTCGTCGTGTATTACGCCGTCCGTTAGAATTTATATTCATGGGAGAACTATTATTGTTTACCATTTTTATATACAAATATTAAATTTCTATATAAAAACACGTTACTTAAATCCACCTCCTTAGACCACTCGGACACACTGACTAAGAATATATTGTCAGTGACGGGGTTCGAACCCGTGCGCACATTGTGCAGTGGGTTGTTCTTACGCATCTTTATCTTTCTTATTAGAAATGTGGTAATTCACAATTGTGATAAAACTTCCCACGATCATACCAAATGCTAACAATTTAAAACATTTATTTTGTAAAAGTGAGCTATGTATGGGTACGGGTATATTATTATCCCTAAAGTACCTATCGTAATCATATACGTGGTGAATGGAACTATCCATACCTTTGGTTTATATATTTTCTTATTTTTAAGTATCTATTGTCTAGACATTATACTATGAAACTCTTCACAGAACATTTTAATCTTTGGTAAAATCTCGGTTTTCCATCTAATATCATCTCTCTCAATCATGTGTACTTTTCTTACTTCGTCATGTTGTTCAATCAGTTTACAGTGTTTCAAATCCAGCATCTGCATATATGTTTGACATTGAATTTCCTCGTATTCGCGTACATTATTAAACAAAGCTTTCACTCTATTCTTAATCTCCACGAGTGTCCTAGATCCATCTCCGTTCACTTGTATTCTATCAATTTTACCAACAAGTCTATATACAGTTCCCTCCAATACAGAAACATCCATATTGTAAAACGTGTCATCCTCGATCATATTATCATAACAATTCGCAGTATCTGCCTCGTGTTCTGTGCCATGATTTGTAAACAAAACCTTGCGCATATGGTCTACGACCAATGCCCTCTCCCGTTCATTTAACTTTGATTTGGACTCGAGTTGATTGGAAATAGCGCGGAATTTTTGATCTGTTGATCTAGACGACGTAGACTTAAATTTCTCAACGTCCTCCAATAATTTCTGAGAAGCGGGGCACGCTCTTATAGTATATTCCGCCTCTTGTTCCTTTGTTCTACCTTTAAAAGTTTTTGGAAAATATTTAAACCAAAGTCCGTCTATGATCTCGCGTGGTTTTTTATATGGATTACTTCCTATCATGGACGCTACGTCTGATGCTTTTAAAGTCACCACATCCACGTCTATGGGTTTAAGCACGCGTACATATGTACGTAATTTGTGATACACTTCTCCGCATGCGCGCGAATCCACGAGCGCATCGTGTGCACCATCAAATGATTCCCCAAACAATTCTGTATACACGGTGATCAGTTTGTGATTAGACAATGAAGGCAGCATAGCCCTGGATTTGTAAAGTGAACAAATAAAATGAATATCTTCAAAGGGTTTCACGTCCAACCCTCTTCGATAACATTCTGAAAATAAAACACTTTCATCGAATGGAGAATTGTGTGCGACAAATAGTTGAAATCCAGAAACCTTGATACATTCAATGATCTTGTTATAAATCTTTTCAAAAGGGACACCGTGTTCTAATGCATATTCGTGTGAAATTCCGTGAACGTGTGTAGCTCCCACTTGAAATGTATCCGGATACACGACACTGTGATATGAATTCCCCTCTTTCCCGTTCGAATCGTATTCGACGTATGCGAATGAAACCATGCGACATGTATCAAATGCCTTCACGTTCTCATGTGTGGCTTTCTGTCTGGTTCTTGGCAAACCAGACGTCTCTGTATCCCATGCGATATATTTCATCTCTTATGATTACATATTATCTAAACTTTAACCAACTTAGGCTCTCTTCACACGGGAAGAGTGTTAACGAAGTGTGTTTTTTTACGTGTGAGAATACCCGCTATATTCATTATTGTAAATATAGAATAAAACACACCAAGTCCCCATATACGAAGTATAAAAAAAGACGATAATCCCAAGATTAAAAAGACGGTATGTAGAATAAGTATGTATATATTATGTGGACGTCTGTTTTGGAACATATCATAACAGCAATAAAGGCAAAATATCACGTTCATTACATCATATATCATGTGTGATAATGCAAATATAAATATAGAACACAGAGTAAATAATAAAAATAACATCTTAAACCATTCTCTAAATTTTTTAAAAGAAGGAACCACTGTAAAAACATCATCCAGTAATATCTCTGTATCATCTAATGGTATGGGTGGTGGATTGTCCTCATTCACACCTATATTAATAGGGCCGCGTGGATTTTTTACAATCACGTGTGTATTCTTCTCTTCCATTGTACTTATTTCGTGTCCAATCTCTAACTTGGTTTTAATCTATTTTCTATAATTTGAGAAACGTCATTTTTGTCTATGAGTATACACTCTCTGTTAGTATTTTTACACGCTAAAGCACACGTACCACTCCCACACATTGGGTCTAACACCACATCCCCTTCATTCGACGATATGAGTATAATTCGTTCGAGCAACTTCACGGGTTTTGCCGTTGGATATAATCTTAATTCCGCGCCCATACCGATTGCGTGAATATCATCCCATAAATCTGTACACGGTTTACCTTCGTTTTCGTATAAGTAGATCTTCTTATACAAATTCGCATTCGCTTTTTTAGGTGGGTATAATCGATCATCGTCTCGTAACTTTTCCAGTTCCGTTTTCTGAATTCTCCACCCCGATTCTGGATTGAATGTCCGACCATTAAATTCGAACTCGTACATGTATCCCTTTCTTAATTTTTCTGCCACGAGGTGTCCGAGACCGTAATTACCACGATCGTCCTTATTTTTAAACGAATTCTCTAAATATTTTCGATCTTTCGCCTGTTTCACGACATTAAATTTAGAAGTTTTGGACATAGTACATTTCCATATAATATCTATCGTCGCACCCAATTTAGACTTCACGTTATTCTTTGATCGACATTTCTTCCAAAAAATAGGGGAAACAAACTTAAATTTATCCCGTAATATAGTTTCTGGTATATACATTTTATCCGCAGAAATATGAAAAAATAAACTCCCGTCTTTCGTCAGTTTAGGAATGCATTTATCGACAACCTGTGTTATAAAAAATTTATACTCGTCTCCCTTCCACGTATCTTTGAACCCAGTCGAATCGTTCACGGACATTTTATAATCACGGCCACTATCGAACGGGGGATCTAGATATATGGTAGTCACGGAGGCGTTCGGGACATCGTCTAGTTTTTCTAAACAATCACCGACAATAAGTCTCATTTTAAATACATCTGATCATTTCTTTATAAAACTATAATTAAAAATTTCTGTGTTTACATTAAAATGGACAAACAACCTATCGACGAAGAAATCGTACCAGAACAAATCGAAGAACTCGAGGAACTCGAGGAACTCGAGGCAATGCAAGACGAATGTGATACAACACAACCCGTCGTAAACTGGAAATGTATATGGTTCACTGTCGCCCTTGTATATGGATATTGGTATTTACCCCCAAAAAACAAATGGGTTCTCGTCAGTCTCTTATATTTCCCCTACCTCGTCATGGCTCACTACGATCACTATTACGAGTGTCAACGTAATCTCGGGCCAACATATTTAGCCATGTTTTATAAATGGGCGAAGCCACAGGAATCAAAACAAATTGTTCAATATGAAAATTGGTGTCCCGAAATAAAAAATAAAGTACTCATGGTCGATGTCATCATATTATTAAGTGTTTTATCTCTCGTACCGGCATTCATGCGTTGGAATCCAAAACCATAGAACATAAATTAAAATATATTCATTATATATATAAAGACGCGTTATGAAGACGAATAAAATGATTATAATTCTTCTTGTAGTAGTAATCACGTGTGGTGTGACCGCGGTCGCTATGAATATGAATATGAATATGACTACATCGGCTCCAGAAGATACCACCCCCAGTATGCTCAAGTGTATCAACACACAAAACCGTGATAATATGGGGTGGGTGGCCAAGGGTCGTGTTAAGACTGAAGCTGAAGCTAGAGCTCTATGCCCTAATAGTAAATATATGTCTCTCGAATGTCCAACGGCTGATGGTTTTGAGGTCTTTTGTGTAGATGATATATCACAGGCGGATGTTTTACTCGATAGAGAATGTAAAGGTGATGTAGCTGGTACTGAACTTTATGGGGGTGAAAATGCACATTGTGTGGGTCCATATACCTGGGGTGATGTAAATGGTGGTGGTGCTAATCGTGGTTCCCTTTACAAGATTTAATTTCTGGGACGACTTGGTATGGCCGATGGACGGTCCGAAAAATGTGTATAAAATATATTCATTATATAACAAAGACGCGCTATGAAGAAGAATCAAATGATTATAATTCTTGTAGTAGTAGTTTGCTGCGTATTATCTACCGTGATGACCATGACTACAAAGACATCGGATCCAGCCTCGGCTCCAGCCTCGGCTCCAGCTTCGGATCCAGTCTCGGCTCCAGTCTCGGATCCAGTCTCGGCTCCAGCCTCGGAACCAGCTTCGGCTCCAGCTTCGGCTCCAGCTTCGGCTCCAGCCTCGGAACCAGCTTCGGCTCCACCTCCAGCTTCGGCTCCAACGGGTGCAGATTATACATCATCATGTGACGATTTAGGTGGAAATGTTCTCGTGAGACATAATAGTGGTAAGGATCTCAGTGACTGTAAAACAGACTGTAGTAACGATTTAGACTGTTTAGGATTTATTCATAAGGCTCCGGGGTTTTGTCAACTCCATGATAATAAGGACCCTTACGGTGTAGACATATGTGGTCACGGATATACGGTATACCGTGATAACACGGGTAAAACCCCATTATATACATCATCATGTGACGATTTGGGTGGACGTGTTCTCGTGAGACATAATAGTGGTAAGAATCTCGGTGACTGTAAAAGAGAATGCAGTGCAGATGCATCTTGTAAGGGATTTATTCATAAGACTCCTGGGTTTTGTCAGCTCCATGATAATAAGGACCCTTACGGTGTAGACATATGTGGTCACGGGTATAAGGTATATCGTAAATAATGTTCTATGTAATAATTAAAATATATTCATTATATAAAGACGCGCTATGAAGAAGAATCAAATGATTATAATTCTTGTAGTAGTAGTAGTAGTTTGCTGCGTATTATCTACCGTGATCGCTATGACTACAACGACATCGGATCCAGCCTCGGCTCCAGTCTCGGATCCAGTCTCGGATCCAGTCTCGGAAGCAGACACCGTCTCCGCGGTGGAATTCGACGAATCCATACCAGGCCGAGAACCCCCTTTTGGGCGTTATGTTCGCTTCTCGTTCCACGAAGGTGCGCCAGGTAAATATATTCTGGCACCCAAAGAAATAAAAGTATTTGATATGCAAGGCGTGAACGTCGCTCTCAACAAACCCGTAACGGCTCATGGACACCACAGTCTTGAAGGGTATCCAAAAGAAAATGCTGTTGATGGTGATGAGAATACCATATGGCACTCTGAACACGGCAGCGATACAGATTGGATAGAGATAGATTTGGGAAAAGATATTAAAATTTCTAAAATTATAATTACACAAGGTACTGGAACTACAGTTTATAACGGTGTAGCGGGTTGGGCGCGTATGTCTGGTGGTGGTCCCGACTCAGGCGACAAGGGTTCATACATAACCATAAAAGGCACCGAACCCGATTCTATATGGAAAACCGAAGACATTAAAGCCGTGTCTTCTGTATATGTGTACGATTTTACCAAAGAAACTGGAAAATGGGAAACGGAGGATATAAATTAAATATATTCATTATATATAACAAAGACGCGCAGGCTCGGGGCGAAGCGGCTCAGAAATGTAAAGTTCCGGGTAATCTTCAGGCGCGTATAACATCATAAAGCATTCGTGTGTTAATACTTTTCAATATCCAACCCAATATCTTCGCTCATTTTGACCAAGCCGTTGCGAACCTTAATTCTGAAGGCTTGTTCAAACGGGACCAGTGCCTTTGTCATTTCAGAAAAATCCCGATCTTTATCCTTGAGCCATTCTCGAATGCATTTGTTTTCGGGAACTGAATACAGTTTGCGAGCCATTCTTTCCGAACGACGTTCCAATTCTGGAGTAACGTGTTCGATATCTTCTTGAACCTTATGTGCGACATTCTCGAGTGTATCCAACCACGCCTCCTTGATATGAAGTTCGATCGCATTGAGGCGTGCATTTAATTCACCCACAAAATAGTTGACGGAATCCCCGTTTTCTTCCGATACAGTAAAATTCTTAAACATAGTGGTCGTGGTAACAGCGCTGGACATTTGAAATATATGATTATATCTTGTCTCTGACTACACTTAGGTTCTGTGTGTACATCTTTAAAATTAAAACCCTTGATAATTAATCTTAAAGATATATTTACAAATAAATGATATGCTCCTAACCTCTAGTCGTCGGAGAGAAACTTTTCGCGCGTTGATAACATAGAAAAAACAGGATTAGAAATACCCGGCGTCTTGTGTACCTGTTAATGTCAACAATTTTGGTGTGCGTAACAGGTTGTCCGCCAATCTGTATCTGTTAAAAATGTAAATGTATAATCTTTACTATCAGTACTTATGACGGGCGTTTCTTTAACGATTTGATTGGATTCGTCGAGAATTTCGACTTTAAGACCAATGGCGCGGTATCCGCAACAACTCGTTCGGTTATGGATTTTAATCGTTTTAATTTCTTTTTCTTCACCCAAATCGATCGTCATGAAATCGACTTCTTCTGGTGTGCGTCCGAAGGTGTGGGCGAAATTGTTCGATTCAATCACATCGTCCGTAAGTCTAGGCCATTTGAAGTTGCCCTCGGGCCATTCGGAGCTTCCCGTAACTGGTTTACCCTTTGCTATGTTCGTACCCGATTCATCGAGAACTTGGAGTTCACTCAAATTGATGATTCTGTTTTTATCATCGTCATTACCCGGTGCGTCTGGGTCTGCCGCCTCTGTGGCGGTTACCTTCACGTATCGACCAGATGGTAATGTTTCAACATTGGTAACTAAATCCGTGGAGTCTTCTTCGCCTGTTGGTGCTGGTGCTGGTGCTGGTGTTGGTGTTGGTGTTGGTGTTGGTGTTTGTCCTGGCGAGGCTACAAGCGCTCCAACTATGACCGATAAACAACATACTACCACAATACCTATAATCATCATTTGATTCTTCTTCATATTTGTATCGCTTTATAGTATATAAATATAAAATAATTCTTACATATTAAATTCTTCGCGCGTACACGCTACGAATTCGGGGACAATCGCGGGACTCTCCAATAAACGCTCGAGGTATGGACGTAAAAAATCGATAGAATTATTACGCGTTTCAAACGTGAGTGAAGGTGGATGGATTGATGTGTGCATAGGATTGGTTTCCACCTTATACGGATCATCATCTATCAAGAGTGTATTCCCACTATCGTAATTAAGATGTCGCTCCCATACGAAATTCAATTCTTTGAGGAAAATGGGTTTTCCTCCTTCAAACGTCCCCACCTCTGTACAATCATTCTGATTCCATACAAATTTCAACTCCCCCACCTTCTTCTTCCATATATTCTTAACGATGGGGATGGTATTGTGCGGCATAGTTGATGACCACACGGCCACGTCGAAATGGTGGTGTACCCATTTCAAGAACTTAGTAACACCGGGTCGAACGAAACATTTTCGTCCGTTAACAGTAAAGTCTGGTTTGTCGCCCACGTCTCCCTTTTCTCGAACCAGAAAAATGCCGTTCAAATCAAATATCAATAATCTTTTTCTCATATCGAAGTACTTTTTTAAACATTAAATTTTCACTTACGTAAGTTTTTTCTCCTTTTTGTGTTCAAATGTTAGATTGTTTTTCGTATAATTTTAAAATTAAATACATAACCAAACCTAAGTGATATTAAAGACGCATAAAAGTCACTTCATTTAAGAAGAACTCATGCGCTGCCCCGAATGCAAAACGTGCTTATCTGCTATTAAGAAAGGACACTCAGAATGTGTTATGTCTTTCGATTATAGGAAATGCAAGAATGCTTTGATTGAAGCCGCTAAAGCAAAACAGCTTCATGTATACAACGCTCTCAAAGAAATGCATTGGATTCGGAATTTGAACCCCTCCCTTGTCGATGACTGGGATACCCTTGGAACTCATCTTATCTTGAATAACTGGTATGATCAATATCATGAAATGTATAGACCCATCATTCAAGAAAGACCCTCTGGTATGGAGCCGCGGCGCAAACAACACGTGCGAAACGTTGTGAATGCGTGTATTAAAGCCAATGACTTACCAACTCTCCGCACATACGTGTATGCGTGTTCTGTGGTTGGTAATGATTGGACGCCCACTCCATTCATTGTGTCAGACAATGGGTACACAATGCCGGGCTCACGAATTATGGATTCGTATGCATCTGAAGATGATATGATGCATACGAGGGGATTGGCTGTTAAATCCAAGAATAAGGATATCATTAAGGAAGTGTATGGATGGTTTCAAAACAGAAGCACCCATTGGAATACGTGGGATTTTGATTATGCGATTGAAACCGGTGACA
>PVBE011257329.1_pt1 | contig 11599 bp, 8 predicted proteins | sample 1631181 | NCBI WGS metagenome assembly PVBE01 (sample SAMN08397723, study PRJNA350692) | Marine metagenome, whole genome shotgun sequencing project. | isolation source: water | place: Pacific Ocean | collected 2012-04 | reverse complement strand
AAAATATTATATAAAATTGAGTGAGCTCATTATTTTACGTATGATATATTTAAAATTTAACGCGTTTGTATAATTCTAAAGCAACTAACCCTCCGGATACTTGAGCTACAATATAGGGTAATAAATCATGCATAGGTAATTTACCTGCTGCTGCCATCATTACAGATACGGCTGGGTTAAAGTTACCACCAGATATTTTTCCACCGACCATTATAGCAATTGCTAAAGCTAAACCGATAGGCAAGGCTTTTCCTGTCGCCAATATTACATATAAGAAAAATAAAGTTCCTAAAAATTCTACTACAAATTTGTTCATTATATTAATATAATAGAAAAAAATTTATTATTCTCCTCTTACACTAGCAAAATTGTGTTTTCCTATTGCTACCATTTTTTTATGTCTAGTTACTACATTTGAATCAAATGATTTCCCTGTTTTTCTAACCTGACCTTCAAGAGTTCCAGTAATTGGTGTAGCAGGATGTAATATTCTCCTCATAGATAATGTATAAAAAGCGCGTGATGAATAATTAGTAGTTTGTGGCATTTATATACCTTCATATATTTATTTTTCTAAAGGAATAAAATATGTAAAATTACTATTTATAATGCTTATTCAGTAATTACGCGTGGTGCTACATTCATCGTTATTAATTCCTGAAACAGTAATTTACACGCATATGGAATATTTACTTTTGAAAAATCAACACGATTTTCACACATACTACAAGAATGTATTTCTTTATCGTCATTGTAAGCAGCAATCATACCGCATTTTTTACATATTATCGTGCTATATTTATCTGAAGCATCATATAATCGTTCCTGAACTAACCTAGCAGCACCGTGTGCAGCCATACAATCTCTTTCCATTTCTCCTGCCCTCAGCCCACCATCACGTGTGCGTCCTTCTGCTGGTTGTCGGGTTAAGACTACCATAGGTCCTTGACTTCGACTATGCTGTTTATCATTTACCATATGTTTTAATCGCTGATAAAATGTAGGTCCAATAAATATACTCGTTTCAATTTGCTCTCCTGTCATTCCATTCATCATTACTTCGTTTCCGTGTCGTTCATAACCTACATTCTGCAATTCAGAACAAATATTTTTAACAGCAAAATCATTAAAACTTGTTCCATCTCCAAACAATCCTAGTTCTACTAGTACTTTTCCTAAAAGAGTTTCTTTTAATTGCCCTATTGTCATACGAGATGGAATAGCATGAGGATTAATAATAATATCTGGGCGTATACCATCCGATGTAAATGGCATATCTTCCTCAGGAATAATTAATCCTAAAGTTCCTTTTTGCCCGTGTCTGCTACTAAATTTATCACCAATAACTGGTTTTCGATATACACGTGTTCTCACTTTACAAAATGTATATCCATCACCATTTCTATCTACATAATTTTTGTCAAGATATGTATCTTCTCGGGTTCGAAAAATTCTACTTTGGTCTAAATATTTAATAGTTTTAGTATGATCGTTTTTATTTTCTTTTATAGGAATAACTTTTCCAATAATAATATCTTTATTTTCAATTAATGAATTTTCTGGTATTAAACCCTGGGTATTTAATTTGTTATAATTAGCAAATTTCATTCCTTTTGTTTTATATTTATCCGGTTTGCATCGTATTTCTTCATCTCCGTATACTTTTTTATCTTCATCTTTTTCAGTATGATATATAGTAGCGGAAAACAACCCTCTATCCAGAGATCCTTTATTGAAAATAATCGAATCCTCTTGATTATATCCTGTATAAGTAGCGATAGCAACGATGACCATTTCTCCTGAAGGAGTTTTATTTAAATTTAGAATATTCATTACACGTGTATCTACAATTGGTCTCATCGTATAAGTTAATACGTATGCTGTTTTATCCATCCGTAAATCATAATTTGTAGCATACATACCCATTGCTTGTTTTCCCATAGCACACTGATATGTATTTCTAGGAGATTGATTATGTTCTGGAAATGGAATACAAGATGCCAATATGCCAAATATAGTGCTTGGATGAATTTCACAATGAGTATAATTGTATTTTAACATTTCAGTATGTTTATTAAGTGTAGATGGTTTAATAGCAATCATACTCTTATTTTGTTCATCAGGATCAATATATTCAATAATGGACTCATTAATATTAAAATTCACGAGTAAATCATTCCATGATAAACCTTTTTGTTTAATTTTTTTAAGAATTGCATTTGTTAACACCAATTTATTTTTTTTTACTTTTAAAACTGGACGTGTCAAACGACCAGCATCATTACATATACGAATTTCTTTATTTTCATAATCAAATATAATACTCGTATAAATATTAATAATTCCTTTATATTTTTTGGTCTTTAAAATTGTATATAATTTATATGGTTTTTTAGTTATACCAATCCAACATCCATTTATAAATACCTTTACTATATCAAAACAATTAGTTGGTTCAATATTATTAATCAATATCAATTGCGGTTCAATAATCTCATAAAGTGCTGTGCTATCAGTATGAATAGTAACATGTGTCATATAACTCAGGTTTTTTACAACTCCAACTGATCCTCCTTCTGGCGTTTCTGCGGGACAAATATATCCCCAACTTGAATTATGTAACTTACGAGGGGGAATAAGTTTACTGCTTTTATCAATAGGAGTATTTACACGCCTAAGATGACTGAGACTGGATATGTTAGTTAATCTATTTAATACCTGTGCAACACCAACTTTATTACTATTTACTTTTTTAATACCAAAATCCCCCGTTGCTAGTGCACGTTTCAATCCATTTTCAATAGTAGTGGATTTAATAATTTTATAAATGTTTGTGTCATTAATAATATTAATATAATTATCGGTTGACCTCCATGAACCATTTTTGATTTCACGAAGAATTTGTTTTTGCATATCCTTAACTAATTTATTAAAATAATTTCTAAACAGATTATTCAATAGAGCACCAACTAAATCAATTCGTTTGTTTTGATAACTATCTCGGTCGTCTGGACTATTTAATCCTATACTACACCGAATAAGTTTATTGGTCATATATCCTAGAAAGTACAACCGCTGTTTTTTTGTTTTACAATGCGGAAATAAGTCATAATTTAATATGTCTTGAGTAAATTTACATTTTTTACGATATCCTTCTTCAGGAGTAGTATTTATTGGCGTGAACATAGAATATTCAACTATATATTTAAAGCATTGTTCCTGAGTAATATATTTATTTGTATCGATAATAGAACCTTTAAGGGCATACAAAATATCCTTGTTATTTTTATTTGTTATATCCAGCATAATATATTCACATATTTCTCTGTCAGACAACACATTTAATGCGCGGAATAATATGAATAATGGAACTGGTTGTTTGATTCGTGGAAGCTGAATATATATAGAATGACCAAATCCATTATTTTTACTAGATATCATCATCATAATTTGTTTTGGAGATATAATTTTATAATCCGGAATGGATTTTATTTCAGCAATGTAATTCCATTTTGTATTGCCTTTTTTAGTATTAAAACAATATACTTTATTTTCAGCAGCGCGTTCTTGAGCCAATACAGTTTTTTCACTTCCATTAATAATAAAATATCCTCCTGGATCAAATCGGCATTCACCTGATACACTATGATTTATGTGTTGATATTGATTTAATATGCAAACACACGATTTTAACATAATAGGCAATTTACCTATGCGAATTTTCCGTAAAATTTTACATTTTGTTTGAACATCATCTAAATTTTCTCCATATCTACGAATAAATTTTACATTTATATCTAATATCATAGCGGAATTATATGTAAAATTTCTCAATCGCGCTTCTTGAGGAAACATTACTTTTGTTGCTCCATTGTTTTCATAAATTTGAGGTCTTAAGATGTGAAAATTTTCAAAAGTGATAATTATTTCCAATTCATATTTTTTATGCGTTTCATTATAATCATGAATAGATTTAATATGAATTGGATTAAACATATTGATAGTATTTTGTATTTGATTTATTACGAAATCATTATATGATTCAACTTGATGTCTTACTAGACGTTGTAAATATTGATTTTCAAAATAACTTTCAATTAATAACCACGGTTCTTCAATATATTTATTAATATTAATACCGGATTTATTTTTTAAAATGGGTGTTACATTAGTTTTTGACATATTATTAGATTGTTGCATAATTATTATAGTTACAATCTATATCAATTTATTTTTAATATGTATTTTGATTATATATTTTATGTAGATATTGTTATAAATGACAAAAAATTATTCACCTACATATACGTAGAAACAGGTTTTATATAATTTTTTTGTATAAATTATTATCTCTTTATAATATACTATGAGCGATAATCCTAAAAAACCAATTAGTCCTAAAAAAAAAGTGTTTCCAATTATAAAATTAAAAAAACCAATTATACCAAGATTACCTATAAAAATGACAAATCTTCAATTTCCCAAAATGGATCTTTCCAATTCTGTACTTTCTGATAAAATTACTACTGATGATGATGGTTTATCTAATAATATATATAATATTACAAACAATAATTCGTTAGATACATCTAATAACATAAAAACATCAAAATCTACTTTTTTAAATAATTATACTAACAAAAATACTTCTAATATTAAAAAATCAAGTTTGTCTTCTATTGATATAAAGATTAATAACTTATTAAATAAAATAAGAATGGAAAGAGAAGATAGGATACAAAAAAATAAATTAATAACTGGTCAAAATTATAAAAATTTTATATCTAAAATAGATAAAAATCAAACAAATATCAAATCTAGGAGACATGCTACATATCCATATAAATCGCCCTTAAATGTAATTAAAAATAAGTCGGCAATCACTGCTAATAAAAGTATAGGAACGGATGATGATAATGATGTTACAAAAAAAACTCATGATAATGCAGAGGAAAATATTAATAATATTAATGATATATTTCGTGAAACGTCGGCTTCACTTAGTAACATTTACAACAATATATCAAAAGACTATTTAAACAAATATAATAATCCTCATTTTCATGGAAAATATATGTCAACGCCTGAATATATTCCATTTAGTCATTTTACATCAAATAATACTGTAAAAAATCCATTGTTTATAGAGAAAAAAAAGGTTGTTATACAAGTGGAAATTAAAAATGTAGCTGATTTATTGAAATTAATTGATGATTACCCTATTAAACCAGACGTTGAATATAATATCAATATGGGTGCAATTCATAAGATTAAAGAACCTTTGAATGAATTAAATGATATGATAGGAATGAATGCGCTTAAAAATTCGATAGTGGATCAAATTATATATTTTGTTCAAGAATTACATATATCGTCTGATTCAAAAGGAGATTTTATGCATACATGTATTTATGGACCACCCGGAACTGGAAAAACGGAAATAGCAAAAATAATGGGAAAAATATATAGTAAAATGGGTATATTAAAAAAAAATAAATTTAAAAAGGTGACCAGAGCAGATTTAATTGCTGGATTTTTAGGACAAACATCACTTAAAACTAAGGAGGTTATTTCCGAATGTTTAGGAGGTGTATTATTTATAGATGAGGCATATGCTTTAGGAAATAGAGAAAAACGAGATAGTTTTGCTAAGGAATGTATAGATACTATATGTGAAGCATTAAGCGATCATAAAGAAGATTTAATGGTTATTATTGCTGGGTATAAAGAGGATTTACAGAAATGTTTTTTTGCTTATAATCAAGGATTAGATTCACGATTTACATGGAGATTTAAAACGGATGATTATACGCCAGAGGAATTGCAAAAAATATTTATTAAGAAAGTTAATGATGCAAATTGGAAAATAAAACAAAATAATGTTCATTCAGAATGGTTTGAGACTAATAAAGACTATTTTAAATTTTTTGGACGTGATATGGAAACATTGTTTGCTAAGGTAAAAATAGCACACAGTCGACGGGTGTTTTGTTTATCGAATGATATAAAAAAGGTTATTACGGATGCAGATTTGAAACGAGGATTTGAAATGTTTTTAGAAAATGATGAAGTTAAAAATCGTAAGGATGATTTTAAAAGATCGCTTAATTTTGGAATGTATTCATAAAAGGGGATGATATCCCCTTAGACCCCTTCATTAAAGGGGATGATATCCCCTTAGACCCCTTCATTAAAGGGGGAGTTTGAGGGGTTCTCCCTCTAGTTTGAGGGGGAACCCCTCATTGTTGCGAATAATATATAAATTTTTTTTTCTATAAATAAGTAGTATGACATCTACAAAAAAAATTATATCAGTAAATCCAAATTTTTTACGTGTAGGAAATACACGTAAAAAAGAAAAGAATAAAAGAGCTAGACAACAACGAACTAAATTAAATTTTAGTTTAAAACCTAATTCTATAAAAAAGGATTTGCTGCGTCGTATTAAAGAACACCAAAAACGAGAGAAGGAAAAACATGAATATAGCAAGTCGACAAAAGAAAATATTGTTTTTAATACTGAATTTAAAAGTGCAATGAATTCATTAGAAGATATTGTAAAAAAAAATAAACAAGCTAAACAGAAAAAAGAACGAGAAAAACGGAAAAAAGAACGAGGAAAACAACACCAATCTATTAAAAATAGAACATTTAAAAAGGATGTTCATGGTGGGTTTAGAAATATACATTCGTCGCAACTCCCAGTTCATATGGATTCTATTGCATCACAATCAACATCATCACCAATATTAGTAGTTAATACATCCTCGCAACATAAGGATCCCCCGCCATACGGGTGTTTAAAGGGTGGAAACAAACCTACTTTTAGACAATATAATCGCACTTTAAAAGCAAGGAGAGATAAAATAGATGTTGATAGACCTCATATGATACACAGAAATCCTACTAATCAACATACTAAAATCGAAATTTCTTCTCCTATTATTCAATCCGCAAATAATTCTCAAGTTAGACAACAGAAATTACAAAAATTAAAGGATACCTTTAGGAAAAAAAAGAATGTTTCATCCATAAAACCTAAAAAATATAAAATACAAACTACTAGAAAAATATATAAATTAGGTAAATACGGTGGTAAAGTTCAAGTATTAATTAAAAATAATAAAACGCGGAAAAATATCAATAAGGCGATTAAACTTCTTAATAAAAAATCACTATTGAGTGTTAAAAAGTATTTAAAACAAAAACATCTTTTAAAAACTGGATCTACGGCACCTGAATATATATTACGAGAAATGTATAAAAATGCAATACTATCGGGTGATATTCATAATAAAAACAATGATATTTTAGTACATAATTATTTACATTGAAAATATTTGTGGTTAATTGTATAATCTCACATCATTCACGTGTATAAATATCTAAACATGTAACTATATTAAAGATATTATCATTAATATAGTTATTGATATGGCAGTAATCAACGATTATTTCCAAAAAACAAATGAACTAATAAAAGAATATGGAGAGAAGGCACTTGTATTAATGCAAATAGGAGATTTTTTTGAAGTATATGGATTTAAAAATACACTTACCGGAGAAATCTACGGAAGTGCTATAAAAAAATTTGCTACAATATGTAATTTTAATATTGCTACAAAATCCAATATAAGTTTTACTTCTGTTCCTAGAGAGAAACATATAGATATTGTTATGGCTGGTTGTCCGAAATATGTAATTGAAAAATGGGCGGATCGCCTACAAAACGAAGGATTTACGTGTGCTGTATATACTCAAGATAGTAAAAAAAAGAATACTACTCGTAGTTTAGAATTTATATGTTCGCCTGGAACACATTTTATAAATGAAGGCTCTCAATTATCAAATAATATTATGTGTATTAAAATATGTAATATACCTCCTACGCGTTTAAATACGAAAGCGCGTATTATAATTGGGTTAGCCAATGTAGATGTATATACAGGTATTTCAACATATAACGAATATATTGAAAATTACTATCATAATCCAACAACATTTGATTCTGTTGAACGTTTTTATTCAATATTTAATCCATCAGAAATAATTATTATTTACGATTCTACCACATTATCATATAATAAAATTATGGATATTATGAAATTTATTAATATCCACAGCAAATGTGTCCATAATGTAGATATTAATGGATCTACGCAATTGTCGCAAAAAGTAAAAATGTGTGAAAAACAAACATATCAATTGGAAATTTACAAACAATTTTTTACAATAACTGATACTGCATCATTTATGGATACAAATAGGTTTAATAATTTTCATATAGGAAGTCAGGCATATTGTTACCTATTGGATTTTATTTATAGTCATAATCCAAATCTAATAAAAAAAATTTGCATTCCTACAATAGAAAATAGCAGTTCTAATCTTCAACTGGCAAATCATTCCCTTAAACAATTGAATATCATTGATGATAATAATTATTCAGGTAAATTAAGTTCTGTTATAAATTTTATTAACAATTGTGTAACACCAATGGGAAAGCGTAAATTCGCTGAACAATTGTTGCATCCAACAACGAATATAAAATGGTTGAATAAAGAATATTCAATAGTGGACTATATGTATTCTAATTTAGATTCATTCCAATATGTATATGATGGATTAAGAGAAATTAATGATATACAGCGATATTATAGAAAAATCATACTTGAGAAGGCAACACCAATTGATATAGTTGTTATTAATGATAATATACATACTGCGGTTCGTCTGTTTAATAAAATCAAACATGACAGAAGTATTATGGAATATTTAAATAAATCACAAGTTGTTCAACACGCCAACACCTTGATGAAATATATTTCGGCTTCTCTCGACATTAATATTTGTAAAGACATTCATATGAATGATATTAATAAAAACTTCTTTATTCGTGGACAATATCCCAATATAGATAAGATTGAACGAAATTATGTAGATTCGATGGATAAATTTAATTGCATACAAATGTTTTGTTCTTTTAAACTTACCAAATCAAGCACTAAATCACATATTAATGGTGTTAAAATTCATACAACGGAAAAATCGGGGAGTTATTTAAAAACTACAAAAACACGCGGTGAACTACTAAAAAGCGTTCTTTCAGCTAAAGAAAAATTAATATACAAGTCTAGTTATGATGGCAAAACAAAATGTTTTATATTAGATGGAAATATTGAATTGAGTTCATCAACAGGTAATAATAAGAAAATATCTAATGCGCAGATAGATTCTATTGCGTATTCTATTATAACCAATAAAGCCAAACTTCAAAATATGTTACAAGAGGAATTTAAATTATTCATACAGAAATTAATAGAATTTAATACTGAATTTGAATATATTATATATTTTTTGACTTCTCTCGATGTTGTTTATAGTAAAGCACGACTAACAAAAAAATATAATTATTGTATTCCAACGATATATAAACGATCAAAACAGGCATTTTTTGATGCTAAAGATATGCGGCACGTATTAATAGAACATTTACAAACCGAAGAAATATATGTTCCAAATGATATTTCATTGGGAAAACAACATAATATGGAGGATGATGAACGTGCAAATATAAATATGGAGGATTTTATGTATAAACCATCGGTAACTTCTTCAAACAGTAGCAATATTGCATATCAAAATGGAGTATTACTATTTGGAACAAACGCAGTAGGAAAATCTTCTTTGATAAAATCAATTGGAATTTGTGTTATAATGGCGCAGGCAGGTTGTAGTGTTCCTTGTTCGTCGTTTACATATAAACCATTTCATAAAATATTTACTCGCATTTTGGGTAATGATAATATATTTAAATCTCTCTCTACATTTGCTGTAGAAATGTCTGAATTGAATATTATTTTGCGAAATAGTGATGAAAACAGCCTTATATTAGGAGACGAATTATGTTCTGGAACAGAACTAGGATCGGCAATCAGTATTTTTGCGGCTGGACTAATACATTTAGAGAAGCAAAATAGTAAATTTATATTTGCTACGCATTTTCATGAAATCACCAAGATGCAGGAAATTAAGAATTTAAAAACATTACAAATGAAACATATGAGTGTAATTTTTGATAAAGAAGAAGACACACTTATATATGACAGGATATTACGAGATGGACCAGGGAATAATATGTATGGTTTAGAAGTATGTAAATCATTACATCTACCAATGGATTTTTTGGAAACAGCAAATAATATTCGTCAGCAAAAATATCCCGAAACAAAATCTATATTGACACAGAAAACTTCAAAATATAATTCTAATAAAATTAGAACAAAATGTGAAATTTGTAGTAGTATATGTGTAGAAGTGCATCATTTAGAACCTCAACAAAATGCCAATAAAAATGGATTTATTGGACATTTTCATAAAAATCACAATGCAAATTTAGTAAATGTATGTGAAAGTTGTCATATAAAATTTCATAAATCTAATAAAAAATTAAAAAGAAAAAAAACGACACGAGGTCATAAAATTTTAGAAGTATAATATATACTATGACTGGAATACAAAATTATCTTCTCACAAGATGGCATGATATAACATTAGTAGTGCTATTTTTATTTATTGGATTGATAATTATGGTATTGAATAATATTTCATTTAAGACGGACGATGATGATGTTAAATCAAGGAAACTAGAGGAGGTTATTATAATAGAGGGGATGAATGGTGATGGTGATGGATCATCGGGAACCGCATCCGCATCTGTAAAAGTAAGTGATGTAGAAAGTAATTTAAATAAATCGGTATCCGAACCAGAACAAACACTTTTTGATAAAATACAAGGAGGATTTTGTCATAAATACCAAGGGAAGAGTCATTTATTAGAAGAGCATTGCAATAAATTAGCAAAAGGAGTATGTAAAGTCAGTGGATGTTGTGTTTTAGCACATGATTCTGACGATAATTCTAATAAGTGCGTTGCTGGAAATGCATTAGGACCAACATTTTTATCAACTGATGATGGAACAGATTTGAATTTTGATTATTATTATTATAAAAATAAATGCTATGGAAAAAACTGTGGAAATACATAAATAAAACACCGCAAATAAAAATTGATAATATAATTAAAGATATTGTTATAGTAATATATATAACAATGATTATTCCAATTAAATGTTTTACTTGTGGCAAAGTTTTAGCAGATAAATATGAATATTATACTATTCGTGTAAAAGAATTGAAAATATCTCGTTCGTTAAATACTGAAAAAGTTATTTATTTAACGCCTGATAATATCAAAAAAACTCCTGAAGGTCAAGTTTTAGATGAACTTGGACTAAAAAAAATGTGTTGTAGACGACATATGTTGTCCCACGTAGATATAGAATGATTTATATAATATGATTGAAATGAATAAAATATTTACATATTATATAAATGGGAACTAAAAGAGTAAAACCTAGACGCGTAAAACGCAAAGTAGGCCGCAGTACCAGAAGAGTTCGCCGTAAAGTCGGGCGTGTTAGTAGAAGAGTTCGCCGTAAAGTTAGACGCGCCAGTAGAAGAGTTCGCCGTCGCGTCCGCCGTAAAATGCGTGGAGGGGGAGGAACCGTTCATTACACACCTTCAAAAGCCGATTTTT
>PVBE010934463.1_pt1 | contig 11599 bp, 17 predicted proteins | sample 1631181 | NCBI WGS metagenome assembly PVBE01 (sample SAMN08397723, study PRJNA350692) | Marine metagenome, whole genome shotgun sequencing project. | isolation source: water | place: Pacific Ocean | collected 2012-04 | reverse complement strand
GAGTCGAGTATTTAAGCGCTTCTCAAGAGAGTCAATTTTTGCACAGACAATGATATCCAAGTCACTCCTTTTTGTGTTTTCCCTTGTTGCTGGCCACGCACCATTTCTTGCCGCTTTTACCACCGCATTCCATGTCCTTCTCTTTGAGGGAGCGGGTCCCAGCTGGTCCTCTAGCCATTCCCAGGCTGCTGAGCACGACTTAAATCTTGTTTTAAGAGACTTCTCGTCGCATTCTTCATTAGGCAGGAGTGCAGAAGGAGGAAGAACCGCTTCCCCCCCAGCATCGGAATCACAAGTAAGGTCATTAACAATTTCAGTCACCGCCCTGTTGTGAGACCCGATGGTTCGAAACAGCTCAGCATCTGTTTGAGAGATTTTATTCATCAATGCTCCAAACTTATCGCTTAACTCACCCATTTGTACCACCTTTAACGAGTGCCTTAATCCGCTCTAAAAGTTCTGTGATTTTAAGTGCTCTCCAGAATCCATTAGCTTCTTTTGCGTCATCGAGTTCTTCTAGAAGCTTGTCAAGAGCTTCGTGCTTGGACTCAAAGGCTGCCAACTCGGCATGCATGTTCTTCGCCATTTCCATTGCCTCCAGCTTCTCCTTGCCGAGGATACGCAGCTTCCTTTCATATTCCTGTATTTGGAGAACAAATAGGTTCTTAGCCTCTTTGAGTTCTCGGGTGCGACGACTTAGTTGACCACGAGATCTAACCAAAGAGACGTGCGACTATCGCATCTGAATATAATTGGTGTTGAGGACTCTTCGATTGAGAGATTGTGGATTAGAAGTAAACTCAGAAGTGGGTTTAATGTTGTCCGGAGAATCATCAGCAGGCAATACAAATTCAGGCATTGATTTAAGGTGTAGTCAGGGTCTTTCCCTCGGACACATTCACCATCGCTGAATCAGCCAGGAACTACATCCCCCGATCGGGGGGAAGAATCCAGGCCTTGATCCCCCAAACGGGGGATTGACATCTCACATCACTCTCTCTCCGCATTCCAAGGGTATCTGAGGCTGAGAGAGTGATGGCAGTGCATCGAGCCACTGCCTATGGATCGACGCCCTGCCTTGTTGTCGAGTTCAGGTCACTTGCTCTCAGATCAATCAACTCGCAGGTGGTGCCCCGGATAACCACCCATCCAATATGAGCAATGCGTCGAACCGTGCCGATTTGTATCAGGCAAGCAGGAATGAATGAACTTCTGGCATCTGGGTACTGATGAACGGGCACACCCCTCCCAGTCTGAGATCATTAATACAAGGGAATGCTGATATCATTGTGAGATCACTGATAAATATTGTTTCGAGATAACCTTAAGCATAAAAACTATGGCCTTGGTGCTAAATCTAATCAATATATTTGTTATTTATATATAGTTCGCATATGGATTAATTGAAAGATGAGTGCATGCCTTACTGGATGATAACAGGCAATGGGTCATCGGGAACTACGCCATCAAGAGAAGAAAAATACTTTAATCCTTCGTAAAGACCTAGCATTGAGTCATACTCTTTTGCATGATCACTGCCAAGTTGCATTAATCGGTCGTATTCATCGGCATCAAACTCATTCTCTATAATATAGCCAAGAGCCTCATTGAATTTGGATGGCTTAGCCGTTAATTTCTTATAATTTGTAATAAGATCATTGCCAAGTGCCATTTGCTCAAACATATCTCTTCTCAGGACGGTCATGCTATCAGTACCTACATTTCTGCTGGACTTGGTGTTCTCATAGTAGTTCAATGGCAATGCATTAAGGTATATCAATTCATTAAGCTCCGTTTCGGCTAAAACACTGTTAAGTTTTTCGTGGATAACATCAGCATAATTATGGAAAGTTCCCACATGCTTGTTCCCTATAAAGTAAACAACTGCATGGCCATGATCAGTAGCTTTAAGACTATCTAGCCTTTTACCTGTGAATGCAAATTCATCATTAAGCTGAAGATCTTCTACAATAAATCCACCTTTTTTTGCGCTTGGAGAAAGCTCTATTGTTAAGGAATCATCACCTTCCCCTAAATTAATAAAATCAAATCCATGCTTGGTTATATCTATTTTTACTGTATCATCGCCTCGTCCTGCATGAATCGCGGCAGAACCAGATTTAGATGTAATACTGTCTGCTCCTTTTTTGCCATATATTACATCATCCCCTCTTGAATGTATTGCGTCGTCATACTTGCTCCCATGTACAAGATCTGAGCCTTTAAATGTAACTACCGCTTGATTGGCCGCATTCATATGAAAAATGTCATTCATATGGGTACCCCTTAGGGTTATATCACTAAGATCCCAGTCTTTTTTTTCATATATTGTACCATATTTAATAATACTATCGCCATCGATAATATATGGAAGATGCTTGCCATGCTTCAAAACACTGATTTTATTTTCCTTATTTTGTTCCCGCTTCGATGCACGCCTGGCTGACAAACTGGTGCTAGGCACATCTGATTTGGGGTCATATATGTAATTCTGGTGTAATGCATTTTCTGGCCCTACTATCGTGAGTGGCTCAGCTTCTGTTTCTTGAAAATTAGCTCGAAATGTTCCACTTAGAATAATCTTTCCGAAAACACCTGCATCTTTATCTGCGTTGCCAAATTTATCTGTTTCCCACAATCCATCAGCAGCCTTAGATCCACAATCAGTAATTTCACCTGCTGTTATAGTTTCATTATTGATATTCAGAACGCAAGTAGGGAATGCACTTACGGGTAAACCTTTTGTAGCATATTCAGGCACAGCTGCCGACCAACCATAGGCTAGTTGAATAGCTTCAGGAGCAGAAAAATACTGAACACTAGGGACTCTCCTATAGATATGACTTTTTCGGCCATTTATAAAGTCTATGTTATAAGAAATATATTTCAAATCAGGGAATGGATAATCAGTTTCTGTGCGGATCCTGATTGAATCTCCGCCAACTCCTTCACTAGTATCACCAGGTGGTTTAAACAAGCCTTTAAGTTTAATAGGGATCGTAAAAGGAAGATCTTGATAAACATTTTTCTGTTTTATAACGTGTTTTACTGACCATCCGTATGGAGTTGTAAAGGTATAAGGATCTGTCACTTCCCTTGCAGCGCCTTTGTATAATGTTTCTGACTCGTTGGTACTTAGTGATGTCTCATTTAGTGTGACTGTAGATTGAGTTGTTGATCCTTCTGCTCCGAACCCTCCAAAACTTGCTGAAACTCCCGCAGTGATCTCAGATCCTACCTGTACACTATTCAACTGCGTCATACCAACTGACATGGTGCTAGACAGTGAGCTTGTATCTGTAGTCGTAACGCTATATATGTCGGTTTGTACTTGACTAGAATTAAATCCACTTGTCACAGGTGGGCCCATATTTGTAAGGTTAACTATCCGGGTGTATACTGTATTATAATTAAGACCATTTGAGACCTCTTGTGACCAATTCACACCGCCAAGAGTTGTCTGAGTGCTTATATCGTCACTTGCAAGTGTTTCCCATGCATATGTATTTTCATCAATGGTTAGTCCATAATTTACACTTGGCCCGCCTGGCACAGTGTTGTATATAGGCCCCCCCGTAGTCCGATACCAATTATCAGAGCTCGTATCAGCTTGGTTCCAAATTTGTCCACCGGCAGCTCTATTTGCCCATATATTTCCTAATACTTGCCTGGCCTCTAGATTGCCGGTGAGATAAGAAAGATCAGCTGGATTAGCAGTCTCTGTACTGTCATCAATTACATTTATCGACGGGCCCCCTGTGTTTGATTGGGTAGCATAGTCAAAAACTTGATCTCTAGAATAGCTCTTTCCTTTGGTTTTAAAATTTTGGACATAAACATTCTGACTAATTGAGGAGTAAGATCTCCATGTTGAAGGTGAAAATTTCCACTTTCACCAAACATTACCGACCATTGCGGTTTCAAAACACCCTGCAGTTTGGGTGGGGGTAGTTGTATTCCAAGTCCCATATTGGAGTTTTGGTTCACCTATACATTTTTCATCACCAGGCACGTTTTTGTCGTCACCAAAGTTCTTCCCAATCAATCCTGCCAGCAAGCCTGTGCTAATAAAAGCACTCTTGTCGATGACAATGCCGGTAGAAGAGTTTGCCATCGTTGATCTTCAGTGTTAAATTGATTAATTTAAATATATCCTCGAAAATCAACAAGCGTAGATTATTTGGGGACTTATTCACGCAACATCATCTTCCTTGACTATGCACGACTTTTCTTAACCGAACGCGGAGACAAGGCGCTTCCTGGATATTTACTATCCACTTGAGATTGTGATTTTATTTTTAGAATATGTTATTTGTTGTTTTATTCTCTTGAATAATATTTTCAAAAACTTAGCCATCCCTTGTTAGAGACTGCTGTCCGGCCAGGGTTGGCAAGCAGAAGCCCCATGAAACACAAGCACCACATACCCGAAAAGATCATCCTCAAGCTTCCGCACCGCTGATCAGCGGCTCCAGCTAGGGCCAGGAAGTAGCCATGGCTGATGAAGAAAGCTGCAGGAGAGCAATCAGGGGTCGTGAACCACCCTCGCAGCACGCTCTTATGGCTTAAAGCCTCAGTGCTCCATCCGGCAACCGGCTGCCTTCGCATCTGCAAGGTCAAAGTGCTCAGTCTTGCCACCGCCAATATCAGGAGCCCTCTGAGGTGCAGCACAGCGCGTGTGCGACAAGCAGGACCAATCTCCTTAAGGGGCATCCTGCAACGAATCAAACCGTCCTCTAGGTCCATTGCAATGCTTATCCCACCTAGGCGTGCCTTCTGACTCTGGGAGAAATGTCAGATGGGCTGCTGAATGGGTTTGTTGTCGACTTCTCTGCTTACTTCAGCACCTGAGCTAACTCACATTGGAGCCTGATTGCGCCGATCATCGCGGAATGATTTTCACGCTTAGCAGATTTCATCAGAACATCCTCTAGTTGAAAAAGTTTGCGTGCCATGAATTCGTCACGCTCTTCATCCACTGATGCCTTGATGGCATCTTTAGCTTTACGAATCAGGCTGTCTACTGCTGCACGCCTTAGGCCCCATTCCTTTCTGCCGTATTCCAAGAGTTCTGGACGCTGTATTCCATTGGCGATCATGCGAACGATTTGATTCACACGAAGTTCGAGTTCGCCTTTAGTTGGTTTATGAGCCATGTCTCAATTATGCCCAGGTGTTGTTGATTGGAGGGTGGTTTGGGATTGATTCAGGGTTGTTCTCTCGTGTTAGGGAGAGACCCCTAGAAACAGTTGATTTGGTTGGAAAGCAGTGGTGGACTGTGATTTGGTGGTTGGAGAGAATGGTTGGTCAGAGGCAAACTTGGTTGGAACGCAGTCACAGACAGGGATCTCTTGGTTGGAGATGAGGCAACACCAACCGCCTCCAACCACCTCCAACCACGGTTTCCAACCGCATAAACCCAGTAGTGGACTGGCTTCCAACTACATCAACCGTTTTGAGCCACCCATCTCCATATAGGGAGACGATTACGCGAAGAGGGCACCAACCACTAGATCGCAGGTTCTGACTGAGTTCCAACCGCATCAACCAACCTCCGGCCGATAGGCGTAGCGAGTTGGGGTGGTGTTGGCTGTAGCCGTCAGCAGCTCCAGCTTCACCAGCGCATTGATCTGTTTTCGGGTCGTTTCAACCTCTGATGGGGTTGGCTTGCGTGGATGAGTTTTTGCGCTAGCGACTTGGCTAGCAGTCACGCCGTTTCGCTCTTTCCACAATCCAGCTGCAGCGCCGACCCATTCCAAGGTTTCTTTTTGTCCGGCTGTCAAGCCATCAAGAGTTGATGCCTTGCGGTCGTCTGATGTCAGTTCACCGAGCTTCTGCTGGAAGTTGCCGAGCACATTGAAAGTGCCTTTCTCCCAATCACCACGAATCAGCAGGTCGATATATGGTCCCCGTCCTTCGTAGACCATTCGCCGATGTGAGTTCTCTTTATCTGCAACGAACTTGCCAGTCTGGGGGTCTTTCTTCTCAAGAAAGTGAAGGCTGATAGTTCCAGATACACAGCCACCAGCAGAACCATGCCCACGAATGGCGTTAATGCCTACAGGGCCGGACTCTTTCGGTGAATGGAACAAACAGACGTGTGTGGTCTCGGTTTGGCTGAGGAGCGTCTGAACATCGATCAGAGCACCACCTGCTTCTGGTTCTTGGTCGGTGCCATGAACACGCTGGATGCAAGCGAAGAATGAGTCAGTGATCAGGATTGCGCCGGGGTTATTGGCGGTGTCTTGGATCAATCGATCCATGCCTTGGTCATCCCAGGCCAGGTCGTCTTCTTCTGTGTAGAGCGCAACGATCTGCGGGTGGAGGGTTCCGTCAGGTTCCATCAGCCCACGGGCTTTCAGGTAAGCCGATGAATCCGCGCCTGGTTGATCCACCCACCAGAGGATGACCTTGTGATGCCCTGGAGCAGGTTTCCACTCAGGGTTGCCCATAAAGGGTGTCTGATGGATCAGGGAGGCCACCAGCTCGGTTGCGACTTTGGTTTTACCGACCTTGTTGAACGCAGCAATACCAGTGAGGCACCGCATGGCGATCAAGTTGTTGATCAGGTGTTCCTTCGCCTTGAACTTGGCCTTTTCACCGCCTTTGGTGCCCTTCTCGGCGGTGCCTGTGATGAGGTTGCGCTGATGTTGAAGCAGGGTTGCCCTGACGTGTTGAGGGCTAGCTGTAACGCCTAATTCTCTGGCAGAAGTGGCGGAACGAATCTGACGGCGGATGCTGTTTTTCTCGAAGCAAGGGTGTGCGGGATCGACCAGTGTTTGAAGGTCTTCATCCCATTCATCAATGGCTGATTGAGCGTCGCCCCCCGCTCCGCCTTTGGGCTCCGCTTTGGGCTCCTTGTAACCGCCATCTTTCGCCCAGTGATGCAGGGAGCGAATGGTGAGCGCCCCAACGTGGCGGGTGCCGAAGCTGGCCCATTTCTTGAGGCATTCGGCTTCGTTGAAGTTATCCATTTGTTTTGACCACTCCACCCAGGCATTCAGCAGACCTTCATCGGTGTGATGCAGAGCGATGCCAACCCGTAGCCAGCGCAGATAATCGCTGTTGTCGTTGGGATCGATGAATTTGAGCATCTCTTCTGCCCGATGCGCATCAGCAGAAGTTGGCTCGAATGCAATCAGCTCTTCTTCACGTTGCAGCAGTGGTTGAAGCAACCAATCAGGTGCTTCTGCTGCTTCACGATCAGCAGGGCTACTGCTTGGCAGCCATGAGTAGCCAGCGGTTTCTGGGTGATCACCAGCAATAACGGATTGATGACCAACCCAGCGGAGTTCAAGGCAGGTATCACGATCGGCATCAGTCCAGGCCCGACGACCTTTGAGATGTGGCCACCAGTCTTGATCAACTTGAAAGAATCGTTGCCCGCGAAGATCCTTGCCAGAGGTGACACCAATAGTTTTTGGGAGATCGGTGGGTTCCCGATTAAAGATCTCTCGAAACTTGGAGATTGATGATGGCCCGTCAAAATCAACGGCGAGGATGCCACCGGATGGTGGGCCAAGCTTCAGTCCTACGGCTTTGACTAATCCGGTAAGGCTTGAGAGTCCAGCGATGTCATAACCCGGTGCTGATGGCCATTCGTTCATCAGATCCCCGGTATTGGGATCTATTGGACGCTTGCGACCATCAAGAGGGATCATGTCCCAATCGAATGGCGCATCAGGGATTAAGGCTTGCCAATCCTTCACAGGCCAACCCTCACCAGTCCTCTCTCAACGGCTGCCGCTAGTGCTGGATAACTTTCATTGATCCAATCACCTCTCTTCGATATAAAAAGTGGACATTTGGGGAACTGATCTCTCAAGCGATCGATCAAGGCCCCTTCATCAAAATGGTCATATCTGAACGCATCGACTTGATGCTTCAGTTCTGGTTCTGCGATGGCATCCGCAAGGTTTGAACACTTAAACTTAGAGAGCTTCATATTCTGATCTGTTGATACTGGATTGGGCATAGAGGCGAGGGATCCAGCTCCTTGTTTGCCAACTCGGAGGGCTCAATCCTTTACACAAAAAATCAGGAAATGATTCGACGCTCGAAGCCTTCATCAATCAACCTCCTCACAAGGGCGGAGATGCTGCGCTCACCTTCACGACGACGAAGAGCTTCAAGGGAATTGAACATCTCAACAGGCACTTCAAGCCCGATATTTTTCCTTTCCTTGCGCTGCATCTGGATGGTTGCTGCGGTCATTGAGTCTTGCTGTAGTGTATCAATGCTGAAAACCTATTAAGCGATGAAGACTTCTGCAACCCCTGAAAGAGTGGATTATTTTTCACGTACAGATCTGCAAAGATCTCTGCAGACTTGCGCGGATTTAGGCGGATCCATATGACTGGAACTGTGCCACTTGTTTTGTCGGCCTGCATTAAAAAGACCCCCTTTCGGAGGCCGGTTGATAACGAGGGCTAGAGGTTGTTATCAATCCTTGGCTGGTAGAAGTGAATTCAGACCGTTGTTGATTGCCTGATTCAATCGCTGCGGGCTGTACAACACCCCAGCAGAATCAAACATCGCCAGCATTCGCTTCAAACCGTCCGCGTGCTGCTCACATTCAGCTCTGGAGGCTTCGTTTTCCTCCTGCCATTGCTGGTGGCCTTCATGGCTTAACCACTGCCAGAGTTCATCTCTGATCAGCGACCTGGCTGCTGTCGGGTTTGCAATCAGTGCATTGGCCTCACACTTCCTTGCCCCGAAGTCCTGCAAATAGCTCTGGACGTATTCAGCTCCATGCTGCGGATGCTTCGGGTTCGCCAGATCGTTGCAGCCCTTGGATTCATCACGACCTGTCTCTAGGCCATCGATCCACATAAGACCAGCATTGTTGATGAACTCGGCATTCAATCCTAAACGAACAATTCGCCCATCTGCTGCCATTTCATCCAGCTCCCATTCCCAGCCCAGCCCAGCCCAGCCCTTGGGCGGCGAACCGCAGATTTTCTTGGATGCCATCGCTGATCTTGATGCCACTTGGATCGTGATCGCCGCAATACAAGATGACTGGCAGCAGTCCGCATTCCTCAGCAGCGATGCATTCTTCGATCACATTCACTCGACTGCCGATGTTGGTTTGGCCCTTACTGGCAAACCGCTTCACAGCGCCGGGCAGTTCTTTCTGGAAGAGCTTGATTAAATCGCGTTTCTCGGTCCAGAGGATCGGGAAATACTGTTGATGCTTCCAATAGCTGGCGGGGCTGTAATCACTGACCGATGCCAGACAGTCACGTAACCGACGGTTCATGTATTCACAAGAGGTGCACTCTTCGTCGTATCGATCCCATCCCGTCATCCGTCTTGATTCATCGTCACCGACGAAGTGCCATGGAATTAGTGCGCCGGAACCATCGGACTTGATCCACTTCCGGCACTTGGTCATCCATGTGCCGATCGCATCAAAGTCACCCTTGCCGATCAGGCCAACGGACTCAAAGGCATAAAGCCAGGATCGAGCCACCGGGGCAAAACCGATTTTGGAGATGTATGCCTCCATCCAACTGATGACGGGTTTCATCTCAAGTTCAAATTGCCGCCTTCGAGCAGCACCCCAATTCCCTCTACCGAGGCGGGGCAGCGTTGTGATCGTCTGCATTGATAATAGTTAGAGGTTGTTTTCAGCTCGTCTGCCTTCGGTGGGACACCGCCGCAGACCTCTGATCAAATTCATGTGAAGCCCCCGAAGTGGGGGCTCATGGTTATCAATCACTCCAGAACGCCCGTACTTCGTCCCGCATCTCCAGAAGTGTTTCCGGTCGCATTCGCAGTCAATCGTTCTGTCGGGACGGCGCTGGCCCTCGATGCTTAGCCAACTGCTGTTAATGGAGTCGAGCTGTTTCCTCAGCCGGTAGAGATCAGTCATTGATCCCCTCCTCGTCAGCGACATGACTGATCAGATGGAGATAGGCGAAGGCAAACATGGACTTGTCGCCCATCACGATCGGCAGCGCATCAGCCACGGTCTTTCGGTGTTGCAGCGCCGTCCGGTCCGATTGAACGGATCGGCTGAGGACCAGCAGTTCCCGAATGATCTTCATCACCTCAGCTACGCCGGGGTGCAGATCTTCGGAATGGATGGTGATCGTCACGCATCACCTCCATCCATTGTTTCGATGACGGAAGAATTAACACGGGTGAAGGTGCTGAATGCATGATCCGTTTCAGCGGGGAACCAACGAATTGGTGCCGCGGTGGTGATGCCTTGGAAGCGGTAATGCTGGCCAGCCGTGAATGGGCTAGATTTAGCTTTTCGAAGCTTCAGCAGAAGCTTTTGGGAGATACCGAGCGCCTCTGACATTTGCAGAGTGCTCAGCGTCTCCCGGACATTAAAAGTCATTTGATTAGGCATTAACTTCAACTGGTTTGCCCGTTGCGGCTTTTACTGGCTGGGTAAAGAACGGATGAGAACCTTGATGTAGTGGCGGTTTAACTCTGCAAGGAAGGCAGGGTGCTTCCCAATAGCTATTGGATGAAAGATCAGAGCCATAGCTTGGAAAACGCACTTCAGCACATCTGGACGGGGGTTTGATCCGTCGAGCCGATAAGGCTCAACAAGTTTGTAGACAGCAAGTTCATCGCCGCCTACTCCAAATCCGCTGTCCAAAACTGATTCCAAGGCCGCGATCAGATCTTTGGGATGGAACGTGCCCTTAGGCGCGTTCAATGGAATCTTTTTCCCACTGGTGGGATGAGTCAAAAGGTATTGATGAGATACCTGATCCTTCCGATTCCGACGACGTCTTGCCAATGCAAATGCAGCAACGGTAATCAGATAGGGCTCGTGCATCTCGACCAGCCAATTAAGGCGGATCGCTCAGGGCCTGCAGTCAAAGACTTGCGTCCTCCCGGTAGAACTCCCTGAGTCCATCTGTTACTTCGGATTCTAAGCAGGTCCTTTCAGATCTGTAAAGCATCCATCAAATCAGCCCATGAAATGACTGAATACCGTGGTCTCGCAAGAATGCCATTGGCATTCTTGCCGATATAGCTTCAGCGGAAATATCTTGCGCGTTAGACAGAAGCGGCGCTGGCAAAAGCGGCTGCAGTTGTCTGTTCTGACTCCCAGCGATAAGCCCTGCCGTGGGCTTCGATGTTGTGTCCCATTGCGGCACAGATTGCGCCCAGCTCAATCTTCTGCCGGTGACACCTGAGGCTGAAAGTGTCCCGGAAGGAATAGGCCCGCAGCCATTCGCCGCGGTCCTCGCAGACCTGCTTCAGCTGTTTCCACTCAGGCTGGCGCTTCAGGAATTGCTCGACATAGTGACCATCGAGCTTTCGGGGTTCACCGTCGTTCCCCAAGGGCAACTCAAGCAGGCCCGCGTGAAACAAATCGATCACGTTCCATCTGATGGCTGATCCATCGGTGTCCTGTAGCCAGCTGGGCTCTAGCTGGCGCTGCTGGGTCTGGCTACCGCCGCAGGTTTTCTCATAACTGCACCAGATGCCCAGGCCCCCGTCCTCTCGGGTGTTGGGGGTTAGATGCTGCAGCTCGATGGGACGCAGGCCGAACAGGGCCAGGATCCTCAGCACATTCGCCCAGCGTGGATTCCTGCTGGCGATGCCTTCGATAAGGAACATCAGTTCG
>PVBE012389717.1_pt1 | contig 11600 bp, 10 predicted proteins | sample 1631181 | NCBI WGS metagenome assembly PVBE01 (sample SAMN08397723, study PRJNA350692) | Marine metagenome, whole genome shotgun sequencing project. | isolation source: water | place: Pacific Ocean | collected 2012-04 | reverse complement strand
TCATGCCGATGATGGCGTTGAGCGGCGTGCGGATCTCGTGGCTCATGGTGGCCATGAAGCGTGACTTGGCCTCGGCACCGGCCAGGGCCGCCTCCCTGGCCTCCACCAGCGTCTGCTCAGCCTTCTTGCGCAGGGTGATGTCGTTGATCGTGGAGTGGCTGGCCACCACCGTGCCCTGCTCGTCGAGCACCGGCCGCACCGAGAGGCTGATCCAGACGGGGTCGCCGCCTTTGTGACGCATCTGCAGATGCTCGCGCATGACCGGCTCGCCGCGTTTGAAGCGCTCGTAGGCCTTCGCCGCGAGCGCCCGCCCATGGGGTGTTTCGGCGTAGAGTTGAAGCACCCGCAACGAGGACAGCTCATCGTCGGAGTAGCCGAGCAGCTCGGCCAAGGCTCGGTTCCAGCGGATCAGGCGAGCGTCGGATGCGCGTACGGAGCAGAATCCGATGGGAGCGTTCTCGTACAGATCCCGGTAGGCCTGCTCGCTCCAGCTCGGAACTGCACCCACGTTTGGGTCCCTCGGTACAGTCATCTCGATGTAGTTGTGCGCCAGAAACCACTGTGCGCAACGTATTTACCCCGGTGGGGTCGTGCTACGCTACGGTCGTGCCACCGCCCCGGAGCCAAGCCATGACCCGAGCTGTCCTCTGGGCCGCGTTGCTGCTCTGCTGGGGCTGCAGCGGCCCCGCGCAGGACCCTCCCATCGAGACCGCACGGCCGGACCGCACCTCCATGCTGTTGGAGCAGATGGCCGCCAGCGCCTACCCCGCAGAGGGCCAGCACCGCGCCTTCGAGCTGGCAGTGGCCCAGGACGGAAGGCGGCTGCAAGCCCGGGGTGGGCAGGTGGTTTTGGCCCGTCGGCCCTTCGACCTGCAGATCACCTTCTACAACAGCCGCGGGCTGCTGCTGGACGTCTCGTTTTCGCCGAGGCTGTACAAGATGGCCGTCAGCGGCGTTCCGCTGTCCGACCCGTTCCATGACGGCACCGGCATGGCCGAGCACCTGGGCAACCCGGACAAGGCGCTGGTGGTGGTCGACGATCTGCACTCCCACCACTTCCTGTTTTACGATCCGTACAAGAAGCAGCACCGCTGCGATCGGGTCCAGCGCGTGGCCGGCGGATACCTCTGTCATCGCCGGGTGGCCAGCCTGTACCTCAAGGCCACCGGCAAGAGCGTCCCCGTGGCCCAGGCCTCAAGCAAGGCTCTCTACCTCGTGGGCTACCAGAAGTCGGGCGCCCGGGAGGTCATGCGGCAGGCGCTGAAGCTGGTCCTCGGCGAGTAGCTCGCCGGCCAGGTTTTCCGCATCCTCCTTTCATTTTCGTGAAACCAACCGTGGGGCTGCGGTCTCTGCATGGTTGAAGACCGGGACCGCTCTGGTCCGGCGCAACAACAAGAGGAAGACAATGAAGTTCAGCCGTAGGAGCCTCCTGGCCGGCGTGGGTGCCGCGTTCGCCGCCACCACCATCCCGCCCCGCAAGGCGCGAGCCAGCGAGGGCGCGTCCAGGAACATGACGCTCATCGATCTGAGCCGCTGCGACGGCTGCCCCGACCGGGACACGCCGGCCTGCGTCTCGGCCTGCCGCGTTGCCAACGCGGACCGCTTCCCCGAGCCGGATCCGAAGATGCTCAAGGACTACTGGCCCCAGAGGAAGCACGAGGACTGGAGCGACAGGCGCCAGATCACCGACAAGCTCACGCCGTACAACTGGCTGGCCGTGCAGCGCCTGCGCGTGGAGCAGGGCGGCGAGCAGGTGGAGGTGAGCGTGCCGCGGCGGTGCATGCACTGCGACAACCCTCCCTGCGTCAAGCTCTGCCCCTTCGGCGTGGCCAAGAAGGCCAAAACTGGCGAGGTCTACATCGACGAGCAGGGCTGCATGGGGGGCGCCAAGTGCCGCACGGTCTGCCCCTGGAACGTGCCCCAGCGCCAGGCCGGCGTGGGGGTCTATCGCTACATGGACCCCATGCCCGTGGGCGGCGGCGAGATGTTCAAGTGCGACGGCTGCCGCGAGCGGGTGGCCCGGGGCGAGAAGCCGGGCTGCGTGCGGGCCTGCCCCCGGGGCGCCATGACCTTCGGGCCGAGGGACAGCATCGTCGCCCGGGCCAGGAAGCTGGCCCGCCGCATGAACGGCCAGATCTACGGCCTCGACGAAAACGGCGGCACCGCCACGGTCTACGTCTCACCCGTGCCCTTCGAGAAGCTGGACCAGGCCATCGTCGCGGGCGCGGGCGGCGACGACAAGAAGCTCCGGCGGGCGCAGCGACTGCACCGTCCGGACAACAGCCTGGAGCAGCACACCGGCCTGGGCGCCGTGGTGCTGGCCGCCCCGGCCATGGGCGCCGCCGCCGCCTTCGCCGCCGCGGTGGCGACCCACGACGGCAAGGAGCGGACAGGCGCCGTCACGTCCGACACCACCCCCGAACAGGAGTAGCCCATGTCTTCCACCATTACGCGCACCGTGGTGCGCCACCCCCTGGCCGTACGCCTGACCCACTGGCTGATGGCCGGCAGCGGCATCGCGTTGCTCTTCTCCGGCCTCGGCGAGCTGCCGATGTACAAGCGCTACAACGTGATCAAGCTGCCCGGGCTCTCCTGGGCCGCCGACTTCGAGCTGAACCTGGTGATCCACTACGTGGCCTCGGTGATCTTCGTCGCCGCGGCCGTGTTCCACCTGGTCTACCACTGGCGCCGGCGCGAGCTGGCCGCGCTGCCGCGCCAGGGAGACATGGGCGAGAGCGTGGAAATCATCAAGGCCATGGTCCGCGGCGAGGCCGAACCACCCCACGGCAAGTTCCTCGCCGAGCAGCGCCTGGCCTACGCCGCCATGGCCTTCATATCGGGCCTGCTCATCGTCACCGGCCTGCTCAAGGTCTACAAGAACATGGGGGACATCACCTGGGCCCCGGCGGTGCTCCAGGGCGTCACCCTGATCCACACCGCCGCGGCCATGGCCTTCATCGGCCTGCTGGTGGCCCACCTGGGCGCCTTCCTCCTGCGGGCCAACTGGCCGCTGCTGCCCTCCATGTTCACCGGCCGCGTCAGCCGGGCCTACGCCCGGCAGCGCCACCCGCTGTGGGACATCGACGGCCAGGGCGGCGGCGAGCGGCCCCCGGCCATGCCGCTGTCGCGCACCAAGGATCTGCTTCGTCTGGCGCCCGGCGTGCTGGTGCTCACCGGCGCCACCATGGCCGCCACCGCCATCCCGTGGTGGCTGCTGCTCATCGCCTTCGTCGGGCTCAACCTGCTGCAGTCAGCCTTCACCCGCTGGTGTCTGCTGGAGAGCCTGCTGCTGCGCGCCGGCGTACCCGACGAGTGCGCCCGACCCGCCCAGCCCGCGCCCGGACATCGCCCCTAATCGGCCCAACCATAAGGACGAGAACCATGAAACGCGCAACCGCACTCGCCACCACGACCATCGCCCTGATCTCTCTTTTCGGCCAGCCGGCCCTGGCCCAGCGGGGCCCGCGTCTGGAGTTCCTCGAGGACGGCTTCATCGAGCTGCACGGGTTTATCCAGCCGCGGTTCGACAGCTGGCTCGACGCACCCGACGGCAAGGAGGCCCGGCTGGCCGACTTCTCCATCAAGCGCACAAAGCTCATCTTCAAGGGGCAGATCTGGAAGCGCCTCGGCTTCTTCATCACCCCCGTGGTGCTCGGCCTCGGCACCAACGGCGACCACACGCCCACGGTGGACCTGTCCGACGCCTGGCTGGAGTATCGCTTCGGCAAGTGGCTCAAGATCAACGCCGGCCTGCTCAAATTACCCTTCGGCCGCCAGATGCAGGTCTCCGGCGGCAAGCTCCACGGCCTGGACTTTCACGGCTTCTACCTCAACCGCGTGGTGGGCGACCCCGCCAGGAGGGTGATCCCCCACCGGGACATCGGCGTCATGGTCCGGGGCATCCTCTTCGGCACCCAGCTGGACTACCGCGTCGCCGTGGTGGACGGCAAGGAGTCCGGCGGCGATCGCGACGCGCCCCGCGTCACCGGCCGCGTGGGCCTCAACATCTTGGACGACGAGCCAGGCTATATGTGGTCCGGCAGCTACCTCGGCAAAAAGAAGATCCTCTCCTTCGGCGTCAGCTTCGACCTGCAGCCCGGCGTGGCCGGACCGGACGGCGACGATCCCTTCTGGGCTCTGGCCGTGGACGCCCACGCCGACATCCCCCTGGGCCAGCACGGCCTGGTGGCCACGGCGGCCTGGCACTACTTCGGCCCGCCGGTGAAGCTGGACGAGACCGCGGTGCAGAAGGCGACCCCCGAGGGCATGGGCCTCTGGGCCGAGGTCGGCTTCCGCCTCTTCGGCCACTACGAGCCCCTGGTGGCGGTGCAGTGGTACGAGCCCCGGGAGGGGGTCAAGGGCGAGCGCCTGGCCATCCTCGGCGGCTTCAACTGGTGGATCAGGGGCCACACCTTCAACCTCAAGGCCCAGGTGGGCGCCACCCGGCTAAACGGCGCGGACGACTGGACCCACGTGGCGACGCTGCAGGGCCAGCTGTTCTTCTGATGTCACCAGGGCAGCTGCGCGGCATCGAAGACCAGGTCGAAGCTCTGTGACTTGCCGCAGGGGTTGAAGGCGGCGGCGTGGGTGGCGAGCTCCAGGTGCAGGTGCCGCGTCTCGCTGCGGCCGGTGTTACCCATGAGCGCCAGCTTCTGCCCCAAGGCCACGACTTGACCCACCCGCACCGTCGCCGGCACCGAGCCTGGCTTGAGGTGGGCGTAGCGGCTGTGCAGGCCCCCGCCGTGGGAGAGCACCACGTGGTCCCCCCAGCCGGCGCCGCACTCTCGCACCGAGGCGTTGTGGCAGAACATGCAGGACTGGGGACAGCCAAGGCGCACGTAGACCACCACCCCGGCGGCGATGGCCCTCACGGGCACATCGGCGGGGCCGCTCTTGCCGATGATCAGGTCCAGGCCCTCGTGCTTGGCCTTGGAGCCGGGGGTGCCCTTGAAGGCCACGGTGTAGTCCGGCTTGGTGGTGGGCCGGGCCCACTTGAGCTTGGCGTACCCCGCCGGCAACAGCTTGCCCGCGATGACTGGGCCGACGGTCTGCACCGGCGCGGTGTCCGCCACCCCGCTGGAGTAATGAGTGCAGGGCGGCTTGCCCTTGTCCGGCAGCGGGCCGCTGTCCGGTGGCGCCTTGTCCGGCGGTAGCACGTTGTCCGACAGCGATGCCTTGTCCACCGGCTTGCCCTTGTCGGGCGGCTGGATGCTGTCAGATGCCTTGCCCGTGTCGGGGAGTTTGCTCCGGTCCGCCGCGGAACCGTCCAGCGGCGCGGTCAGATCGCCGGACCCACCGCTGTCCCGGGCAGGGCCCTCCAGCCTGCCCGCGCCGCAAGCCTCGACCTGCGCACACAGCGCGACCACCCCGAGCACCATGCTCCACGCTGGTCGATCACTCATGGCCATTTCTTCTCCATAGCGCTCCGCGTCGAATCTGGCAACAGCAACTTCACTTGCCACCGACCGTGTGCATTTTTCGGAGACCATACAGTGAAAATAAAACGGTTGTTCATTTTTAAAGATGACGGTACGGTTCTTTTGGAAGCATTTCAGGGAGCCGTTCAATGCCGAAAGTCACCGAAGCCCACACCCGCGCCCGTCGCCAGCAGATCCTCGACGCCGCGGTGAGCTGCTTCGCCCGCAAGGGCTACCACTCCAGCACCATCCAGGACATCTGCCGCGAGGCCGGGCTCAGCCCGGGGGCGGTGTACAGCTACTACAAGGGGAAGCAGGCCCTGCTGGAGGCGGTCATCGAGACCACCACCGAGGAGATCGACGCCATCACCTCGGCCCTGGACAAGCCGGGGGACCTGGTGACCCTGCTGCGGTCCGCGGCCCAGGTAACCTTCGGCCACCTGGACAACGCGGAGACCCTGCCGCGCCTGCGTACGACCGTGGTCATCATGGCCGAGGCCCTGCGCGACCGGCGCATCGGCGACGCCTTCGCCAGCGAGGTGCGATACCTGCTGGCCGGGCTCAAGCGCTTTGTCCGCCGGGCCCAGGCCCAGGGCGAAATCGACCCCAGCCTCGACCCCGAGCAGGTGGGGCGGCTGCTGTTTTCGGTCTTTGAGGGCTTCAAGCAACAGAAGATCATCGAGCCGAAGACCGACACCATGACCTACCTCGGCACCCTGATCCCGGTGCTGGTGCGGGGGCTGGCGCCCCCCCTGGGCGCCCGGCAGTACACCCTCCCGGACGATGACGGGGCCAGCACCATAAAATAAAACGGATATTCACTTTTAAAACCGAATAGTCGTTCAGTTTGGCCTTCATGGCTGGCACAGCTATTGCTCAGTGTTCGGGGCAATGTGCCACGGAGGGATATAGCCATGAAGAACCGAATCACCACCATCGAAGCTGCGTCCATCTTGATCTTTTGCAGCGTGCTGTGCGCGGAAGCCCACGCCCGGGGCGGCGTGCCCCGCCAGCGGGTCAGCACCCTCAAGGCAATGCTGCGACACGCCGTGCCGCCCGGGGCGACCCGGGCCCAGCGCAAGCAGTGGGGTGACGTTGTGCGCAAGGCCGTCCGCCGGGCGGGCAGGGGCGCCATGCGCGACCTGAGGACAATCATCAAGCACCCCTCTGTCTCGGTCCACCGCGATGACCCGAGCAACGGCGCGGTACGGTTGCGGCTGCTCGGTCTCAATCATCAGGCCGAGCTGAGCCGCGGCCGCCTCGCCGTGGGCCATCGACACTTCTCGGTGCAACCGGCCAATCACTACATGCCGGATGGCAAACGATTCAGCTTCACCCACAAGGGGGTGGAAGTGACCCGCGCCGAGGACAAGCAGAAACTGAAGGTGGACTACAAGGTCAACGGACTGGCCTTCAAGGACGGCGGCACGGTCGCGGTACAGCACCTGGTGGTGAAACCGGACGGCGCGGCTCTGGACTACTCGCTCAAACCGGGCGTTCGCCAGATGACCTCCATGCTCAGGGACGTGGGCCGGGAGATGGCCCGACTCTACCCCGATGCCAGGCGTCTGGAGATCGACCGCTACCGCGCAACCATGGGCTACGAAGGTCCGAAGAAGAGGGTCAAGGAGTACGACCTGGACCTGTTCCGCAGGTAGTGAGGAGGCGACAATGCACAGCAAGCTCAACAGGACATTCATCGCGGCGGCCCTGGCCGCCGCGCTGGCCATGACTCCGTACCGGTCGGCGGCCGAGCCTCGCGACGGCAACACCGTGACCTCCGGCGTGAACCCCGCGCTGGCCTCAGTGCTCTATCCGTTGGGCAAGCGGGTGATGATCCCGTCCCACTTCGGCGACGTGTCGGTCAAGGGGCTGGAGAACCTGCCCCGGGAAGGCGCCGTGATCCTGGCGCCGAACCACAGCTCACGCTGGGACGCTCCCCTGGTGGCGGCGGCGGCCAGCAGGCGCGTGGACCGGCGGGACCTGCGCTTCATGACCCGGCAGGACCAGCTGAAGGGGCCCCAGGGCTGGATGGTCAAGGGCCTCGGCGGCTTCGCCGTGGGCCAGGGCAGCGCCCGCGCGGCCTACACCCACTCGGTGGAGCTGCTCGGCCAGCGACGCAAGCTGGTGGTCTTCCCCGAGGGGAAGATCAACCGCGGCAACCAGGTAGGAAGGCTCAAGCCGGGGGTGGCGCGCATCGCGCTGAAGGCCGCACAGCACCGCAAGAAGGTGTCGGTGGTGCCGGTGGGCATCCGCTACAGCGATCCCCACCAGCCCCGGGGCAGCAAGGTGGAGCTGACCTTCGGCAAGCCCATGGACGCGAGCGCCTACGCCGCGCTGCCCAGGAAAGAGGCGGCGCGCAAACTCACCGACGACCTGGGCCAGGCCCTGCGGCGGCTGACCCGGCCGGCTCCCTGGTCGCCCGAGCAGCGGCCGTCCGCTCGCAAGGGCGGCACCGCGTCGAGCACCGTGCTGTCCAACGTGCGCTGGGGCTTCGACGAGGCGGCCACGCCCGATCAGTGGAGGCCCCGCTTCCGCGACACCGCCGTGCCGAACCGGGGCGTCAAGGACGTCTACCTCGTGCTGGAGCCTTTCCCGCCAGAGTCCATAGCGGCCCACGCCATGCTCGCTTTTAGCTTCCCCAAACAGCGCCGCATGGCGGCCGCTGACGGCAGCGGCAAGCACGCCCGGGGGCTGGTGCTCTCGGTGGAGGCGCGCCTGCGCCAGGGGCAGCCCTACAGCCTGCTCAAGGGCATGGGAAAGAGCTTCGGCCTCGTCTATCAGCTCGGCACCTGGCGCGACATGGTGCAGAAATCGACGCGACAGAAGGGCCACCGGCTGGAGCGCTACAAGCTCAAGCTGAACCAGCAGCAGAAGGATGCCCTGCTGACCTGTGCGCTCAAGTCGGCCACCAGGGACCGCACCGGCGAGTACTACCACACCACCAACAACAGCTGTTACAGCAACGTGGTGCGGCTGATCAACAAGGTGGCGCCGCGCAAGCAGCGCGTGCGCCCCTGGCTCGTGCCGCGGGTGCTGCCCAACCCCAGGGCGGTGCTGCCGAAGATGGGCCCCGGTGTGCTTGGGCGCAAGGGCCTGCTCGATCCGAGGAAACCACAAATCTTCAAACCACGCCGCGTCGCGGCTCGTAAGTAGGAGCACTCCATGCCTTCGCTTCACCGTCCGCTATCAATCACCATCTACGCGACCCTGCTCAGGGGGCCTGGCCACCAACCAAGGACGAGTGAACCCCGATTCCAATTGACCTGCACTTGCGGCTGGGCAGGGGATGTCTCCGAGATAAAGATGCACCTGACGGCTCCCGTAGGACAGCGCCTTCGCTGCCCCACCTGTCAAAAGCCGCTCTCTTTTTTCTTGACGCCACGGTAAGCCCTCGTTAGGCGCCCTGGCCCGGCGGCTCAAGGGGGCCCGCGTGGCCACGGCCGAACAGTTCGATCTCTGGCGCAACCCGTGGAAAAAGTAGCCGCGTCTTTGGAAAAAGATGCGACGTCCGGTGAACAAGCTGCACCTGCCAATAAAAGGAGGACTAAACATATGAAGCAGAACACCATCCTCGCCGCCGCCGCGCTGCTGCTGCTCGTCGGCTGCTCGGACGACGACACCCCATTGACCCAGGACAGCAACGGAGTGGCCGACGGCGGGGCGCCGGACCAGAAGGCGGCCCCGGACAGCGCGCCCCCCGCGTCTCAGCTCCACAAGCTGGCGGCCTGGATGACCGGCGGCTTCAACAGCGCCAAGCAGGCCACGTCGAATCCCAACTATTACGACATCACCCTGGTGATGAAGCGCATCTGGAAGGACAGCAAGAAGAAGGGCTACTGGCTCTACGTGGAGCAGGCCCAGACCGGCTCCAAGCCGTACCGTCAGCGGGCCTACTTCCTGGAGCAAAAGGCGGGTAAGTACGTCAGCCGGGTCTACGACATCAAGAGCTCCCTGGACAAGGCGGCCGCGGTGGACTGCTGGAAGACGGGCGCCTGTCTCGAGGGCAAGGACGACACGGCGCTGGTGGAGAAGGTCGGCTGCGGCGTGGTGCTGACCCACGACGCCAGCGGCGACACGTTTACCGGCGCCACCGAGGGGAAGAAGTGCCTCTCCACCCTCTCGGGAGCGAGCTACGCCACCTCCAGGGTGACCATCAGCAAGGACAAGATGAGCTCCTGGGACCAGGGCTTCGACAGCTCGGGCAACCAGGTCTGGGGCGCTGTGGCCGGCCCCTACGTCTTCGACCTGATCAAGGATCTGGACACCGATCTGGACAAGTAACGGCGGGCGGTCTGGGATACAATCGGGCCTCCAACCGAGGAGGACCCCATGGACGCCCACCGGCTCGCGCTGCCCGCTCTGCTCCTGGCGCTCGGCGCCTGCCCCGGTGATAACGGCTTCACCCGGGACCGCGGTGTCGACGCTGCCGTGGTGGACCGATCCGTCGCTTCGGAGACAGCGCCCGTGGACACCGGCGCCCCCTCGGATACGAAGCCGCCCGGCGACAAGGCGCAGCCGCCCGGGGACAAGGCGCCGACGCCCAAGGACCAGGCTCTGCCCCCGCCCGATGTGCCGCCCGGGTGCACGTCGGTGCCCCTGGCCAAGGCGTCGCCGGCCCCCTGGACCGTGCGGGCGCCCGGCCAGAAGTTCGGCGGACTGGTGAAAAAGAGCGGCACGTACACCGACGTCTTCCTCAAGGGGCCCGGCGACTACACGCGCGTGGGCGCCCGGCTGGACTGGGGCGGCACCGTCGTCTTCTTCGGCCTCTCGGCGAACCCCGGCTCCAACGTCATCGACGCCAACGACACCGGCCGCGAGCTGCAGCTGGCGCTGTACGACCCCTCCCGCATCCGCCAGAGCTGCGCGTACAACGCCTCGTGCAAGGGCAGCACGAAGAGCTGCGGCAACTCCATCACCTTCCTCGGCTGGAACCCGGTGCAGGGCGGCGACGAGTGCAACACCGGCGGCAAGGTGCTCTCCTACGGTCAGAAGGGCGACGCGCTGCAGCTGAAGGTGCAGCCGGTGCAGTGGAACCCGGACTGGGACGCTCCGGACTGCCGCAAGACCTCCTGCAGCGTCAAAAAGGGCGTGCCGGTGAAGGTGACCTACACCTTCGGCCTGCGCTTCGTCACCAAGCACGTGGTGGAGGTGGCCAGCGAGGTCACCAGCCAGGAGACCTTTGGCCACCCTGTCTCCGGCCAGGAGTTCCCCACGCTCTACGTCAGCCACGGCAAGGGCGGGCCCGACCTGCCCGTGCTGCTGCAGGCCAGCGGGGCCCAGGTCTCCATCACCAAGAAAGGCAACGACTCCTTCTACTACGAAAACTTCACCAGCAGCGAGCCGTGGGTCAGCTGGCAGAACAAGCTGAAGACCTACGGCGTGGGCCTGGCCATGGACCAGGGCATCAAGAAGTGGCAGGGCTGGCGCGGCGACAAGCCCTACTTTCACAACGTGCGGGCCCACATCACCTTCGGCCTCGGCGCGGGCAAGACCGTGCGCGGCATCTCCTACATGGCCCTGGGCGGCTTCACCACGGTGCGCGACGAGCTGCGCGCGGTGCTCAAGAAGCGTCCGCCCTTCGGGACGCTGGACACGCCGGCGGGCCTCGACGTGAGCCACAAGGTGGGGGCGCCCCTGGCGCTGTCGGGCTGGGTGTTGGACACCACCCCCATCACCTCGGTGGCGGTGCAGTTGGACGGCAAGACCGTGGCAACCCTGCCGGTGAAGAGCGGCCGGGCGGACGTCTGCGCGGTGTACCCGGCCTACGGCGGCTGCCCCCAGGTGGGATACTCGGGCTCCATCTCCACCGCCGGGCTGGGCAAGTGCCCGCGGCTGCTCAGGGTCGTGGCCAAGGACGCCGACAATAACGAGACGGTGTTGGGGGAGCGGCGGGTGAGCTTCAAGTAGCCCATGTCCCCAAAAAGCTGAAAGCTTTGGGTGTAGCTCTGGCACTGATCACGCTCGTTGGGCTCTGCGCCTCAGACTCCGGGCTGCAAGGCCGGCCCGAGATGTGTGGCCATTGGGCTTCTTGCGGGGGAAAAGGCAACTTGCCGTGCAGTCACCGGCGACCGCCGTGCTGGTCTTTGGACGTGCCGTCATCCGGGTGGGCTGGGCTGATCAAGAGGGGGGCGCAGCCGAAGTGAGAGGACGTTTCATCTGAAGCGTGTTTGAATTCTCTTC
>PVBE012081282.1_pt1 | contig 11600 bp, 8 predicted proteins | sample 1631181 | NCBI WGS metagenome assembly PVBE01 (sample SAMN08397723, study PRJNA350692) | Marine metagenome, whole genome shotgun sequencing project. | isolation source: water | place: Pacific Ocean | collected 2012-04 | reverse complement strand
CGTTTGCATGGCACAAACGTCCATGAGTTCACCGATCAGGTGGATATTCATTAACTCTGATTGCCATCCAGCCATAGTGCACTCTATTACCCAACCTATTATTGTATCGGAGCCCATTGTTATTGGCAACCTCGCTACTCATCCCTCTCATAGACTTAAGTATATGAAAGGTATTAGATATTGCAGTGTGTGTGGCTTCATGGCAAACAGAGTAATGAAGGGACTTGTAGCGCAGTGCAAAGGAATCCAAGGCCGTACTGTCCATGGACAGAGGGTCCTGGATTCCATAGAGGCAGATATCTGCCCCATAAAGGATACGGATTGGCCGTATTCGCTAAGGCAAACATTGTAGATTGTGCCCGGAGTCCGGGCGAGACGTGAGCCCCTCCGCCGAAAGAGCGGAGGAACTCGGTCCGACCTGACTCAGGCATCACGCCAAATTACGTGAGGGCCGCGCAACAAAACGCGTGGCAGAGTCTAGTTGACGCTCAAAAGTTTCCGGTGGCGATATCGAAAGGGCCACACCCGATCCCATCCCGAACTCGGAAGTTAAGCCTTTCGGAGCCGATGGTACTGCATGGGTAACCATGTGGGAGAGTAGGACGTTGCCGGGTTAATTCCCAAAGAACCTCATCTCGTTAGCGCGAGGTGAGGTTCTTTTTTTTGTTCTGCTGCGCGCTGCTTTCGCGGCCGATTCTCGCTTGGAGCGGTGACTCGAGCGGTATTCGGGATAGCCGCCCGGGGCGACCAGCCGATTTCCGCGAAGATGCTGCCTCGATTTCGATGCCCTTAGGACCCCGTGCTATACGGAGGCGCGATGAAACATATTCTTAAGGGTCTGGGGCTTTGCGTTGTTGTTACTGGTTCGCTCGCCTGTAGCGGTTCGGACCATCCGGGATACCCGCCCGACAATTCAGGCACGGCCGCGAGCGGCGGTACGGGCGGTGCCGCGGGCAGTGCCGGGACCGGAGGGACGGAGGCGCCCGCGGCCGTGGCGAACGTTACGCTGGCCGGCGGTTACCAACCGCCCTTCGACGTGTCTGGTGATGGGAAGTACTTGTTTTTCGTCTCGATCGGCGACGTGATTGCCGGGGAGAACCCGACGGGTTCAGAGCAGTTGTTCATGTTCGAGGTCGAGACTGGCGCGCTCACCCAGCTGACCGATTTCGCCGATGCAGCGGCGAGCGGCTTGGGCTCGGGAATGAACGACAAGGGTCATGGCGTCGGTCTGCGCGCGAATGAGGACGGTAGTCGGGTTTGGATCAAGGGTTCGGGTGAAGCGCCCAAGATGTACGAGATTAAGCCTCGTGCTGAGGAACCCACGCTTGATCCCATTCTCCCTGTTGCCATCGAGGGGTTCACGACTTCCGACGATTTCTCCTTCACGGTCATCTATGACTGGGTTGCGGGCATCATGAATACCCGCCGCTTCGACGAGGCCAACAACCAGGCCCCCGACTTCACCGGCAATCTCGCCATCCTCTCAAAGGTCGGCGTCTCGAACATCGTGGTGTCTGGGGATGGCCAGTGGGTCGGATTCGACTCCATCGAGGATGTTGAAGGGAAGCCGGCTGGGCTATTCACGATGAGGGTAGACGGAACCGAACTCACGTACTGGCAGGGGGCCACCGACGACTGGACGTCGGGGCATACGATTGCGATCTCGCATACCGCTTCGACAATCTTCGTCCACCCTCAGGGACGTAGTGTCAGCGACCCTTCCTTCCTCGTCGATGTGGAGAGTGGGGATGAGTCCGAGGTTCTCGCGTACTCCCATGAGAGTGAGCATTTGTTTGGTGGGGACAGCTACCTCGCGTGGGTCGCTCCGGCCAGCACCGGCAGCGAGGTGCGTGGGTCGCTGGCCACGGCGGCTGTCGACAAGCCGGCGGAGATCGACAAGATCGGGACCAGTCTGGACTGCGTGACGGGACTGGCGGCCTCTTCCGACGGAAGCGTGCTCGTCACGCACTCGCAGCAGAAGAGCACCCACAAGGGCCAGCTGCGGGTGAAAAAGTACTAGCCCCCGGTAGGCCTAGCTCAGCGGTGGTTTTGGGGCTCGAGTTCGAGCACTTGCGGCAATTCGTCGCCCGCCGGCCGATGCCGATAGCGTTTTAGGGATCGCCACAATCCCGGAAGGGGCGCGCGTGCTCCGCGGCATACGTAGACGGGCAGCGAGCGTTGCCACGGCACCGCCAGCGGGTGGTCCACGGTGGCCGCTTGCTCGACGGAACTGAAGTGCCGCTCGAGTTCCGCTTTCGTGTACCCGACTGCGATGACCACGCGCGGATCTCGCGCAGGTGGCCAGAGGTAGTAGCTCATATGCCCGCTGGCGACGGGTGGCACGTGAAGCTCCTTTCCGAAGTGGCTCATCGCGGCCGCCTGGCCGTAGTTGTTGGCCAAGACGAGCGCCTCGGATCGCTCCGCTGCGGGCAGATTCGCGGCCACGCTCGCCACAGTCTCGGCCTGCTCGCGCCAGCCGAATTCGTCGTGCAAGTCGTGGGTGAGTGCGATGGGCGGCACAACACGACCGAGCAGGGCTCCAACCCCCTTATCGATGGTTTCGAGGCGAAACACCGGAAGTCCAACGGCGGCGGCCAACGCGCTGCCGATCACCAGTGCGCCGACCACGGCAGCGCGTGCCACCCGGGCTCGCGCGGAAAGCCAGCGCTCCAGCTGCACGCCTCCCGCAGCGAAAAGCGCGGGGTACGCGCCAGCGAGATAGTACGGCTTACCGTGACCAATCAGCAGCACCACAAACGCGACGATGTAGATCCAGCCCAGCACGCGAAAGGGGCGCGCCGAGCCGCGAAATAGACACCACAAACCAGCTATCCAAATAGGAGCCGTGAAGGGGTGCGCATAAAGGAGCTGCCCGGCGACGAAGAGCGGGCGCGGAATCGCGGCCAACATCCCCTCGCTGACGTTGCGGAGGAATTGTGCTGTCGCCCACTCGTTTTGCATCTGCCAAATGACGTTGGGCAGAAAGACGGCGAGCGCAATGACGCCGCCAAGCAACGGCCAGGGCGTTTTCAGGTGCTTGCGCAAGCTGGGAGTAAGCAGGGTACCGACGAGTACGCCCGCCCCCCAGAGCAGCATCGAGTGCTTTGTGAGGAGGCCGACGCCGGCGACCAAACCACACCAGAGCCAGAGCTTCGGCGAATTGCTGCGGATCATCCTAACGAGAAGCCAAGCCGCGATTGTCCACCACATGACTTCGAAGACAGGGATGGAGAGGATCTTGCCCATCCGCAGGTACTGAGGTCCCATCAGGAAGCAGAGTCCGGCGATCACTTGCGCGAAACCGCGGCCCCCGAGGTCACGCGCTAGCAAGATGACGAGGGCGATGGTGATGCCGCCAGCGAGTACGGCGGGCATGCGCAGTCACGCGAGGTCGCATCCGCTGAGTTCGCACATCAGCCGAGCGACCCACGGTACGAAGGGCGCGTGGTCGACGTAGCCCCAATCCAGATGGCGCCCACAATCGATGAAGTAGAGTTCGTCCCGGTGAAAGCCGTAGCGCTCGATGAGCGCCCAATGCGCGCCCACCTTCGCCGCGACCAGCGCAACGAAGACAGGCCAGTTCAACAACGGCCGCGAGGGCTTTTCTGGCGGGTTGGCGTGGGACGTCAGATTGATTGACTGCGTTTCGCCCGGCATCCGCCGGACTGCAAGCGCGCGGAGCGGGGCGGCACACCGGGAAGAGCCCCGATGTGCGCGCACCTCTCAGGCAAAGCTAAGGATGGCGGTGATACTAAGGAGAGAAGCTAGACTCACCGTTCATGGTGTAGAGCAACGGCCGTGCCATAATTCGTGGCGCAGCTTTCCCCGCCAAACCGGGATGCTCGCACGCGGGCTGCGCTTTTCGTGTGGTTGAGCGGCACAGGGGCGTGGCCGAAAGCTCACGGGTCGGCACGATGACGCTTCCTCCCAGAGCGCGCGCAGCCTGCTAGAGTCGATGCGCCGATGCGTTGGGTAAAGAGGACCCTCTTGATTGCGACCGCCTTGTTGGTCGCGCTCGCGATTGGTCTCGTACTCGGTTTCGAGCCCATTGGTCGCTGGATGGCGGATCGCGAGGCGGACAAACGCGGTCTCGACCTTGAATTCGAGGATCTTCGGGTGGGCTGGTCGCAAGTCAGTATCCACGACGTTTCCGTTCATCTTGAGGGCGTTGACGGCGTCGAAATCGATCTCGACGGCGTTGTTCTAGAACTATCGGCGGCGATGAGCCCGGAGCGCATCTTTGTGAATGGCGCGCACGTGCAAATCGAAGGGCAGTTCGACGAAGTGGTTGGGCAGCTCCGCGCGTGGAAATCCAAGTATCGTTCGGCGGCAACAGGAGCCGCCGAGCGCGCCTCCGCCTCCGCCTCGACGGGGGGCGGCGTAGAGCTAGACGGGCGAGATCTTTCCGTCACGTGGGTGGATGCGGTGCGGGGCGGACCGCTACAGGAGGCGAGTGGCATTGACGTGACTCGGCGCGCCGACGGAAGCGTGGACGTGACGGTCGCGCGTATCGCGCTCGAGTCCGCGGCGGCCCGGTTGGTCATCGAGGAGTTGCAGGCCAGTACGCGACGTAACGCTGGCGCGGAGACGCCTGAGGGAGCCGGCGAGAAGGCTGGTGAGAAAGGCGGCGAGACGGTGGGGCAGCGCTTGGGCCAGGGTCTCCAGGCTCTGACTGCGGCAAAGGTGGACGTTTCTGTCGCCGTCGAGTTTGAGCGCTTTTTTTCGCACGCTCGCGCTGCTCTGGGTGTCGCGGGCGCCTCCAATCAACCCGCGGCGGCAGGCGACGCACCAGTATCGAAAGACAAGCCTTCCGCCGCCGAGCCCGACCACGACTCCGACGCGGCCAAGGACGGCCAAGACGTCAAAGAGGTGGGATCCAAGCTGCGCGCCATTCTCGGACTCGTCACCAGCAACGCGGAACGCGCGTTGCTGCCGGACGCTGCGGTCGAGTTGTCGGCTTTTCGCGTTGCGATTCGAGACGGTGATAAGACCTTTGGAATCGGTCCGGGCCGCTTGGCCGTTGGTCGCAGCTCTGAAGGGTTGGCGATCGAATTCGTTCCCGGCCGCGCGCCGGCCGCTGGCGCTGGCGGCGGCGGCGGCACGGCGACAACCCCGCTCGCTTTTGACGTGAAGCTCCCGTTCACTGCCAAACCGCTGGAGGCAGAGCTCGTTGGCGGCCCCGTGAGCCTCACGTGGCTAGGCATCCGCGACGGAGACGCGGGCCTGGTGGGGACAGACCAAACGCTCGTGCGCGTCGATACGCGAGTCGCCTTGAGCGCGGACGCATCGGAGTTGACCGTGGACGGCTCCGGCTCCATCGAGAACCTCTCGATAGACAAGCCGTGGCTCTCATCCGAAACGGTTGCCGGCATTCAGATAGCCGGTGATCTTCGCGGCACCTTTGCCGTCGATCGTCATGCCGCGGAAATCAAATCGTCGCGCATCGACATCAACGGGATCGTCCTCGAGGCGACGGCCAAGTTCGACCGAACGCCGGAAAAGACGACCTTCGACCTCAACGGCGAGCTTCCGACGACGGGTTGCCAGCATTTGCTCAATTCGATTCCGAAGGGGTTCGCGCCGGACTTAGCAGGCTTTGAACTCACCGGCAGTGTTGGGTTTGAGATCGATGTGCACTTCGATTCCACCGACAAAAAAGCCACGAAAGCTCGGTGGGATCTGGAAAATCGCTGTCGCATTCTCCGCGCCCCGTCGCGCTTTTTGCCCATTCGTTTTCGTCAACCTTTCGAACGCGAGATCGAAACCGAGGACGGCTACTTGGCCGAGATCACCGGCCCTGGAACGCCTGATTGGTATCCGCTCGGAGAGATTTCTCCCTACATGGAGACGGCTGTCGTGGTCAGCGAAGACTCGCGTTTTTGGCGTCACGAGGGTATCGATCCCAAGGCCGTTTCTAGCGCCATTCGCGACAATCTGAACGCCCGACGTTTCTTCCGCGGCGCCAGCACCATCACGATGCAGCTGGCGAAAAACCTCTATCTCACGCGGGCGAAGACGTTGTCTCGCAAGCTCCAAGAAGCGCTGTTGACGATGCTGCTGGAGCAGCAGCTGAGCAAAGAAGAGATTCTCGAACTCTACTTGAACGTGATCGAGTACGGGCCGAACGTGTACGGCATCGGTCCAGCGGCCCGCTACTATTTTGGAACGACTCCGAGCCGATTGACGCTCGGACAGGCGCTCTACATCGGATCTATTCTGCCGCGGCCGAGCCTTTCGCACTTTGAAGAGGACGGCACGCTCAATCCGCGTTGGGCCACGTATCTCAAGAGGCTGATGCGCATTTCGCACGGCCTGAAACGCATTAGCGACGAGGAGCTGGAGCGGGGCTTAGCCGAGGAGGTCGTGATGGTAGCGGACGACGCGGCCCTCGACGCGACGGACGCTGCCGATGGCCTGCTCGATTGGGAGTATGATTCCACTGACGGCCCCGGCGGCGGGCCCCTCGGTGGTCCACCAGACGGTCCGAGAAACGACGCAGACTCCGGAGCGTTTCGCGGAGGCTCGGGTTCTGGCCTCAGGCCAGGAACCGGCGGGACGCTACGCGCACTTCCGCCACCGAAACCGAGGCTTCCCGTGTCGCCGCGACGGCCCGAACTGCCGCGGGCGCCCGTGAGTCCCGTACCGCCGCCGCTTAAGCCGCGTGGAAAGGCTCCGGGCGCGCCGAATACGCCTCACGGTGCCGGCGGCGCTGGCGATGCCGGAGGAGCGGGCGGCGGGCCGCCGCCGTCGCCGCCGCCGTCCCAGGGCTATCCGAGCGAGCCTTTTTAGGCGGACCGGGTTGCGACCCGCGCCCGTGCAGATCGAATCGCGCGGGGCGCCTACTTTTCGCCCTGTTCCCGCAGGACGCGGAAGAACGAACGCAGGCGTTCGGCGCAGCGCGCGCCCAGCACGCCTCCGGTAGACGCCACCCGGTGATTGAGGCGCGGATCTTCGGTGACTTGGTAAAGAGTTTTTACGGCGCCCGCTTTCGGATCCGTCGCCCCGTAGACGACGCGCATTATCCGAGCGTTGACGAGCGCGCCCGCGCACATCACGCAAGGCTCGAGCGTCACGTAGAGCGTCGCACCATCGAGCCGCCAGTGACCGAGCCCGCGCGCCGCCGCTCGCATCGCCACCATCTCCGCGTGCGCCGTGGGATCGGCGTCTATTTCCCGGCGGTTTCTCCCGCGTGCGAGCTCTCTGCCGTCTTCGCCGACGATCACGCAGCCGATGGGCACGTCCGCATGTGCGGCCGCGGCGTCGGCTTCACGCAGCGCCACTTTCATCCAGCGCTCGTCTGCTTCCGCCTCAACTTCTGGAGCCGCTTCGCTCTTTGCCTTGGGCTTCGATTCCGGCATCTGAGTCTGGTGTACCAGGATCTGGCTCATCGCGGATCGCGGTAGAGCTTCGCGAGAGTCTTTGGCGGTACCCCGAGTGCGTAGAGGAGTGGGAATACGTTGACGACGAACGTGTAGTACACGGGCCGCGCGAGGAAACGCCGCCCGGACACGCGAACGCTGGCTCGGGCCTTTCGGATGGGGCCCGCGCGGCGCAGCCGGCGACTGAACTCCAAGTCTTCCATCAACGGTTGCATCGGGTAGCCGCCTATTTCTCGGAACGTTTCGGCCCGCACGAATATCGCTTGGTCGCCGTAGGGGAGTCCGCTGTAGAGCGAGCGCGCGTCGGCCATTCGGAGCCAAGGGGCCGAACGTCGGCGCGCGCTGTCGTCTACCGTATGAGTCTTGAAACAGCCGGCGATTGCGGAGGTACGCATGACTTCCGCAATGCAGTCCGCAGCGTTTTCCGGCAGCTCGACATCGGCGTGCAAGAAGAGCAGCACGTCGCCCGTCGCGTAGCGCGCGCCCGCGTTCATCTGTTTTGCGCGGCCTCGTTCGGAGTGCAGCACGCGGACGTTCGGCCATTGCCTCGCACGTTCGGCGGTGCCGTCGTTGCTGTCGCCGTCGACCACGAAGACTTCGGTCACGGCACGCATTTTTGCGAGTTCTCGCAGCCGTGCATCGATGCGCGTCTTCTCGTTTAGCGTCGGGATAATCACCGAGATGCGCGGCGCTTTCGCAAGGCCGTCGTCTTGCGTAAAAGGTTCCGTTCCTTCCAGCGAGACATCGCTCAGGAGTTCGCGCGCGCGGGGCTCTTCGATCAGTCCCGCGTCGATAAGGCGAGTCAACTGGCGCAAGTCGTCCACTTCGTCCACGTCGAACCAGGAGTCGATGACAGCGACGTGCATGCCCGCCCCGCGTAGGCGACGTAGCGTTTGCTCGCACGTATCCGACGCGCTCCACGGAAGTTCGGCGAGCAGCCCCTCGGGACAATGCTTCAGCGCCAGGAGGTAGAATCCGCCGTCGGCGCTGGGTCCAAGGACTGCGTCGGCGTGCAGCAGCGCGGCTTGCGCTTGTCGCAAGAACTCGAGCGGAAGCCCGGGGCTATCCGTGCCGAGAGCGATGGCAGCGTGAGATCCTTCGAGCGCGCGCCGCAACACTCGCTCCATTCGCGCGCCGAGATCACCCGAACCCTGCGTGCAAATCTCGTCGCTGGGCTCTGTGGAATTGCAGCACTCGGCGTTGCCGTCGATGGCGAGCAGGGCGCCGGAGTTCGGACTAGACCGCGCGAACGATCTGGTGCGTTTCCACGTGTCGTCTAAGAATGCGCTGGCAATGCGCGTCGCGATATCGTCTCCGAGCTTGCGCGCGAGCCGGGTTTTCACCTGGCCGTGGCGCGGTGCTTTCGCGAAAACGCAAAACGCGAGTTCGGTCCTTCTCGTCGCCTCTGGCGTTTGCTGCGCGACCGTTGTGGCTTCGTGCGAGGACGGCATCGGTGCTCAGTTGTCGCGGAAGGCGCGGAAGGCGCAGAAGGCGCCGAAGGCGCGCGCGAAGCCGAGTGCCGACTTCGCCGTCGTGCTCACTGCAGCGCTCCGCCGCAGCTCGATCCCGATCCGGCCGTACAACCGAAGCAATGAGCGCCCGTAGCGACGCGACCTTCGTCCAGAGCGCCATAGCTACCGATATCCCAGAGCGATTGCGCGTCTTCCGAACCCGCTTCGAGGTCGAGCATTTGGTTGAAGTCGCAGTCGTAGAGTTTTCCGTCCCAGCCCACACTCACGAGACTTCGACACATCAGGCCCGGCACCGTTTCCCGATTGAAATTTTCGGTGAGCAACGTCATGTAGGCGTCGAGTTCGTTCTTGCGGACGAGCGCCTCGCGAAAACGTTTGATGGGCATGTTGGTGATCGTGAGTAGCGCGTTGAATTCGATCTCGAAGCGCGCGCGCAGTTCGCGCTTGTAGTCCGCCTCGAGCGTTGCCTGAGGAGGGGGCAGATTGGAGCCGGTCGGGTTGTAGACGAGGTCCAGCGTGAGCCCCGAAGCGCTCTTGCCGTAGCCCGCCTCGTTCAGCATCCGCAGTCCGCGGACACTCTTGTCGAAGACGCCCTTGCCGCGCTGGCCGTCGACATTATCCTCAAGGTAGCACGGCAAGCTCGCCACGATCCGGACCCGGTTCCGAGCGAGAAACTCCGCCAACCCCGTCATGCCGGGCTCAAACAAGATGCTCAGGTTGCATCGGTCGATGACGTCTCTGCCGAGCTGTCGGCAACGCTCCACCATCCACCGGAAGTGAGGATTGAGTTCGGGCGCGCCGCCCGTGAAGTCCACGGTTCGAATCGACGGGCTCGCCTCGAGCAGTTCGATGATCCGCTCGGCCGTCTTGCGGTCCATCACCTCGGTGCGTTTTGGCCCGGCTTCGACGTGGCAGTGCAGACAGGCCTGATTGCAGAGCTTGCCCACGTTGATTTGGAGGGTCGTCGTCGCAGCGCGGCGCAGCTCGGTGGGCTGGCCGTCGCCCAGGCGCTCCTCGAATCGAAGCCCGGACTTTGCGAGGGCCGGCTGAAAGACGTCGAGCGCCAGAGTCTGGGCCATCAGCAGCAGCCTCCGCCGCCGCCGCCGCCGCCGCCATTGGTGGGCTTGCACTTCGAGGGGCCCGCGTTGTGGCGAGCGCCTTTTGTCTCTTTGGGATCTCGGCGGCGAGAGCCATCGCCTGCGCTGAGGCACGCGAAAGGCTCTGCCTGCTCGATGGGCGTGATGTCTTGCGGCTCGATCAGTTCAAACTGATCGGCGTAGGGAGCCTGCGAGTAGATGCCGTAGGTCTTTCCGCAGACCGCGGTCCGCAGACCCCGGCGCAAGCGATGACCGTCGTCGTCGACGACCTCGCTAAAGGGGCCGCGGTAGACCACCGCATGGTTCTGCTCGAGGCACGGTCCTTCCTTGCCCTTGTATGCGACCACGGTGACGCTGCGAAACTCGATCCCTTCGACGATCTGCCAAGGCTCTGATTGCCACGAGGCGATGGAAACGCCGTAAAACCCGGCCTCCTCGAAGGCCTCGAGGAATTTGTCCTCGCGGAACGCGCCAGAGATGCACCCGCTCCACAGCTCGGGATCGGCGGCCATATGAGCGGGCACGTCTTCGTCGCAGACGATGTCGGAGATGACGGCGCGCCCTCCACGGCGCAGCACCCGGTGGATCTCGCGGAAGAGCTGCTCCTTGTCGCCAGGTCGCACGAGGTTGAGAACGCAATTGGACACCACAACGTCCACCGACCCATCGGCGATGAGTGCGTGCTCCCGGCGAAGCCCTTCCTCGGTGGCCTGGAGCCATTCGAGGTCTTCTGCGGTTTTCACGGGGCGCTCGGCGAGCGCAGCCTCCAGGCGCGACAAGTCGAGTCCCAGATCCTGGATTCGTCCCTTGCGGAATTCGACGTTGGCGTAGCCGATGTTCCTGGCCACGGTCGGCGCGTGCTCCCGCGCGAGCGCCAGCATGTCTGCATTCATGTCCACGCCGATGACCTTCCCCGCGGGGCCAACGGCTTGGGCAGCCATGAAGCAGTGCTTTCCGGATCCGGATCCGAGATCGAGGACGGTTTCGCCCGGCTCGATGTGCTCGGTCGGGTCGCCGCAGCCGTAGTCGCGCTCCAGCACTTCTGTCGGGATCGCCTTGAGCAGCTTCGCGTCGTACGAGGTCGGGCAGCAGAGGCTGGGTTCGCTTGCTTTTGCCGCTCCCGAGTAACGGGCGCGGACGGCTTGGTCTACATCGAGTGTCATATCTGCCTGTTCTGGTCGTTGCCCAGCGCGAGCGAGGTTGTCGCTTCTTGCTGCCCGTTTTTTGCCCCGGACGCGTGGCCGGTTTGGCTCACGCTCTCGCGACTTGCCGTCCCGCTGCCACGGGAGGGTACCGGAGTCGCTCCCGTGCGGTGACCCGTCACTTCGACACGGATCCCAAGGCCAGAGCCGAAGCCAGAGCCAATAGCGTCGTTTGCCACCCAGGAACTACGCGCCAGCCGTCGAAGAGTTTCAGCGCAACGTGTTCGTACTCGACGATCTGCTAGTTCGCACCCAATCGTTCACTGGTTGCAAGGTAACCGGCCGGCGGACTACATCTATGCGCGCGCGCCGAGGCGCGCGATCATCGCGTGAATGTCGTACGGTCTACTCGGCAGCAGCAGCGATGTGCGGTCCGGCGCGCGCGGTAGCGTCGTCGGGTTTCGCTTCGGGGTGCCAACGGTCCGGAAGGAGCTCACGAAGCCTCGATTG
>PVBE011642379.1_pt1 | contig 11600 bp, 11 predicted proteins | sample 1631181 | NCBI WGS metagenome assembly PVBE01 (sample SAMN08397723, study PRJNA350692) | Marine metagenome, whole genome shotgun sequencing project. | isolation source: water | place: Pacific Ocean | collected 2012-04 | reverse complement strand
GGAAGAGATTTCAGCCGGTATTTCAGATGAAGAGATGAGTGCCCTGTTGGATGAGGGAGGAGAAGAGGAGAAGCCTAAGAAGCCGGCTAAGAAGCCGGCCAAGAAGCCGGCCGGCATCACGCCGTTCGACGCCAAGACCCTCCCGGAGCTCGATTACCCGTCCGACGTCGACGACGCCGAGAAGGCGCGGATCAACGAACTCGCGCTGACGGCCTTCGAGGACGACGCCATCCACGGCAAGCGCGCTTCCGACGCGCTGGTCAGGCTGGGGCGGACCGCGCTCCCGGGCATCTACAACCAGCTTCGCAAGGCCAACTACATGGACGAGTTCCAGGCCATGCAGGGCTTCATGATGCACAAGGCGATCGGGGAGATGCTGCTCGGCCGCAACCTGGGCTACAAGCCGCCGGAACCGGGCATGCCGATCAAGAAGGAAGACGCCTATTGGAACGCCAAGTGCGTCAAGGCGCTGCACCGCTTCTGGACCAAAACGCTCGAGGACGGCGACAAGGCCGCCTGGGACGGGTTCATGGAACGACGCAAGAAGTTCCTGCGCGACCAGGGCAACAAGTAGTAGGCCCGACGAAGACGGCGGCTACCAGGCGGCGGCACCGCCCCCACTACGTGGGTCGGCGACCGCCTCGATCCCTCGCTTGCCAATGAAGATGGCCTGACAGCGGCCGATCGTCCCTGGCCGTGTCGCGAACCGGTGGCCCTTGGCCTCGAGCGCCGCGCGCACATCGTGGGGCACGGCCAGGCGTTCCCAGGTGACGTGCTTGGGCAGCCACTGGTGGTGCACCCGAGGCGCCTGCACGGCCAGGTCCAGCGGCAAACGATGATCGATGACGTTGCTGAGGACCTGCAGGACCGTGTTGATGATCCGCCCGCCACCGGGGCTACCCAGCACGAGCAGCGGCCGCTTGCCGTCCTTCGTCAGAACGATGGTCGGCGTCATCGATGACAGCATGCGCTTGCCGGCAGCGATCGCATTCGCCTTCGCACCGACGAGCCCGAACTGATTCGGCACTCCCGGCTTGGCCGAGAAGTCGTCCATCTCGTTGTTGAGCAGGAAGCCGGCACCGGGCACGACCTGCTTGTTACCGAAGCTGGAGTTGAGCGTCGTGGTGCACGACACGGCGCTGCCGTCAGCATCGACCACCGAGAAGTGCGTCGTGTCCTTCGACTCCTTGGCACCAGCCGGCTGACCAGCGCGAACGATGCGCGTGGCCTTGGCGAAGTCGATGTCGGCGCTGATCCGCTTGGCGTAATCCTCGGCGATCAAACCACGCACCGGCACGGGCCAGTGGTCAGGATCTCCGAGCCAACGGGCCCGGTCAGCATAAGCGCGCTTCATCACCTCGATCAGCAAGTGCAAGGTGCTGGAGGAACCGTGCCCTAGCGTCCGTAGATCGTGGTCCGAGAGCATGTTCAGCATCTGCAGCAGCGCCACGCCACCAGAGCTAGGTGGCGGCATCGACAGGATCGGGTGGCCGCGATAGGTGCCTTGCACCGGCACGCGTTCGACCGGCGCGTAGCGCGCCAGGTCCTCGAGGTCGATGAGCCCTTCGGTGCGCCGCATCTCGTCAGCAAGCAGGCGCGCGGTCTCGCCTTCGTAGAAGCCCGCAGGCCCCTTCGCAGCAATGCGTGCCAGCGTGCCGGCTAGATCCTCCTGGCGGAACACCGTGCCGAGAGCTGGCGCCTTGCCGTCACGCAGGAACACCGCTGCCGAGGCCGGCCACAGCGCGAACGACCTAGCGCTCCTGGCGATGGCCCGGCGCAGGAAGGAGTCGACCGGGAAACCTTCCTTGGCCAGCCGCATCGCCGGGGCCAAGAGCTCCTTCCATGGCTTGGACCCGAAGAGCTTCCAGGCGCGGTGCAGTCCCCCGGGTGATCCGGGCACGCCGGCCGCCAGGGCCGTGGCGGTGCTCGCCCTCGGCATGACCCGACCGTCCGGATCGAGGAACATGTCGCGGTGCGCACGCCGTGGCGCGGTCTCGCGGAAGTCGAGCGCGATGTTCTTGCCATCGGCCATGCGCACGACCATGAAGCCGCCGCCGCCGAGGTTGCCAGCCTGCGGATGCACGACGGCGAGCGCGAAGGCTACCGCTACGGCAGCGTCCACGGCATTGCCACCACTGCGCAGCACGCGGAGCCCGATCGCCGTTGCCAGCGGTTGCGCCGAAACAACGGCGCCCTTGCTACCGCGGGCATACTGATCGTTGCGCGGTGCGGCCGGCGAGTGGACCGCAGGCGAGAGGGCTCCGAGAAAGACGGACGCGGCCAGGACGCGAAAGACGACGACGGGAGCGACGCCGCGACGCCTCATCCTGACGCTGGCGCCTGCAACTCGACGTCGACCTCCCGCTCGCGCAGATACTCGACCACTCGTTCGATTTCCGAATCCTCGCCCTCGAGCTCAAGATCCATCCAGCCCCGCTCTTCCCCGATCTCCGCACCACGGATGTTCGGCACCACGGTGAAGTCCTTGCCGAGGTTGTACAACAGCGGCTCCTGCAGCACGTGCTGCGGGAACGTCAGACGTAGCATCCTGCGTGTCAAGGCGTGGCTTCTCCTGCGATCATTCGACTGCGTGGCGAGGGTTGGCGCAAGCCCCGGAGCCTACAGTGGAGGCGGCGATCGGACTCGAACCGATGAATGACGGATTTGCAATCCGTTGCCTTAGCCACTTGGCTACGCCGCCAGCAAAGGTCGAACATACACCCGAGGGTCACGCGGTTCAGCGATCGGTCTCGCTGCTACACCCGCGCCGCCGGACTGCGCCCAGCAGATCCGCCCAGCAGATCCGCCCAGCAGGTCCGTGGATCGCGTGTTTCTAGTTTCCCGTCCCCGAGCTACGCCACGAGTGGTTCAAGAAGTGCCGGTCGAGGCTCTCATGGACGCTGTGCAGGCCGGCACCTAGGGCGCTGCCGACACCGTCGATGTTGTGACGCCAGAACGCCCAATAGCGCTGGGTCTCATAGTCACGCTCGAGCGAACTGACGCTCTTGACGCCGCGATCGCGGGCTTCCTCGTCGATGCCTCCGGCGCGACCGACCCACGTGAACTCCGCGCAACCCGTGCTCAGCAGCAGGGCGCCAACAAGGGCAATCTTGGCGAAGCGTCGTAGCATCAGAAACCTCCGAACTGTCGTGGTGAGGGGCTGGGGGGGCGGGAGTTTAGCGCCCAGGTCACTACCCACAAAGGGTTTTCGGCGACCCGACGCCCCCCTTCGGGTAGCGTCGTGGGCGCGCCCTGATGGGTCATCGCGGTCCGACGCCCGATGACCCATCAGGAACGAAAACACGGCGAAAATGGCCCGCTACAGCGCCCCGAGGGGCACCCAAGACCTGCTTCCGGAGCGGATTCCGCTCATCGACCACGTCTTCTGGACCTGCCAGGAGGTGATCGCGGGCTACGGGTACCTGGAGATCCGCCCCCCCCTCTTCGAGGACACGTCGCTCTTCCACCGCTCGATCGGCGAGGTGACGGACATCGTCGAGAAGGAGATGTTCACCTGCCAGCGCGCTGACACGTCGGTGACGTTTCGACCGGAGGGCACCGCCAGCGTGGTCCGCGCCTACCTCGAGAGCAACCAGCACAAGACGCGGCCGTTTCGCAAGTTCTGGTACATCGGCCCGATGTTCCGCTTCGAGCGGCCGCAGCGCGGACGCGAACGGCAGTTCTACCAGGTCGGCATCGAGGCGATCGGGTCGCACGACCCGCGATTGGACGCTGAAGTGATCCACATCGGCGCGCAGTGCTACAAGGCGCTCGGGCTGAAGGGCTACCGGACCTGCATCAACACGATCGGCGACCACGACGACCGTGAACGCTTTCGCGAAGTCGTGCTCAAGTTCGTCGAGCCAAAGCTCGCTGAGTACTGCGAGGATTGCCGCGGACGTTTCGGCCGCAACGTGTTTCGCGTGCTTGACTGCAAGGTGCGCGGTTGTCGCGAGCTCAACCGCGACGCGCCCGTCTTCCTCGACCACGTCTCCGACACGACACGTGCACACTTCGATGAGGTGCAACAGTCGCTCAACGCACTCGGCTGCGACTTCGAAGTCGACAAGCGCATCGTGCGCGGCTTCGACTACTACACGCACACGGTGTTCGAGTACCGCTTGTCCAGCCTCGGGGCGCGCGATGCACTCGGCGGCGGCGGCCGCTACAACAACCTGGTCGAAGAACTCGACGGACCTCCGACACCGGCCATCGGCTTTTCGCTCGGCGTCACACCGATGCTGCTCGCTCTCGAGGACGCTGGCCTGGCCGCCGAACACCTGGGCGAGCCGGAGTGCCCGGTCTTCATCGTCACGATCGGTGACGGAGTGCGCCTGCCTGCGTTGATCCTCGCCGAGGAACTGCGCTGCGCCGGGCTCCGCGTCGATCTCGACTACGAAGGCAAGAGCCCAAAGGCGCAGATGCGGTCGGCGTCGAAGCGCCTGGCCCGCGCCGTCGTCGTGCTCGGAGAGGACGAACGCGCGCAGGGCATCGTGCAAGTGAAGTGTCTGACGACCGGCAAGCAGGAGGCGCTGCCGATGGACAGCGACTTGCCCGGAGAGATCCAGCGGATCTTGTCTACCACGCCTGAGGCGGAGACGACACAACCTTGAAACAGCGCACCCGCGTGCTGTTCGGTGGCAGTTTCGACCCGCCCACCATCGCCCATCGCAGCCTGATCCAGCTCGTCCGGCAGTCGTTGCCTGACGCCGAAATCGTCGTGATTGTCGCCGGGCAACCGCCGCACAAGGATCCCGCGCAATGCACGCCAGCCGTCATGCGCCTCGAGCTCGCACGCCTGGCCTTCGGCGACCTCGACGGCGTGAGAATCTCCGACGAGGAATGCCGCCGCGCCGGGCCGTCGTACACGGTGGAGACGCTGGCGCGGCACCGCGGTGAGCTCGGTGGAGCGGCGCTTTACTGGTTGATCGGCGCCGACTCGCTGCTCGACCTGCCTAACTGGCGCGAGCCACATCGCATTCTCGAGCTGGCGCACGTGCTGACCGTCGCTCGCCCTGGGTTCGACGTCGGAACGCTCGACTCACTGACAGCGTTCACCGCGGACGAGCGGGCGGCGCTCCGCGCCGGCATCCTCGAAGGCTCCGGCCCAGACGTGTCCTCGTCGGCGGTGCGGCGAGACATCCGCGAAGGCTGCCCGATCGACGACCTGGTCGACGCTGCCGTGCTCGCGGCAATCCGCGTGCGCGGCCTGTACATCGAGCCGTGCGCCTAGCTTCGCGCCTGCCCAGGAACACCACAGGTATGTCGCTGGGCGGTGGCATCGCCGTTGCGATCGTCGTTCTGGCCGGGCTTGCGTTCACGGACACGAGTGTGCCAATCCTCGCTGGCCTCGCCACTGCGTTCGCAGTCGGCCTGATCGATGACGCCCGCAAGGCGCAACACGGCGGACTCCGTTGGCAGTGGAAGCTAGCCGGTCAGTTCCTCGCCGCGGCGTTCGTTCTGTTCGAACGACCGGAAGCCAGCGCGGTCCTGTGGCTGGTGGTCTGCATGAACGCCTGGAACTTCCTCGACAACACCGACGGCGTGTTGCTCGGCACGGGACTTGGCGCGCTCGTTCCGGTCGCGCTACTGTGCGGACACATACCGAGCCTCGTCGTCGCCACGACGCTGCTCGCCTTCACGCCGTTTCAGTGGCCGCGCGCACGCATCTACTTCGGCGACAGCGGTTCGCACACCATCGGTTTTGCCATCGGCTGGTTCGCGATCGACCTCTTCCCCACCGTCGGGCCAGCCGCATTCATGGCGCTGCACTTTGTCGCCCATGCCGACATGTGGCAGGTCGTCGCCGTGCGAGTCATCCAGGGCATTCCGCCCTGGCGTGGCGATCGACGCCATCTCGCACACCGCTTGCAGCGCTGGATACTGGTTCCCGCCATAGGGCCGATCTTTCTCGCAGCACAGGCAGCCATTGCGGTCCTTGTGCTGCTGGTGCTGACCACCCGACAATAGCGGCATGAAGCTAGTGATCTGGACCGCGGCCCTGATGCTCGCGCAAGGTCCGCCCGCGACAGAGACGACCGACGCGAAGGCCTTCCTGGCCTCGCTCAAGGCGGTGCTCCGCACCGAGAAGACGCCCGACCGCGTGAATAGCTTTACCGCCGACGTGCTCGTCAACGTGCGCACCAAAGGGGCCAACGCCGACGTCAACGCGACCATCGACTTCCACCGACCGCGCTATCTCAAGACGGTCGTGACTGAGCAAGGCAAACGCAAGGTCCAAGCGCTCACCGATGACGGTCCCTGGATGCAGCAACAGGGCGCGCCAGCGTACTGGGCCACCGGCAAGGAGTACGGCACGGACCGAAAGTCCATCCACCGCAACGTCGCGGTCGCATCTGCCATGACGCGCTATCTCTACCCCGACCGTGAGCTCGCCAAGCTCGACACGCTCGAGAAACTGGTCAAGGTCGACAAGAAGTGGGGACGGGGCGCGTCGATCCCGACGTACCGAGTCCGGGGAGTGGCCAAGAACGGAAGCGCGTGGGCGCTCGCTTTGACGCCGGGCCACAAGGACGCTGTGCGGGTGACCGCTTGGTTCCGGCGCAAGGATCGATACCCGATCGCGGTGCGACTCGAGCCCCTCGGCGCAAGGGGTGAACTGGTCGGCCCGCTCGAGGAGCTTCGCTTCTACGACCACCAAAAGCACGACGCGCTGATCCTGCCCGGAGTTGTTCGCTTCTTCGCGAGCAAGCCGGGCTCGAAGAGGCTCCCACTCGTGCAGACGGTCACGATCAAGAAGTTCGGGGCCAACCCGAGCAAGCTGACGCCGGACAGCTTCGAGAAGCCGGGGTGATCGCGCGTGCAACGCGCGGCTGCCCACGCCCTGCGGGACGGCCGCAGCAAGCGACCTAGTCGCGACCCTCGACCCAATCCTCGGGCAGCCCAAGCGTCGCGACAACGACGCGGCCGGCGTGCGCGGGCCCGTCGCGTTCGAGCAAGCCGAGCTTGGGCCGCGCAAACGTGACCGTCACTCCAGCCCGAATGCATGGATCAAAGGCTTCGCCTGTGTCGGCCGACAAGCCCGACGGTAGATCGACCGCGACCACCGATTGCGCCGCGTCGTTCGCCCACCGGATCCAATCGGCGACGGCACCGCGCGGCGGCGACCACAGACCGGTGCCGATCAGCGCGTCGACGATGACGTCCGCCCGGTCGGCGAGTTCAGTCAATCGCTCGGCATCTGCTGCGACGTGCACCGGGATGTGCGCGGCACGCAACATGGCCAGCTGTAACGCCGCATCCGCAGTCGTGGGCTCGTCGACGAGAGCGACCCGCACGTGCGGTGAGAGGAAGCGCGCCATGGCCAGCCCATCACCCCCGTTGTTGCCCTTGCCGGCCAGCACGAGCACATCGCCACCGCCGAGCAGTCGTCGCGCCTCGTCGGCAACAGCACGGGCCGCGTTCTCCATGAGCAGGATGGATGGCATACCGAGGTCGGCCATGGCTTCAGCGTCGAGACGACGGGCCGCGGCGCTGTCCTGCGGTGACAACGATGAGAGCTCGGCAGCAGCGACGTCGATCGCGGTGCGCCGCACTCCCGGCGACTCAGACACGACGCTTGAACCACCGCTCGAGCTGCCCGGTCGTGAAGCTCACGACCGTGGGCCGTCCGTGCGGACAGTTGTGGGGGTGTTCTAGCTTCGCCGCGGCCTTGAGCAGCTCTTCGATCTCGGCATCGGCCAGCTTGTCCCCCGCCATGACTGCCGACCGACAAGCCCGCGAGTGCAAACGCTCGTGCAGGGCTTCGGGCTCGCCAACGTCGCCGACCTCACGCAGCTCACGCACCAGCCCGCCGATCAACGCTTCCGGGTCCGGGCGGCGCAGTGGTGCCGGATAGCCTTCGAGTTGCACGGCCACCCCACCGAAGTCAGCGATGAGCAGACCGGTCGCGCGCAGCGCATCGACGTGCTCGAGCAGGAGGTCCTTGTCGGCCGGCGGCAGCTCGACGACCGCGGGCACGAGCAGGCGCTGCACCGCAACGTTGCCGGCCCTATAGGCCGCGAGCAGTTTTTCGTAAACAACACGCTCGTGCAGTGCGTGCTGGTCGACGATGGCGAAGCCCGCGTCGGTTTCTAGGAGGATGTAAAGATCCTGCAGTACCAGGAAACACGACACGCCCTGGAATGGAGATAACGGCAGCGGCGCGCCGAGAGGTGGCTCCGATTGTGAACGCGGCAACGCTGCGAGCTTGCCGAACGACGCACCGATGCCTTCGGACTGACCGAACAACCCGCGCGGCAACTCGGGAAAGCCAGTCATTGGCTGCACCGCTCCCACCGCGCCGGCACCACGCTCGGCGACACGACCAGTGCGCTGCGCCAAGGCTTCGATCACCGCCGAGCGCACAGCGGAGTAGACGAGCCTTCCCTCAACGAAGCGAACCTCCGACTTGGTCGGGTGCACGTTGACGTCGACCTTGGCAGGATCGAGCGTGATGAACAGGAAGACGACGGGGAAGCGTCCCCCCATCAAGTACTCGCGATAGGCATCCTCGACCGCGTGACTGAGCGAGCGATCGCGAATCGGACGTCCATTGACGAAGAGATGCTGCTGCGCCCGGTCACGGCGTGCGCCATCCGGATCCACGACCAGACCGTCGACGCCGACGCCGCCCCGCTCGTGCTGAACGGCGAGGGCACGCGCCTCGGTCTGGCGGCCGAACAGGCGACCGATGCGGCGGCGCAGCGTCTCGCGCGGCGGCAGGTCGATCGTGCGTCCGGCCTCGATACGGAAGCCAACATCGGGGTGCGACAACGCGAGCTTCTGTAATACCTCGAGACAGCGCTGCCGTTCACCCTGGGGCGTCTTGAGGAAGCGCCGACGTGCCGGCACGTTGCAGAAGAGGTCGCGGATCTCGATGACCGTACCCTGCGCAGCAGCAGCCGGTCGTACCTCGGTGACGACGCCCCCTTCGGCTCGCACCTCGGCGCCCTCGATCGCATTCGCTTCGCGCGACAGGATCCGGGCCCGCGACACGGCACCGATCGAGGCCAGAGCCTCGCCGCGAAAACCGAGACTGACGATCGCGTCGAGGTCGCCGACGTCCTCGAGCTTGCTCGTCGCATGCTGCACAAAGGCCAACTCGAGGTCGGCTACGCTCATGCCGCGACCGTCGTCGGTGACGCGAACCAGGCTACGACCGCCGTCCTCAAGCTCAACAATGATGCGCGTAGCACCGGCATCAATGCTGTTCTCGACCAGCTCCTTGACGACCGAGAACGGTCGCTCGACCACTTCTCCAGCGGCGATCTTGCCAACGACCTCGGGAGGTAGGACGCGAATCATCCGAATGTAGTCAAAGGACAGCGAGGTGTTGGCGAATCGGCAGCAGCGTCTCGGCGAGGAGTCGCTCGAGTAACACTTCCGGGGTCTCTGAGCTCGTGCGAAGCCGGCGCTCCGCCCGGTGCAGCGCACCGAGCAGGCCGACGAGCGCGGTCGTCGACAATCGATCGAGTTGGCGCGCGAAGCGATCCTTGAACCAACCGCCGTGCTGTTCGACGACGCTCGCCGGCGAAGCACCCGCGTTGAGAGCGGCGCGGGCCTCGAGCAGCTTGCCGATCGAGGTGCGCATCCACGACGTCACGATCGGGAACACCGCAGTCTGCTCGATCCGCTTGCCGTCGCGGTCCCGCAGTCCCTCACGATACATGGCGCGCAGCGAGCGCAGGGCCTCGACCGGATCGCCGGCCAGGATCGCGTCGACCAGCTCGAACTGCGACGAGCCGAACGAGATCGTCAGTGCACCGCGCAGCGCCGCCGCGGTCACTCGCTGGCCGCCGATCTGCGCTGACAGGCGCGAAAGCTCGCCATCGAGCTGCGCCGGGTCCGTGCCGACGACCTCCACCATGAACAGCGCCGCGTCGTCGTCGAAGTTCAGTCCGCGCGTGCGCGCACGCCCAAGCAACCAACGCACGAGCTCGGCCCCGGCGTCGCGCCGCTCGGCCCCGAAGGACTTGTCGTAGAGGGCACGGAACTCGAACACCTCGCCCATCTTCTTGATCGTCTTGGCGAGCTGGGTGCGGCCATCGAGCTTGCCCACCTCGACCACGAGCGTGTTGCCCGCGGCGACCTTCTCGACAGTCTGCACGAGCGATGCGGCGTGCTGGCGTAACCAGCGGTCGCCATTGCGCAACAACAGGACGCGGCGGCCGCCGAAGAGACTCGCTGTGCGCAGGTCCATCAGGAAGTTGCCAGCCTCGGCAGCGCCACCGGACGACTCGAGACCATCGAGTTCGGTGATCTCGCTGTGCTCGGCCAGCACCTTGCGCACGGCGTCGAGGGCGCGGTCCTTGAACCAGCGGGCGGGGCCCTGCAGTACGACGACGCCCGGCGGTTCCTTGCTCAGCGCCGAGCCCAGCCGACCAAGTTCCTTCTCCGGGTTAGGTGCCGCCATATCGGTCTTATACAGGAGCGATTGGTGCGACCCAGAGGTCGATCGCGGTCAACACAGCGAGCACGATGCTCAAGCATCCGTTGACCGTGAAGAAAGCGGCGTTGACCCGCGAAAGATCTTGCGGCGAGACGATCGTGTGCTCGTAGACCAGCAAGCTACACGCCGCCGCATAGCCGACCCACCACCAGACACCGAGGCCTGTATGCACGCCAAAGCACGCCAACAGCGCCACCGTCACGACATGCAGCAGCCGAGCCACCTGCAGCGCGCGCCGCACGCCGAGCCGCGCTGGAATGCTGCGCAGGCCGAGACTGCGGTCGAAGTCGACGTCCTGGCAGGCATAGATGACGTCGAAGCCGGCCACCCACGTCAGCACTGCGCCAGCGAGCAGCAGCGGCGTGGTCAGATGGACGAAGCTCCCGGTCGCGGCGAACCATGCACCGAGCGGAGCCAGGGCGAGTGCGAGCCCGAGTATCAGGTGGCAGGCCCAGGTGAAGCGCTTCGTGTACGAGTAGCCCAGTAGCACGATCAGCACGAACGGCGACAGCGCCGCACACAGCGCGTTCAGCATCCCCGAGGCGAGCAGGAAGATCGCGGACGCGGCGAGCGCCAGCGCCAGTGCAGCCGGCGCGCCGATCTTCCCTGTCACCAACTCGCGGCTCACGGTGCGCGGGTTGCGCTGATCGATGTCGCGATCGACCCATCGGTTGAACGCCATCGCCGCCGTGCGGGCGGCCACCGCGGCGACCACGACGAGAGCCAACATGCGCAGGGGCGGGCGTCCCCCGGTCGCCAACAACAGCGCGATCAGCGCGAATGGCAGCGCGAAGATCGAATGCGAGAACTTGACCAAGGAGAGCCAGTCGCCGAGCGAGCCCGCCTTGGATCCAGGATCTGCACTCACGTGGCGTCCTCGTAGAGATCGTCCGGCGTCTCCCATGGCTTGCGCAAGGCCGAGTCCACGCCGAGCCGGTGCAGGATCTTGGCGAGCACGAAGTCGATCAGGTCGTCGCGGGTCTTCGGCCGGTGATAGAAACCTGGCGACGCCGGGAGGATCACGGCACCGGCACGCACGAGCCGGGTCATGTTCTCCAGGTGGATCAACGACAGCGGTGTCTCGCGCGGCACGAGGATCAGCGTGCGTCCTTCCTTGAGCGCGACGTCGGCCACCCGCCCGATCAGACCG
>PVBE011007340.1_pt1 | contig 11600 bp, 8 predicted proteins | sample 1631181 | NCBI WGS metagenome assembly PVBE01 (sample SAMN08397723, study PRJNA350692) | Marine metagenome, whole genome shotgun sequencing project. | isolation source: water | place: Pacific Ocean | collected 2012-04 | reverse complement strand
GATGTATTCAAGGCTCGTGGAATACCAACAGTGCTTTCGGGCAAACTTGATCTTCTTACACATCCACTTGTGCAGCAGGTGATTGCAATTGTAAAAGCAGTCGATACCCCCCACGACAATGCAACACTTTCGAGCGCTATGTCATCTGAATGTTTCAATATACATCCTGCAGATCTTGGTACGCTTTTTAGTGTCACGCGTTCCCGAAAAGTTTCATTATACGATCTCCTTCTTTCTATTGAGAGTGATGAAGAAATACATCTTCGTAAACCAGGTACCGTGATTGACACGAGAGATTTGATTCTTGATCTGTACAACAAGTCTTCACAGCGAACTGTGATAGAAACTCTGGAGCATCTTTACAAAGAGTGTGGGCTACTAGATACGTTTACAAAAGGAGATATGGATGTGATCGATTTCGCAGCGCTTCAGGAATTCTTCGATCGACTAAAACAACGAGCGTACGAACAACCAGAATTTACATTCAAATCTTTTCTTGATGATCTTACCTATTATGAAAATGTGGATTATAGCGACCTAAGGCTTAGCTACAATCTTCCGCACCTTACACAGTCCGGTGTACAGCTCATGACAGCACATAAGAGTAAGGGGTTGGAGTTTCATACAGTTATTATTACCAACTTCAGAGAAGGCCATTGGGACAAGCGCAGAAACCCACCTTCAGTCTCTATCCCCGAAGACTTACTATTTGGATGGGAGAAAGATCAGCTTAAATTTGAGAAGAATCAAGATGAGCGGAGAGTTGCTTTTGTGGCTACAACTAGGGCTAAACGCGAATTGATCTTTACATGCCCAAACGAGATGACCACTGGAGATAGCGCCAAGGCTGTCTCGCCATCTGCCTTCTTTGCAGAGTCTGGGAACCTCTCGGAGCAGCACCGTGAAGTAGAGCATCCTGAGCAAATGTCTACTTTGCTACTTGATCCTGTACGAGAGATAGATAGTGAATTTGAGGCATTTCTCAAGGAGCGAATAGAGAACTTCACACTTTCTGCTACAGCGCTCAATCATTTCCTAGAAGACCCACAGCTCTTCCTCGAAGTAGATCTCCTACAACGGCCGCAGGCAAAGCAGCCGCACTTTGCCTATGGAAATGCAGTGCACCACGTGATTGCAACTTGGGGTGATTCGGTTGCTGCAGGTGAGCCGATTAGCGAAGAGCGTATGCTCGAAATTTTTTCTGAACATCTTTGTAAACAAGAACTTCTTACAAAGAAAGAACTAGAACGCTTATTGCATCTGGGTATGGAAGCAATTCCCCGATATGCATCTTCATTCTTACAGCCACCGTATCCTGTTGTTCATAAAACAGAGTTCAATGTTAATGCGCACCTTGGTGATATTCCTATTAAAGGAAAGATAGATCGTATCGATCTGTTCGAGCCAAATTCTTCTTCTGCAATCATCACAGATTTCAAAACTGGAAAGCCAAAGACCGAGAAACAGATAATCGATTATGGTTATCACCGTCAGCTAGTGTTTTATGATCTTCTGATTCGCAATGGTTATTCAATCATCGAGCCAAAGGAGTTTGTTCTCGAATTTATAGGCGAAGGAACAGAAGCGCCTATTCAGAGAAAGTTTCAAATAATTCAGAGTGATAGGGATGATCTTACGCAAGTAATTGGGGCTGTGTGGGATAAGATATTGGTGCTTGATTTTACGCCATTGGATTAGATTCTCTTTGTCACTTTTGAGATCAAAAGTAACCAAAAATCTTAGCCACACTACAGTGGCAGGACGAGAGAAATCACTCTGAAAAGTAACAAGAAGAGAGATGCTCTCTTAGAGCATTAACAGCCCTACCTCTATGAGAGATAGCATTCTTTTCATCTACTCCCATTGCACTGTACACAAGGTCAAACCCTTCTGGCCGAAAGCACGCCGAGATTGGAAGACCAGGAAGATAATCTGCTTCTAGCGATGGGGTAATGATTCCCTCGCAAGTTCCTTCGAAGAGGTGCTCTGAACCTTCTGGATCTATATAAGCAAGATTGCATACAAACCGTGCCTTCTTGTTCTCTTGCGCTTCCATCCTCGCTAGAAAATGCTCTATCCACTCGGTGTCCGTAGCATCGGCACCTGCTCCCCACCTACGTGTATGAATGCCAAGCTCGTCTGCAAAGGCATCGATGATGATACCTGAGTCATCTGCAATAGTAGGTACTGAGCCACCATGTTCAAAGAAGTGCCTCGCCTTCTGCAGAGCGTTCTCTGCAAACGTAGAGCCTGTTTCTTCGGGGGCTATATCTATAGAGAGATCTTTGGGTGAAAGTAGCTCAAACCCCAAATCTCCAAGAACTTCGGAGATCTCTATTACCTTGCCTTGATTATTGGTTCCTATCAGTAGTTTCATCAGCTTTCAGCCACTTTATCGATATACACCTCTCTTGCCTTAGCGCCATTACTTGGCCCTATAAGCCCCTTTGCCTCCATAATATCAAGTAGGCGAGCAGCGCGTGCATAGCCAACTTTTAGCTGTCTTTGGAGCAAGCTGGCTGATGCTTTGCCTGTTTCTTGAACCACGCGAACAGCCTCAAAGAACATGTCATCTCCTCCATTATCATCGGCATCAAGATCGATGTAGCTACCGCCGTTTGCTTGCCCATCTTTTTCATCTTCATCTATTTCGATCTGCTCAGTGATCTTCCCTCCACCGGCAATCTTCACGGCATTGATCACACGCTCTACCTCTTTGCCGGTAACAAGTATTCCTTGGATACGAACGGGGCTTGGTGTTTCTGCTGTTAGGTACAACATGTTTCCTCGGCCCAGGAGATCTTCTGCACCAATGGAATCCAAAATTGTGCGAGAGTCCACGGCAGATACCGTTCGGAATGCGATACGTGTTGGGATGTTTGCCTTAATGAGTCCTGTAATAACATCCACACTTGGACGCTGTGTTGCGATCACCAAGTGCATTCCTGTGGCTCGAGCCATCTGTGCAATACGTGCAACCATAGTTTCTGTATCGCGCCTGTACTGACGCATCATCAAATCAGCAAGTTCATCGATAACAATAACGATTCTTGGCAGAACATTTTCTTCTTCCATTAGTTTCTCTATGACTTCTGCAACGTCTCGTACTACCACTTCAGAGAATCTGTCCACTCGTCGTCCCATTTCTGCAACCGTCCATCGTAGTGCCTGAAGCGCTCGTTCTGCATCGGTAATAACTGGAGTTAGCAGATGCGGAATGCCATCGTATGGCATAAGTTCAACGCGCTTTGGATCGATCAATATCAATTTCAATTCATGAGGCGCATTCTGATATAGCAGTGATGCAAGGAATGAATTCATACAGACAGATTTACCAGAACCCGTAGCACCAGCAATAAGCAGGTGTGGCATATCATCTAGTGCGGCAGCGACAGCATTCCCCGAAACATCTCGACCAAGAGGAAGCGTAAGTGGGGATTCACTTTCGGTAAACTCTGGGCTCTCCATTATCTCGCGCAAATGTACGAGTGCGCGCTTGGTATTTGGCATTTCTATTCCTACCAGAGATTTACCTGGAATAGGTGCTTCTATACGCAAGCTTGGAGCCGCAAGGGCTAGTGCTAGGTCATCTTTTAGCGCTGCGATCTTACTCAACTTCACACCTTCGGCAGGCTTAAGGGTAAATTGTGTAACTGTAGGGCCAGGGTGTGCATCACGCATGGTTACATCGATATCAAATTCTTCCAGCTTCTCTTCTATCTGCTTGGCCTGCTTTTTTAGCTCTGAGTCATTTACCTTCAGCTCACTGTGTGTACTTTCAAGAAGGTCGAAACTTGGGAACGTCCATTCTTCAAATCGGGTGTCTTTCATCTGTAGTGTGTCTTTTACCTTCTTGCTGATAACCTTCTTGGTTCGGTCTTTCACGCTTTGCTGAGAGAATACCGGTCGAACGATGTTTAGCTCTGGAGCCTCTTGATCTTCCTCTATAAGGTCTTCGTCTTCGTCTTCATCCCACTCTTCATCTTCTGCATATTCATCCTCTTCTTCATATTCATCTTGTACCTTAGCGCGTCTCTTTTTCTTCTTCCTTGGTTTTATCAAATTAGTTAGATGATCTAGCGTACCGCCAAAGTCTGGTTCGAATGATATAAAGAGACCAGAGACAAATAGTGCACCTAGAACTGTGTAACCTACAGATCGGCTGGCGAATACCAAAAATGGCAAACTCATCATAAAGCCGATTGTCCCAGCGAGTTCATCTCTCTTGGAAGCAATGTCTTCTAGCGGAGCGCCAATATGCACCATTCCCAAAAAGGATAGAAGGCAGAGCACCAAACCAATGGAACGCTTGGTTTCAAATGTTGTTTCTCTGGTAAACCAGTGAAGAACTCCAGATCCGATCAAAAATGCAGGGAAGATCATCGACCATGCTCCAAAAAAGAATTTCATCCCAGTGCTGAGACTATTTCCGACAATACCTGCATCCTGATTTAGGACTAGGATAAGGAGTATTCCCGCAGTAATTTGCCCAGTGCCGCTAATGAGTCGCTGAGTCTCTGGCGAAAGATTGAGAGCGCTTTTCTTCTTTTTTCGCCTGCGATACTTACGACGACGTCGTTTTCGAACCATCACTTGGCATTATAGCCAAATTCTTATGCAATTGCATCTCAATATTTTCATTGCAGAAAGGGTTTTCCCCTAGCACTAGGTTATAGATAGCCGGTCGCACTCCTGTTGTATTTATGCATCTTGGAGAATTTCGAGTAATTCGTTCGCTGCTTCCCGTTGATATAGCAGATCAGCCATATCATTGTATTCCCTCTTAGGGAGCTTCATTGAAATCAGATTACCTATAATTCTAAGCATTGCTCTTATAAGGAATGTGTTCGATTTGTACTTCGGTACTTCTTCCGAAAGCCAATTGAAGCGTTCCTTGGTGATAGTTATGAGATATCTGATTTCAATGGTACCAAGTTTCATATTTACTTCGCCTACAAGATCTAGGCGTTTCTCTTCGTCTACTGTCACACTTTCAACTTCATCTATTGCAACTATATTAGGCGTTACCCCTTCCTTGAATGTGAATGCTATACTGATGGCTGATCGAGTGGAACTACTGAGATGCCTGCGAAACTCTTGAAATTCTTTTGCCAAAGTATTACTAGGAAGCATGAAGACCTCGGGGTGTCCTTTACATTTTTCAGTTTTTTGATACATAATTAAATTTAATCGCTAGTCACTGTATCACATATCTAGTACGATTCTGCCCGTGAAAACTATTATATTCGGATCAAAGGGCTATATGGGGCAATATTTCTTGTCGCTCTATCCTGATGCAATTACACCATCGATAGATATTGCCGATAGCAAGGCTGTCGCGGAAGTATTGGATAGCGAAAAGCCAGATGTTGTAATCAACTGTGCAGGAAAAACAGGGCGCCCTAATGTAGATTGGTGTGAAGATCACAAAGCAGAAACCATTCACAGCAATGTAATAGGCCCGCTTGTACTTATAGAAGAGTGTGGAAAACGCGATGTGTACCTTGTGCACATTGGAACAGGTTGCGTGTACTCAGGAGATAGCTCCACACCATTTACAGAAGAAGATGCTCCAAACTTCTTTGGAAGCTTTTATTCCCGAAGCAAAGGGGTGATCGATCAATTGCTCAATGATTTCCCTGTTCTCAACATAAGGCTTCGCATGCCGTTCGATGGAACTGATAGCGAGCGCAATCTTATCAATAAGATAAAAAAATACGACCGATTGCTAGATACAGAAAACTCTATGACGTATCTCCCAGATCTACTTAGTGCTGCAGATAAACTAATAGAAAAGAGGGCAACCGGGCCATATAACATCATAAACCCAGGAGCCATGTCGCCGTATCGCATCATGGAGATTTATAAAGAGATCATCGATCCAACCCATACATTCGAGCTTCTCTCTATGGATGATCTTGCAGAAGTGGCAACCACCGGAAGAAGTAATTGCATATTAAACGGTGACAAGCTCGCAAAAGAAGGAATCGTAATGCGGCCAATAGAAGATGCTGTGCGCGAGGCGCTTGAGAATCTCAAAAACTCATGAGCCAAGTTTCCACGCGGAGTATGCGAGGAATCCTGCGAGAACTATAGCTACATAACTGAGCGTCATGGGTGCATCCCATGTTCCGATACTAAGAGCCCAGCCTTGTACTACTCGAGCAGCGTGCACCAGACAAATGACGGTAAATATAAGGCCGGAAGCCTGGAAGTATTGTTTAGCGTTCATGCGAGAGGGGGAAGTAAGTGATGCAAGTATACTCCTCTAAGCAAAAAATTTCTCGTTGACGATTATTCCAATGATGGCGTACGCTGATTTCCTTTTCTAACATAATTTATGAATGCCACAGCAAATGCCACAGAATCTGATCACGATCGCATTGTCCGACTTACTGAGAAATGGCTCGGTCCAGATGATGACTGTGTTGGAATGACATCGGAAGTGCTTGGTGGATCGCTGACGGTAATACGTGGAAGTGCAGCGGATCTTCCTCGAGAGCATTGCCGAGCTTCTTTGGCGCTTATTTGTAATAAAGGGCAATCACGGAAGGATCTACGATGGCTTGCAGAGCTGTCAGATAATGGCGAAAAACCCGCATCAATGCAGACAGTGAATTATCGTAGAGATGTTACAGGATCAGCCAAAATACTTTCTACAATGTCAGATCCCTCTCTAGCGGAAGTACTTGATGTGTTACAGCAGGCAATAGATAGCAGGGACTAGATCAACTATCTGCTTGAGAAAAAGGGTAGGTAGGCTAGAATCCTTCCAAGTGGGTCGGTACCGAAGTGGCCAAACGGGTCTGGCTGTAAACCAGATGTCTCCGACTTCGGGGGTTCGAATCCCTCCCGGCCCACCATTTCTGAGAGATGAAGAATTCAATATCTCTCAGATGATTTGAAGAGTTTTATGATTGAATCTTCTGACTAAAATAATTTCGGTAAATGTGTTATAATATACTTAATGACAGAAACAAATACAGAAAGTTCTGACGAGCATAGTTTGGATAAATCCCCAAGAGTATCTGATCCTGAAGCTCATGTGATTAGCGCGAATCTTGAAGATTCGAGGAAAGGATTGGAGGAAGTGGTAAACAGTGAAGCTCTGCTATCAATAGATGAAATTTCAAAAGTACGATCAGAAAAAGAAAAATTGGGTCGCTACCGCGTAAGGAAATACGAAGTTGATGATACTTCCGTCTCGATACTTCGCCCACCGGTACTTGCCAGTGAAATTCGTGATGATGAGCACAAACAGAGGATTCTATCGGTTTTGCAATGCCAAGAGGAGGGAGAAGCTGAGTGCTATGAAAGATTTCTCGTAAATATTCTCAGGGAACAAGCTCGTATTGCAAAAAAGTTTGAACTGCCAGAAAAAGGCTTGTATCTATCTATGAAGCTAAACTACATCGATGACGGCATAATGATGGATAACTTTGGTGATATCTATATGCAGACAATGGCTCGACAGATTGATTCTTTGAAAAAGCAAGGTGCCACAGATGAGGAAATTGTTACTGAGCTTTCTGGTCATGTTTTTCATGAAGCTGTGCATCAAGGAGAAAATGGTCTTGGTGAAGCTTTACATGAGGGCAGCTTCGCACTTGGTGAAGTAACTACCATTACTGCTCAGCTAGCCTACTATTTGGAGAAAGGTTATAAAGGTCCAAAAAGTTATGGTACCTCACGCTTAAAACAGGGACTAAAGAAGATTAGAGCTGGTGAAGATTCACCCATTGATCATGAAATAGCTACATGTGTTTCATCTGAGTTATTGCTTAAACACCTAAAGGGAGTCTATTCGGATATTTCAGATGGTACAGAACATATGAATGCTCTTGATGCTTGTGAAACTATTGTTTTTCGGATTCCATCAGATAAAAGAGCCGAACTGATCCCTTGCTTGAAGCGTGCAATAGCAGAATCTGCAGATGATGCAGTGTTTAAGAGAATTGTGGAACAGTTGAAATCATAGTATTGAGATATTCAAACCACCCAACCATCTCTCTCCACAAAGAGTTTGCGTTGAGACCCTCCCGGCCCACCACACTTCGCTCTCCTGCGGAGAGCTTCGCGTGGCGCGCCACCCTTCTAATGAAACAGTATAAGAAGTGTGCCCCGCGTAGCGCAGAGCGCGAAGTGGGGCTATACTAGTCTGCCTATGTATTTTGTATATATTCTTAAACTGAAAAACGGGCAGCACTATATTGGATTTACGAGAGATTTGAAGAAGAGACTTGTTAGACACAAGAATCACTCATCTCCCACAACAAGTCGAATTGAGCCGATAGAGTTGCTTTTCTATTCTGCCTTCAAGACTAAAGAGAAAGCATTGGTCTTTGAAAGATACCTGAAGTCATCTTCTGGGTGCGCATTTCGCAAGAAAAGATTGATATAGCGAAAGCAAGCTTCCGCTTCGCGGATAATTATATTTTTGGCTACAATCAATATTGTGAAGAGGAAGAAAGTGATTCAACAACTGGCAGATTATATTTGTTCTCAGACACTATCTCATCCAGTACGTGTTGGCATAGATGGTGTGGATGGGGCAGGAAAGACGTACCTTGCAGATGAGCTTGCTGATGCGATCTCTGATCGCAACGTCATAAGAGCTTCGATTGACGGTTTTCATCATCCAAAAGAGCATCGATACCAAAAAGGTCGACTTTCTGCAGAAGGGTACTATAAGGATTCGTTTAACAATCAGGCGCTTATTGATTCTCTCTTAGAACCACTGGGACCATCAGGGAATTTGGAGTACAGAAAAGCAGTATTTGATTATCGCACCGATAGCATCGTGGATGCTCCGTTAGAACAGGCAAAATCTAATGATGTCCTCATTGTTGATGGAGTATTCCTTTTTCGTCCGGAACTACAGGACTATTGGGATATCAAGATCTTTGTTGATGTTCCGTTTGAGGTAACTATACCTCGAGCTATTGAGAGATACGCCGACGGTGATGAAGAAGAAACAAGAAAACATTACAGAGAGCGCTACGTGCCTGGTCAGGAGATCTATTTCAGAGAGTCTTTCCCAAAGGAAAAAGCTGATATTGTGATTGAAAATGAGGATTTCGGTAATCCTAATCTTACTATGCAGGAGTAACTAGTGCACTGAACCAAATTATCATCTAGTTCCACAAAGAGTTTGCGCTGCAAACCTTAAGGCCCACCATTCTTTACTTTGCGCCTCTTTCGTCGTACCCATCCAAACCCAGCAGCAATACCTCCAGCTGCTACTGCAACAGCAGCAGGCCCAGTATCTCCTGCAGGTCCTTGGGTTTGAATCAGCGGTTGCAGTTGTGCATATGGGAGCTGATACGGAAGAGGTTGATAGGTCGGATACTGAGGGAAGGGGAGTTGAGGGATAGGCTGAGGAATCACCTCAGGCACTGCTTCAAATTCTATTTCTAAAGCGACTTCCGTTTCTTCTTTTATGCAGAACCTATCACAGCCGTCATTGCTGATGCGGTTTCCATCATCACAGGTTTCTGTGCTATCTACGACTTCATCTCCACAACGAGACAGGGTGCAATTAGGACGACAGGTTGCATCTGGATATGCAGAATTTTTTGCACCGTCATCACACTCTTCACTGTCATCTATAAATCCATTTCCACAAAATTCTGAGTGGAACAGGCAGTCTGTACCACAGCTATATTCGAGAGATGGGTCGTGGAGATTGCGTTCGCATTTTTCTCCAAGTAACTTTTGAATAATTCCATCTCCACATATTCCTACTTCAAGAAGACAGGTGGCACTACAGCCGTCGTTATCGCGAGCGTTTGAGTCATCACACTCTTCCGGAGGTTCTAATGCTCCGTTTCCACAGAGGGATGCGGCAGAAACAAGTTTGAGATTGAGACCTATGACACAGTTGGCACTACAGCCGTCATTATCATGTCTATTCCCATCGTCACACTCTTCCGGAGGTTCTAGTGCTCCGTTTCCACAGACTGGAATAGCTTTGAGATCCTCAAATATACACTGCGCACTACATCCATCGTTATCGCGTAGGTTTCCATCATCACATTCTTCTTTGAATGCAAAATCGGTAACACCGTCTCCACATCCTGGGAAAGAACAGTTGGTACGACAAGCATTGGGCTCGGTATCGCTATTCTTTTCTCCGAGATCGCATTCCTCATTTTTATGAATGATGGCATCACCACAGAACATCTGTTTACAGAGGCATGTCTTCCTGTCGCACTTCATAGAAGTATCTGCGCATGGCCTGTCACGTTCACATTCTTCTTGGTCTGGGTCAAAGGACCCATCTCCGCATTCTGCTTCAAATGTAAACAGATTAAGTGAGGAGCTCTGAGAGGAAACGAGTGCAACAATTGTTTGAGAGGTAGAACTTGAAGAGCCTATTGTGGATGGGGCAGGTGGGAGTGTAGGAGTAGAGAACTCAGAAGATGCTGCAACTATGACAGTAGGTACGCTGCTTGCACTACTGGAAGAGTCATCATCTCCGTCATCATCTCCGTCATCCCCACCTGTTCCGCTAGTGTCACCTTCGTCATCATCAGGTGTTGAGTCAGAGCACTCATTTCCGGATTGTGCTGGGCAGGCAAGTTCGCCATCTCCTACACAGTCCATTGGGCAGCTGTATTCATTCTCTAGGAAATCACAGACGAAGTTGAAATTACATCCTCCATCTTCACAGATACAGACACACATATCAGGACCGTTCTCTTGGCATCCCCATTCACAATGGACATAGCCGACTTCACCAATATTTCCACAGCTACTATCACATTGTGTTCTAAAGTTTGGCAGGAAGCTTCGTGGAATCTGTACTCCTTCTGCACCAATGTCCACAGGGCTTTGTTCTTCTATACATCCACACTGCGATCCCTTATCAGAAGCAAAACCATTGAATGGGCAGCATTCATCTGTTGTGGGGACCGTACCGTTATTGCACGTCTCTGAACAGTCGGTAATAAACTGCGGCATTTCGTCGTTATCGACACCGCCAGTGGTCGAGCACATTGAACACGCCCCCTCCTCTTGGTCGAATGAAAGCAGAAGAACAAGATCTTGGAAATCTGCAGAAGCACCGCCAAGTGAATCAATCTCCCCAAGGAGCACCGTATCGAATTCACCAATATCTATGTTTCCCGAACTGTTGAGGACACTCTGAAGGAATGATGAGAGATCTTGTTGGTCATCAAACGCATCATAGTCTGGAGGAATATCTCCATCACGCAGTACTTCTATATGACCGGTTCCATCGTTACTGGTAAATGTTTCATTTACCGTCGTACCAAAGCGTCCGTTGATGCGAATAAGGATTTCTTGGTTGATTGTAATATTCTCGATGGATTGAGATTCTCCACCACTAATTTCTGAGCCACCAAAGAGTGGACTCCACGCGCTACCACCGTTTGTGCTTACTTGTGCAAATACTTCCATGTCTGGGCCTCCTGCACCATAAGTAATCTCTGAACCTAGTGCCTCAATAGTGAATGAGACATTTCCAGTTGCTCGTACTGTTCCGTCTCCATCGATGACGAAGCGGTCTTCGCATACCCCTTCTGTGCGGCCGTTATTTGGTGCGGGCGCTGCTGGCGGCACTCCACCACCACCACCTC
>PVBE010062493.1_pt1 | contig 11600 bp, 11 predicted proteins | sample 1631181 | NCBI WGS metagenome assembly PVBE01 (sample SAMN08397723, study PRJNA350692) | Marine metagenome, whole genome shotgun sequencing project. | isolation source: water | place: Pacific Ocean | collected 2012-04 | reverse complement strand
TCACCGGCGTTACACACAAACTTTGCCGCACCGTTCGACGAGTCGGTCGAGCGGCGGATCATCGGCAAGGTGCATCAGTTAAACAAGCAGCTCGGCGGTAAGAAGACTGATTAGGCTGTGCGATGTCACCTGAACCATCCCTCATCCATGCTAATCGTTCGCCAGTGTTTTCTCCGGTAGTGCCTTCAAGACGCGGCCGACGGCTTCGTTCAAATAGGGATAAAATCCACCTGGGCTTGGTCCCATTCGCACCACGACCACGTCGCGGGACGGAATAACCAGCGTGACTTGTCCCATGAAGCCGGCCGACCAGTAGGCGTCTTTCGGGACCTGGTTCATCGTCGAAGGCCGGTTGAGCCAAAAGAGCCCGCCGTATTTTTCTGTTGGCTCGGCGGGAGCGGGGGTAGAAATGAACTCCGTCCAGCCTTCGGGCAGAATTCGCTCGCCCTGCCAGACGCCGTCCCAAAGGTGCAGGAGACCGAAACGGACCCAATCGCGTGCCGAACCGTAGTCATATCCCGACATGATAAAGTTGCCCCAGGCGTCGGTCTCCAGCACAAAGTTGCGGCAGCCGATGCGGTCGAACAATGCCCGCTGAGGGAAAGTCAAATACTCCTCACCCTGCGTCTCGACGGTGTCGCGAATGATCTTCCCGAGCGTCAACGGATCGCTGTTGAGGTAGCTCCAACGCGTGTTGGGCGGTACCTTTGGCGGCTGGTTGACGGCGTGCTCGAGAACGTTGAGCGAATCGAAGTAAACGCGCATGTGTTCGTTCTTCTTTGTGAAGGCCGGTGGCCCATCCAGGCCGAGATTGATGAAATCTAGACCGCTGCTCATCTGCAAGAGGTCGCGAATTCGGATCTCGGCACGCGGATCACCCTCGGCTTGCCACTCTTTCACTGGAGCCAATTGATCGATCTTGAGAAGTCCACGTTCGACCAATACGCCGACCAACGCCGCCGTGATGCTCTTGCCTTGCGACCAACTGATTTGCGGCGTGTCCTTCGTCCAGCCTGGTGCATAGCGTTCGCCGACGATCTTGCCTCCGTACGCCACCACGAAAGCGCGGGTATTCTGTTCCCCTTGCTCCATCGCCCAATCGAGGGCAACTCCCACGGCCTCGATGACCACGCCGTCCGGAATCGGCTCGGTTGCCCCTGCGTCGCCGGAGGGCCAAGGCTGCGTGTCCGCGTCGGCAAGACCACGGGGGACCGATACCGGCTTGTAGAACACGTCCTTCGCGCCGGGTGGCAGAATCGTTGTACCTTGGTCACCGTTGTATTTGGCGGTGCGAGGGGGAACGCCGGGAGCGGTGACCGTTACCATCCGTCGCTGGTGGTCAACCTCGTAATCGAACTCGGGTTCCCAACCGAAAACCTTGAACGGCGCGAGGTCTTGCGCGACCACTTCCTCGGGTGTCCGTTTGTAGGAACGTCCCACAACCCAGAGCCCCGAGCAGATGTGGTGAGCGGCCATCGCGGCGCGGAACTCTCGACTTTCTTTGGCGACTTGGTTGGCGGATTTGCGTTCCGCCGACGCCTCGGCGACAAGAGCAAGGACGACAACAAGCAAAGTGACAATCTGCGTGACTTGTCGAGTAGGCATCAACTTGTGTCCTTCGTTAGCGAGTGTGAGTCGTGGGATAGACTTCCAGCCCGTCTCTTCGGTTACAGCGTTCGTCAGTGCTACTCGTGCTTCCTCTGCAGAAAGTGCTGAAAGAAAGCATAGATTTGAGCGTTCGATTCGTCGTTGGGCGAGTGCTTGGGACGGTTCGTCATCGCGACGCGATCGGAATAACCGAGCAACCGATTGACGGCGATGGTGTGATTCAGCGCGGCCCAGCGGCGAGGTGAGTCTTCCGAGCCGCCGGAAACGAGAAACGGACGTGGAGCCATCAGAGCGTGCAGTTCGTGCAAGTCACGACCGGCAGCGACCAGTTTCGGATAGAGCCCGCGCGCCGGGTTCTCCTTCGTGATTAAACCTCGCTTTCGCCACGGACGCGGGTGGTAGCCCAGGTACCAGGGTTCCCAGTAGTTGACACTACCTCGCGCTTCGTCGAACACGATTCCCGGGTCGGACCAGACCGCACAGGCGTACTTCTCGAACAGGCAGGAAGCGACCATCGCCCACTTTCCACCGAAGGAATGTCCGACAATGCCGATTCGCTTCGCGTCGACCTCCGGCCGGTTCGCCAGGACGTACCACGCATTGGCGGCTGCGCAGGCAAGCATCGAAAGCGGCTGGACCTGCGCGTCCTCGATGCTCGGATAATAAAGCGAATATGTTCTGGCCTCTGTTGCAGCGGTCGTCCCCAGTGAGAGAGCGACGAAGCCGCGGCGGGCAAGCTGGACGGCGAAATCCCGATCCGGCGTTTTCAGACCGATTGCCGTCTCCGGTTCGTAATAGACAGTCACGACAGCCGGCCGCGGAGTATCACCGTCCGGGATCAGCAGATAGCCGGTCGTGAGTTCGTTCGGTGTCCACTTGAAGCGAATGCGAAGCTGCTGGAAGTTTTCGCGCCGCGTGGATTCCAGGACGTCGACCTTCGGCTCGGTGATCAGCGGAGGCCAGTGCCCCAGCAGGTCCAGCCACTCTTTGAGGAGTTCGGCCCGCCGCTCCTTCCAGTCATCGGCCGAGCGGACTGGCCGGCCGTCGGCGAAGCGAAGTGGGGACCGGTAGTCTCCAAATTCATCCGCAAACTGCTTCGGTGGAGAGAAGTGGGGAGCGATTCGTTGCCACGCATCGGCAGGCGTTTCTTCCGCACATAGCGGCGTCACAAGACTGAGTGAAAATATTGCGAGACCGAGAAGGAATGCTCTGATAAATGTCGTCGTTTGCATCATTTTCTGCTTCTCAACCTCCAATGTGAAGGATCCACGTCGTCATCGATAGCGTTCCTCGAAGACTCGCACTGCCGTTTGCACCGTCAGCATGGACGTTCGGACGCGGTGTTCGAATGGCTGTCGCATGCCGGTCTCGACCGTGAAGGCGGCACCGTACTTATTCGCTCCGAAGTCGGCGAGGTTTAAGCCTTCGCCACGCTGGCTCGGATCAAGCCAGAAGACGCCGGGCTGGAGCTTTGAGAAGAACGAACCCGGCGAGTAGTCATCGGGAGCCATCTTTGCGCCGGATGCCGCGACCGCGCGGGCAGCTTCCGCAGCCATGCGGCGTTCCCAGATCTCGTCTTCGTCGGTCCGCTGACGGCGGGCGGAGAACCAGAACGCGTCCCCACCGTATTCGTGCAGATCGAATGTCAGCCCTGGGTTGATCTCGGCCATGAGCCCGCGAGTACAACGAACCTCGACCGGCGCCCATGATGTGTCGTGAAACCTATTGAGGTGCAGGACTTCGCCGTCCGGCGTGACGACTTGCGTGTAGGCACGCTCGAACAAGCCGGAACCCGGAACGTCGTCATATCGCGACGGAAACCAAAGACGGCGACCCTTGAGCGGTTCCAGAAACTCCGCACCCTTCTCAACCTTGCGATAGAGCCCCTGGTTGGCGTAACCGTGCTCTCCGATCAGCACCAGCAGCTTGCCGTCCGCATCAAGCAACACTTCGCCCTTGTCGTGCAGTAGCTTTTCCATCTCATCCATGGACTCAATTTCGGGCTCATCGCCCAGGCTCAAGCTCAGTGCATACTTGTAGCCGTTTAATCCAATCGGGTCGCGACACGGAATCACGTAGACCTGATGTTCCGTTTCCAGCTTGCCGATTAGTTCCACAGCGGCCGCGACGCCAGCCTGTTCGGTGGAATGACTCCCCGCGCTAATGAAGATGGCCGGCTTCTTGTCCCCGCCGGCTTTGATGCCGACAATCGGCGACTTGTCCGGCGCATAGCCCAGCACGCGCGACTTGTACCCTCGTTGCTGAACAGTCTCCAGCAGGTCCGAATAACGCTTGAATGGCCGAACAGCCCGCTCTTTCACGCTCTGGTCATTCGCAGGCGACTCAGCTCGCAGTCGCTGCGGAAGTAACCATCCACCACATGCCAATCCGGCGATTCTCAGGAAACCGCGACGTGACAGCGCGTCGGCGATGCAGACTTGCTGCCGGTTGAATACCGTCACGGTTGACTTCTGATTCTTCATGGTGTGATCATTGGCAGGAGTGCGTCGGCGATCATACGATGGCCTTTGTCGTTGGGATGCATGCCATCGAGAAGAAGGTCGCTCAAGTGTTGGCCTTCGACGCCGTGGTAGTCCATGAACTGCTGGTGGAGATCGACGAGAGCGACTTCTTCCAATTCGGCCACTTCGCGCACAACGCGGACGTAGTCGGCAAGCGTTGCGTTAAATCCCAAGGGATCGGTCGCCGAGTAAGGTGAATTGTCATGATAGGGTGGGCCCGCGTAAAGCTCCTTGAGCTTCTCGGTCCAGTGCATCGGTTGCGGCGTGACCAGAATCGGCTTTGCGCCGTCGCCCTTGAGCGTCCGGACCATGGTGGTCAGATTCTTGCGATAGGATTCAATCGGAACTCGCGGCTCGGTTGCGTTTCTCCAGACGTCGACGGCCGAATCGTTGAGACCGAAGAGAACGATCACAACGTCAGGCTTCCAGGCTCGAACGTCGGATTCAAATCGTGCGATGGCATCGGTGGTGCGATTGCCTGGAACGCCCTGATTGACCACTCGGGCAGGCAAACCTTGTTTGGGCAATTCCTTACGAAGGAGATCGGCGTAGACATTTTCGACACCCGAACGCCGCGCCGTAGTCGATGTGCCGAAGGCAACCACGGTCAGATCTGGCTCGCTGGCATGTGAGTCGACTTGGGCGAGAAGATCTGCTTCGGCGATCTTCATTCGCAGGCCTCCCTGCATGGTCGTGATCCAGAACGTGCCCGGGCTGCGTTCATAGAGATAGGGATAGGACTGGCGGGCCATGTAGTAGGGTTCGCCGGGCTTGAGAGAACGTTTTGATAAAATGAGACGTTTCGTCCATGTCTTGCTGTCGTCGTCGGAAAAGGCGAGGGATAGTTCTTCGCGACTTCGGATGTCTCGCGGGTTCTCATCGGTTGGATGGTTCCAAAGCAGTGCGAGCCGACCGCTGGCCAGTCTGGCTAACTGCCCACAGCATGTGCTTGAGCGGATCTTCGATTGGGCCACGCCCTCCCACCTCTGTCCGCCGTCGGAAGAGTAGGCTTCCCAGAGCCAGCCTCTCGTCGTGCGAATCAACATGTAAAGGCGACCGTCGGTCAACTCGATGACGGTTCCCTCCATGGTTCCGCCGTGATCGCCGCTGTCTCTCGTCTCGATGTCGACAAGATTGCTGGCTTTCCATGTCTTGCCCTGATCGTCGGAGACGTAGGTCAGAGTGACGTGTCGCCAGGGGATTACCTTTTGGGCGACGAGCACGAGTCGTCCGCTCTTGAGTTGGATCAACGAGCGAATCGCCCCACACCATCTTTCCTGGATCATCAGCGGCTCGGACCATGTCTTGCCGTCGTCGGTGCTGCGGCTGACGCAGACAGGTATGACCCACTTGGCGGCCTCCGCTTCACCACCTTTGCCCCACGGACCGCCCTGGTGGCGCCCGCGTTCGTTCATCCACGCGAAGACAATGGTCCCATCACGTAACTTGAGAAGTGCCCGTTCATCGCGAGCCTCGTATTTGCCGTTGTCCTGAAACAGTGGAAAGGACTTCCACGATTGGCCCTCATCGCGGGTGATAAAGGCATTCGAGCGTCCCACTGCGAGCACGCCGCCGTCGCTGGTCGTCACGAACGGGCCTTGGTGGTCGAAGGGTAAGGCCTCGCTCTTGGAGTGCATACGGATGGTGTCGGCCGTAGCGACCGTGGTCGTGACGGCGAGAAAGGCGAGGCTCGTAGCATGGAGCACACGACATCGTGAGGAACAAGTCATAGCTGCAAGTCCTGGGGCACTGGCAAGGCGGGAGACTCAGATGCTCGATTCGCCGGCAATTCGGTAGGAAACGTCATGCATTGTCGAGCAATCGGTTGCGACAATCAAGCTGCGGACAATTATCCCATCCAGCCCAGCGCGATGGCATAGACTCCGTGCACGTACTCGCAATTTCTTCGCGAGGATCTCTGCGTGCGTGGCTTCCCGAAAACTCGTCGTTTCTGAACAGCGACATTTGAGGAACGTAATGCAACCGCGTCCTTGTCGCCGCTTCACTGGGCACATCCGAGACGGCCGTGCTACGCTACTGGAGTTCAGTACCCGTACCAAGAACCGAGTGTTCCGAACGAATTCCATCCATGGTCCGCGCGACGACCTGATTCATCCGATCCGACTGGAGGCTCCGATGTCTACGACTCATGAAATCCACCAATCCGAATGGTCTGATCCAGAGAACTGGAGCGATGGTGCCATAAAGTTCTATTTCTGCAAACGAGACAGCCGCGTCTGCGTACCTAAACAACAACCATGGCAGGGTTGAACGCTGAATATGGCCCACCGTCATGCCGGTCTCTGGCTCATCGGAATCGCCTCGATACCCTTCCTGTCTGTTGTCGTCGCTTGGGTTGTTTTCGCAAGTGTCATGGCCGCATGAAGTTTGTTGCGCTTCGGCGTTGAACTGGCTTACAGCCTGCCAACACCCTTGACGTGCTAACAATCGCCACATATTTGACGCAGTCGCGATGAGGTCCCGAATCACTCGATGCTTATACAATCGCACCCTGTCCACGCAGTGTCGAACGCAGTAACTCTGTGTCGAGTTCCCGCGGCGTGACGCCTTGTTTGATCGAGAGAGCTGCTGCGGTGCCAGCTGCTTGACCGGTTGCGTAACAAGGGGGGATCACTCTGGCCGAAGCGGCCCCTTCGTGATCAGCCGATATCGGCCTGCCAGCTACCAATAAGTTGTCGACCTGACGTGGTACAAGACAACGGTACGGAATCTCGTAGTGCTCGGAACGTATCCCCTCCAACCGACCGCGTGGGCCTTGTGGATCATGAATGTCGATGGGGTACGAGCACCGGGCAATCGCATCGTCGAACCTGCGTCCTTCGAGAACGTCCTGGCCACTGAGTACATAGTCACCCAGAATGTGTCGTGTCTCACGGACACCGACCTGACTCGCGGTTGCAATCAATTGTGCGTTTTCTAGGCCGGGGCAATGCGATCGAAAAAACCGAATCAGCTCCCATGCCTGTCGTCGACTCTCAATCTCGGCGCGAGACAAATCATCAGGGTTTGTTCCGTCGATATTCTGGACTCGAGTTGTGTTGACTCGCCATTGACCGGGAATCGGTTCGCGATAGAGATTCAAGAACTCCCGTTCCAATGTCCATTCTCCTCGAGATCTGGCTTGCTTCACGATGCACTCAAACAGCCGCTCTCCTGGGTGTAGGACCTCGTGTTCTCGCATCCAGGCCACAACCTGTTCGTCATCCACATTACCGATGGTTAAGAACAGCGTTACCGGCATCATTTTGCCGTCTTCACGCCGGCCAACTTCAAATGGTGTATCGGCTTTGACCGCAATATCACCATCACCTGAAGTGTCAACAACGACTTTTGGCTGGAGCAGACCGAGCCCGGCCTTGTCGAGAATGACGATACCGGTAATCCGTTCGCCCTGCATCACGACGTCCACAAACGACGTGTGAAATCGTATTTGTGCACCGGCGGCACTGACCATTTCCAGTGTGGCCATTTTTAGCGATTCCACGTGAAATGGCGTCACGTTGGCGTGGCCTAGCTTGATGAACGACGACCAAGCGGAACCGGACTCGGTCGTCGATGGATCCACAGCACCGCCCATCGCGACCATTCGGTCGATAACCTCCTGAAAGAGGCCAGCAACCAGCTGCCGCTTACCGTCTGCGGTATAGGACGTCATGAAAGGCCCGACCATACCAGCCGTGGAAGTGCCTCCCAGAAAGCCATATCGCTCGACAAGTACCGTCGACGCACCATTCCGGGCAGCGGCAGATGCTGCCGCTGTCCCAGCTGATCCACCTCCGACCACAGCGACGTCCACGGTAGCACGCAGAGGAATGTTCCACGTGCGACTGATTGCTTCGGGAATGTCTGGCATGTGTATCAAGCCTTCTGGAGTTCTCGATTTCAATGACACAGCCGCGTTTATTGTCACCAGCGACCGCTTGATCGTGACAACCGAGGCGGCTCTCGACCTCGGGGCGGGGAGCGATTACGTTCAAGAGTCTGTGGCATGACCGATTCTACTCAACGCAACTGGAGCTGCGATCCGTGATACAACGATTCTTGACCACTTGTGCGTTGGCTGTCGCCTTAGCGGGATGTTCCCAAGACGCCACGGTCCCCTCAGTTCCAGCCGCGAAACCATCAATCGCCGATCGTAATTCCGTTGAAAGCAGCACCAACACGGACGACCCCGTAACCCTCGAAGTTTACACCGACTTCATCTGACCCTGGTGCTACCTCAGTACCGGGCGTACTGACCGGCTTCGGCGTGAATACAACCTTCGTATCCGCTATCACTTCTTCCCCCTGCAACCGGATCTACCAGCGAAAGGCAAAACACTGGAAGAGCTGTTTGCCGGCAGGAACATCGACATCGAAAAGTCGCAAGCCGAGATGGCTGAGCGAATGGCGGGCGAGGGTCTGCCGTTCGGGGAACGCACGAGAGTCTACAACAGCCGACTGGCCCAAGAGTTGGCTAAGTGGGCCGAAACGCAAACGAACGACAAGGGCTTGATGCGGGGTATCTACGAGGCGTACTTCGTCGACCACCGGAACATCAGCGACATCGATGTACTGCTGGACGTTGTCGGGAAGTGCGGTCTTCCCATGGATGAAGCGCGAGAGGTATTGGAGTCCCGTTCGTTCCGCGACGCCGTCGATCGCGACTGGGCCGATTACCTGCGAAGAGTCCCAATTTGAACGCCCATCTCGAAAGGTTCATGAGAAGCATCAAATCAGAGTGTTTGAATCATATGATCTTCTTCGGCGAGAACTCCTTGCGACGCGCTGTTCGCGATTATCTTTCGCATTATCACACCGAGCGAAATCACCAGGGCCTCGTAAACAAGATCGTCGATCTTGGAGACGAAGTCGGTCAGATCGCGGGCAAGATTGAATGTCGCGAACGGCTGGGCGGGATGTTGCGGTACTACTATCGCGACGCGGCGTAGTCGTCAAACCCGGGCAACCACCAATACTCGCGGCGCAACCGATGTGCGCTCACCACGTCTCAAATGCTGACGAATGCCTAATTCGATCGCTTCGCGCCCGAACTGGCCATCATCTCGGCTGAAATCTCGCCACCAGATGAGTGCTAAAACCAAGTTTTCAAAAAACAAACTGCTCGGTCGAGTTTTTTCACCACACGGGTTCGAAATGACGAAATATTGTTTTCGGAATCGTGGGTTTGTTTGCCTGCGTTACCCGGTTTCGTCGACGGATAGTGTCATGCGATAGTTTATGAATTCGACGCCACGACATTCGACCCTTTGCTCGCGGACATTCGCGAATCCTGAAGCCTCGAAAAACGGCTTGGCGGTTACGCTCGCGTCTGTGAAGATTTCAGCAATTCCGGATTCGCTCGCATCTGATTTCAATCTTGCAAGTAAAGTCATCGCAATCCCTTGCCGTTGGTGTTGAGCCGAAACATATAGCCGATCCAAGTAGCCCTGCTTAGTCATATCAGCGAATCCAACAATGTTGTCGTTGAGCATTGCTACGTACGCAAATCGACCGGCAAATCGATTATGCCATTCCTCAACACCGATCCCATCGGACGCCCAAGCGTCAACCTGGATCGGATTGTAGTCTGTTGAATTGATTTCACGGATCGTGTCCCGAAACAGATCGAGCAAACCGGCCGCGTCAGTCGATTTGTAGGAACGGAGTGTCAGCATTTCACCTTGAGCCGACGAACGAGGTGTTCACCCTATCGCGACGGTGGACTTCATTCTAGTTTGCTCCGGATCGCAATTCCGGTGCGGCAAGGATTCGCGCCCATCTTACCCGCCTCCGCCGCCCCATACCAAGTTGGCCAGCGGGAGGCGATTGGACCGTGTCTTGACACCATCTGGTCATCCTAAACGCGTCGCAGCCGGGGCAACAGTTGTCGTGCGCGATGGCCGCTTTGGCCAGCTTCCCGACGAGATGGGAAGCTACAATTCACGTTCGCAAACAATATCCAAATGCACTTCTCGCATTGGAAGCCAGAAATCGTTCTTCAAACCTGGATCGTTGGACCGGACGACGTTTAGACTCACTTGCAATGTCTTTAACGCCGTATCCAATTGGCTTTTCGTGCACCCCAATGCAGACATCGCTTCTTTGCGAAGTGGTCCCGTGAAGGACGGTTTCAAACGAATCATTTCAAACACTTTTTGGGCAAGCGAATCCAGTTCATCAACTCGTCGAAATGCTTCTGGATAGTGCGTGCTGCGGAAGTGCTGCATCTCCATCAAGACAGCATCACCACCTTGTACCTTGCCGTAGAACACGGAGTCCGGGTAAGTCTGCGGAATTCTGGTCTTCCAGTCCCAAACTGCGACAACCTTTGGACTCCATCCTCCCTCTTTGGGTTTCTCTTCCGAAAGCCCCGTGTTGTCCCACAAAGACGCGTAGCGCGATTTCTTGCTCCCAAACACAGTGCACACTTCTTGATCCAGCACGAATTGGTACGCTTCTTCGAATGTTCTGATCATTAGCAGTGTGTCCGTTGCGATGGGCGCTCAGAAACGAGTGTCGTCATTTCCGCTTGAGATTGCGATGCCACCGATGGCGAGTTGATCCACGGGCCGCCAGTCCGTTAAACACCGTTGGCCAGCTAGATTGGGACAGGGGGCGGAGCTTGTGGGCGTCGGGCGAACGTTGGCAAGTTGGCCAGCGGGTTTCGCTTCGGCTCGAAGACTCGCGAAGTCAAGTCCTTGATTGTTATGTCTCCGTGGGCGTCAGTCCTCGGAGATGAATTGCCATGAATTGTCCAACTGAGTGTGCGACCATAGGTTGAATGGCAGATCATCCGGTCCGGTTTGAACGAATCCGGTTGACCCTGTTGTGTTCGTCCAAAGGCACACGATACCGTTATGGTACATCTCAGCCTTGCGAATGCGAAAGAGTCCGATCGAGCACGGAGTATTGGGTGGCTCACCGGCGCGAACCTGTGCCGCGACACGGTCGAAAGATGGCCGAGATAGAACATATGCAGCCTGCAACGGCCAATTCGACGTTGCGACGGACAGCAGGATTGCGAGTGTCGTAATTCCAGCAAACAAGTGACGTAGCGACCGAACGCAGAGTACGCTGACAAAAGTGCAGAGACCCAGCAACGTGCAGGTCAAAGCGAGCGAGATCGGTTCGAGTGGCCACAATGACGCGAGTATTGCGACAAACGCCGGCGCAACGAATGCGACGAGCAAGTAACGGCGTCTTCGTCTTGTTGTTGGGGTAGACATAACCAATTGCCAGCTATCCGGCTGTTTTGAGACGTGACAGCCGATGTTTTAAAGAACTTTCGTTGGCCATCTTAGACGACCCCGCCGCCCCATGCCAAGTTGGGCAGCGGGGGTGATTGGACTGGCGATTCCTGCGGCTTCATTCACATGCCGTGGTGGCGTTGCAGCAGTTCGTCATAGCGATGGTCGCCGCGAATACAGTCGGCAAAATAATTCACGATCCACTCGTTAAACGTCTCAG
>PVBE012316916.1_pt1 | contig 11601 bp, 8 predicted proteins | sample 1631181 | NCBI WGS metagenome assembly PVBE01 (sample SAMN08397723, study PRJNA350692) | Marine metagenome, whole genome shotgun sequencing project. | isolation source: water | place: Pacific Ocean | collected 2012-04 | reverse complement strand
TTTTTTAGATATGTACTAGAACCTAAATAGTGGCTCTTAAGTCTTGTGAGAATACTTACTTCTTTTTCTGTTTTAAAGAACGTCGTAAGTGACATAAGTCGAATAGAGTTTGTCTTTCCTAGAAAAACACAACAGGCTCGAGTAGATTTTTGGGAAAAAGAGTGCAATGCTCATCCAACTTCTTCTGCTTGCATTACTTATGACTGAAATCCTTAGTTATTAGTTAAGTCTAACCGAACGTTTGCTGTTTGAAGAAAATATCTATTTAGGTTGAATACTAGTCCCTACAAACGGACATTCCGTACTAAATCCTTGCAAAAAGAAAGAGGCCTTAGGCCTCTTTCTTTTACCGATTCAGTTATGAACAAATATCTAATGAACAACAATTAATCAGTGAGAAAGAAATATTGGAAGCTTTTGGCGAGCAGCACCTGGGGCCAATTTGCTAGTTGTAGGGCTTAATCTCCTTTAAGGGCACCTAAACGATGCAGTAAGAGTGTCGACTGAATTGACGCACCTAAATCATTGATCCTTGTCGCTTCAGACGAAAGCCCACTTTTCAATTGAGACTGTTGGAGCAGGAGCCAGACGTCAGTCTGCTTCTAACAAATGCTCAGGTGGAGTATCTACCGTCATAAGGCGCCTCTGAGTTCGATATAGTCATCATTACTGTATTGTGCATTCAACGCAATCAGCCTTAATGCCCATTGCATTTTGCTTCTAAAAGGTCAAAAATAAAAGATTGCTGCTTTTTAATTGCTCCTAAAAGGATATTCACTTAAGGACAGGGTCCGGCAAACAACTAAAGCAAATATATAAACTTCACAAGTCAGTCATATAAATCTTTTGCCCTAAGAAGAAACTGAATCTTAGAATCAGAACAGGCAAGCTATTAGACTAAGAAAATCCTCATATTCTGCTGGCAGCAGATATCTTCTAATTAAGCAATTGGAAGATTAGTAACATTGTCACATGAGTCTAGAGCAATCCAATCCAGAAAAGATTGTCCCATCTGTCTTGGACGATGCAAAAGTCTTAATAATTAGGCTGCCATGTAATCCAATATTTCCTATTGGTCCAATCTATTTAGCTGATCATCTGCACAAATGCTTCCCACAATTACCTATAAAGATCCTTGATCTTGCAGCACTGCCTGTGATTGATGTGGAAAGAGTTTTGATATCTCATATCAAGATTTTCCAGCCTTCATTATTGGTTTTTTCCTGGAGGGATATCCAAATATATGCTCCAGTTGATGGCCGCGGAGGCAACCCACTACAACATTCTTTTGAAGCTTTTTATGCAAAAAACCCATTAAGGAAACTCCGAGGAGCATTTGGTGGCATTCGATTAATGAAAAGTCATTACGGTGAACTATGGAGAAATCAACATTTAATTAAAAAAGGGCTGAAACAAGCAAAAATTTATAAAAAAGATGCTCAGGTCTTAATTGGAGGAGGAGCAGTCAGTGTTTTTTACGAACAACTTGGGAGGTCTCTGCCAAAAGGAACAATAATTTCAATCGGCGAAGGAGAACCATTGTTAGAAAAATTACTGTTAGGTCACTCTATAGATCAAGAAAGGTGTTTTGTAGTTGGTCAAACCCCTAGAAGCGGACTAATACATGAGCAACCTACAAGCTCCATTAAAACGGCATGCGATTACCAATATATTGCTTCAATCTGGCCACAATTCCATTGGTATCTTGAAGGAGGGGATTTCTATATCGGAGTTCAAACAAAGCGTGGGTGCCCGCATAATTGTTGTTATTGCGTTTACACAGTTGTTGAAGGCAAGAAAGTGAGGGTCAATCCTGTAGAAGAAGTCATTAAAGAAATTAGGCAGTTATACCAACTAGGGGTCCGCAATATCTGGTTCACTGATGCTCAATTCATTCCAGCACGACGCTATATAGAAGATGCCAAAGAACTTCTCAGAGCAATTCATAGAGAGGGAATGGTTAACATGCACTGGGCTGCATATATTCGAGCAGATAATCTCGATGCAGAATTAGCATCCTTAATGGTCCAAACAGGAATGAGCTATTTTGAGATAGGTATCACCTCAGGTTCCCAAGAATTAGTAAGGAAAATGAGGATGGGATATAACTTAAGAACAGTTTTGGAAAATTGTCAGTTGCTTGCAGATGCAGGTTTTCAAGACAATGTCTCTGTAAATTACTCATTCAATGTTATCGATGAAAGACCAGATACTATTCGTCAAACTATTGCTTATCATCGGAAATTAGAAAAGATTTTTGGCGCAGAAAAAGTTGAACCAGCTATTTTCTTCATAGGACTTCAACCACATACCCATTTAGAGCAATACGGATTTGATCAAGGTCTAATTAAACCGGGATATAACCCAATGAGTATGATGCCATGGACAGCTCGAAAACTTCTTTGGAACCCTGAGCCAATGGGGCAAACATTCGGGAGAATTTGCTTAGAAGCATTTGACTCTTGTCCCAATGACTTTGGACGTACTGTAATGGACTTACTAGAAAGAGATTATGGAGCAGCATCTTTAAATGAAGCTTTACGTTCTCCATTAAAAGGACGACCTGCTATGGCAAAAGCTTTCCAATAATTAACAAGAATCACACTTAAGCCAAGGATTCCTATAAGGCTACCAATAGGGTTGGGAGATAAGTTTCCTGGACCTATAAGGATAGTAGGTATCTCTGAAGATATATCTAGAAAAACGAAATTAGCAAGGAACCAGCTCCCGACTAAGCCTCCATGTATACCTATACAACCAATTAATGAGCCATGATCGATAATTCTTCTTAACGCAAGCACGAGTCCTAAAAGAAATAAACCAAAAAAAAGTAGACATAATTCCAAGAAATCCAAATTAGCTTTTTCAAGAGCCCCTACATGCGCAAAGCTAAAAATTATGGCCTGAAAAAAAGTACTCTTACGAAATCCAAAGAAGCAATTCAATTCATTCCATAACCATCCACGAAAAATTAATTCTTCTGCAACTCCAACACCAATACCTAGACAAATTCCATTCACTATAGTTGCCAAACTAAATTCCCCTCTCCACTCAACCCATTGACCCAGGAAGAGTGGGATCAATACAAAGCAAACTAAACACGCGGCCAAAAAGCAAGTTTTAAAGAAAATTTGTGCTGCAGAGTTACTTGAAAATCTATTCAAGCCTAAAGAAATGAAAGGGTTCCCTTGTCTCCATCTATACTTTGCCCAACTAGGTAGAGCTACTAGAAATAAAATAAAAGTAAGAACAGTGCCTAATAATGAAAGGCTGTGCAAAGCAATTTCATAAGGAAGTAAAAGTAAAGGTTGGACAATTAACCAACCCAATAAATACAAGATTGGAATAAAAGAAACTGTGGGAACCCAACTACATCGCTGGAGAAGCCATTTCTTCCACAAAACTACAATCAATGTCTTCAGCTTTCTTTTTCAATAGTACTTGTAAGGCCTTTACTTCTAAGAGATTCAGAATAAAATTCAGCAGGTTCAATATCGCAAGTAATCACTAGTCCTATCCCAGTATTATGTGTTTCCAGCATGATTGATATAGCATCTTGATCACTTAATTGAGGAACTACCTGACGTAAGGTTTTGACGACATAATCCATTGAATTCACAGGATCATTATGTAGCAAGACTTTATACCGAGGAGATATCTTCCTCTCACGTTGAGTTTGCTTGTCAAGAACTGCAGCACCATCAGTCATTCGACTTGAATTCTCCACCATATTTAAAATGGCTAATTAACCAAACCGTAGTTATTTAAGAACTTTATAGCAAAATCAAAAACTAATGATCCTTTGCATAGCTTCTTCTACATTTTCCCTACTATTGAAAGCAGAAAGACGGAAATAACCCTCCCCTGCCGTTCCAAAACCACTCCCAGGCGTACCAACTACATTTGCCTTTTTCAGTAAGAAATCAAAGAATTGCCAAGAGCTTTGTCCCTTTGGGGCTTCTATCCAAACATATGGAGCATGTTCTCCCCCAAATACTGTGTAACCTGCTGATGATAATTCTTTCCTAATAATGCTTGCATTCTCCATATAAAAACTTACAAGTTTTTCTGTCTGCATTTGACCTGACAAGGAATAAACAGCTTCTGCACCTCGTTGAACGATATAACTAACTCCATTAAATTTAGTGCTTTGGCGACGATTCCACAGAGTCCATAAATCAATTTCAGTCCCGTTTGACGTCGAGCCTTGCAGTGATTTAGGAATAACTGTGTATGCGCAACGAGTTCCTGTAAAGCCAGCTTTTTTAGAGAAAGAACGGAATTCAATTGCACAATTTCTTGAACCATCTATTTCAAATATGGAATGAGGTAATAATGGATCTTGGATAAAAGCTTCATAAGCTGCATCAAATAAAATCAATGCATTATTTTGGTTCGCATAATTAACCCACTTTGCTAGATGCTCTTTACTTGCGACAGCTCCTGTTGGATTATTAGGAAAGCACAAGTAAATTAGATCAACTGGTTCCAAAGGAAGCTCTGCTTCAAAACCATTTTCTGAATTTAAAGGTATATAAGATAATCCTTCATATTGTCCTGCTTGATCTGCATCCCCAGTTCTACCAGACATCACATTACTATCTACATAAACTGGATATACCGGATCAGTTACCGCAATTTGATTATCTTCCCCCAGGATGTCAAGAATATTACTGCTATCACACTTTGAACCATCGGAAACAAAAATCTCATCAGCGGAAATTTGGCAGCCTCTAGCCTGAAAGTCATTTTTAGCAATTGCCTCTCTAAGCCATGGGTAACCTTGTTCAGGACCATACCCATGGAATCCTGAACTGTTTCCCATCTCATCAACAGCATCTTTCATTGCTTGGCAGCAAGCTTGGGGTAAAGGCTCCGTAACATCCCCAATACCCAAACGAATCAAACTTGCTTGAGGGTTGGCCTCAGAAAAAGCATTTACCCTTCTCGAAATCTCCGGGAAAAGGTAACCGGCTTTAAGCTTGAGATAATTTCTGTTGATCTGAACCACGAAAAGAATCTATTTAATCCATGTATATACTGCCTGGAAAAGGTACCTATGTGGGCAAAAACTGCATACGATATAAAAAGAAAAATGTTTTTTTACTGTGTCGGGTGAAATAAACTCTAGTGCAGAACAAAGCAATTTCTGCAAGCCGATCAACTTTCACCAATTGGTGGATATTGATATTCACAAGCCTGCCCAGTATATGGGACATGAGCTTGGAAGGAAGCCGTTTGATTGGAACTCAAAAAAAGTACGTTGGGTTCTGAGTTATCCTGAACTATATGAAGTGGGGGCAAGTAATCTTGGTCACATCATTTTATATTCAATTCTCAATACTATCCCCGATCAACTATGCGATAGAGCCTATCTTCCTGGAGCCGATTTAGCAAAACGTCTTAGAGAACAATCGATAGGGTTATTTGGAGTTGAGTCTAGACGTGAATTAAAGAATTTCGATCTCGTAGGCTTTAGTCTTAGCTATGAGTTAGGGGCAACAAATATTCTAGAAATGCTGGATCTAGCACAAATAGATATTTACGCAAAAAATCGGGCCGATTTATCTCTTGATGATCCACAATCTGTACCTTTAATCTTTGCAGGCGGACCAACTGCAACTAGCAATCCTGAACCATATGTAGATTTCTTTGATTTCATTGCACTAGGAGATGGGGAAGAGTTACTTCCAGAAATAGGTCTCATCATTTCTAAAACAAAAAAATTAAAACTCACAAGGTCTCAGACACTAATGAGTCTTGCTGAGATCCCTGGAGTATATGTTCCTTCTTTCTACAAAACATCAAAAGATTTCTTATCCGTAAAAGCCTCCACCTCACTTGCTCCTACAAGGGTTATTAGACGTGTAGCCACTCCAATGCCTTATTATTCAATGGGGTTAGTGCCCAATGTTGAGACCATCCACGATCGACTAACAATTGAGATAAGAAGAGGTTGTACTAGAGGGTGCCGTTTTTGTCAACCAGGCATGCTTACTCGACCAGCTAGAGATGTCGCTCCAGATGAAGTTGTAGATGCAGTTGAAACTGGCATGAAAAAAACAGGTTATAGTGATTTCTCTCTACTCTCGTTAAGTTGTAGTGACTACCTATCACTACCAGAGGTTGGGGTAAGGCTTCGCAATAAATTAAATGAAAAGAACATAACCTTACAACTACCTAGTCAAAGGATCGATAGATTTGACGATGATATAGCCCACATCCTTGGTGGAAGCCGTAAAGCAGGGTTGACCTTTGCACCAGAAGCAGGGAGTCAGCGTCTCCGAGACATAGTCAATAAAGGTCTTACAAATGCTGACCTGCTTCGTGGGATACGCAAAGCAATGGAAAATAAATTCACCAAAGTGAAGCTATACTTCATGATTGGTCTTCCTGGAGAAGAGTGTGAAGATATCCGAGCCATTGCAAAGACCTGCAAATGGCTGCAAGATGAGTGCAGAGATCTAGGTAGATTAAAATTAAATCTCACAATAAGTAATTTCACTCCCAAGCCTCATACGCCATTCCAATGGCACAGTGTCTCAACAAAAGAGTTATTACGAAGGCAACAACTTCTCAAAGAGGAATTCTTTACTCTAAAAATTAGGAATATAAAAATTAATTTTACTGATGTCAGAATTTCTGCCATAGAGGACTTCTTGGGCAGAGGCGATCGTCGCTTAGCTTCGGTAATTGAAGCAGCATGGCGAAGTGGAGCTGGAATGGATGCCTGGTTTGAATCTCAAGATCGGGCATATAACGCATGGGGGAAAGCAATTGCAAGTGCTGGTCTAAGTAGCCAACTTAGGGAATTAGAAATAGGCAATTGGGGTTCCGCTCAAACTTTAGGGAAGAATGATTTAACAAACTTCTGCCGCAAGCCACTCCCTTGGGATCATATTGATACAGGCATCGATAAAACATGGCTCATGAAGGATTTAGAGAAAGCCCTGAATGCAACCATAGTGCCTGATTGTTCATTTGATCAATGCAGTGGGTGTGGTGTCTGCGGACCAGAGTTAGGTCACAATCAAATTATTCCAGCCACATCAATACCTGCTAGAGAAGAACCAAAACTTCCTCACTCAGAAAAAAAATGTCGGATACGATTGCAATTCAGCAAAACGATGCCTATGCATTTGATTAGTCACCTAGATTTAATTCGTCTACTGGAGAGAGCCTTAAGAAGAAGCGAGTTGCCCGTCAGTTATTCAGGAGGGTTCCACCCCCTCCCACGTTTACAAATTGCTCTTGCTCTACCTTTGGGTGTAGAAGGTCTTGGCGAATGGATGGACATTGATTTCTTTGAAGAGATAAACCCAGTCACCATGAAAGAAACGCTTCAACAGTACTTACCTAAAGGAATACATCTCTTACAAAGCATTAGCATCCCTATTCAAAAAGCCAAGCTTTCTAAAGAACTTGTTCAAGCAAATTGGCATTTTCAACTACAAGGGGAAAACGGTTTGAAGCTTGATTTTGAAAAATGGGAATATGCAATAAAGAAAATCGTTAATTCAAAGGAGTTGATCTGGATAGACACCGATAAAAAAGGACGTTCGCGAAAAAGGGACCTGAAACCCGAGTTAAAGAAGCTGCATGTAACTCAGAACAAAATCAAAAATAACCACTTAACTCACGAAGAAACAATATCTATCGAACTTCAGTCATTAATTTCTCCCATAGGTCAAAGTATTAAACCAATGCATATTAAGCATTTACTGACTAAGTCGTTAGGCCATTCCATAACGATTAAAGACATAAAAAGAAGTAAGCTTATTTTGAAAAAGTGCTAAAATTAAATTGGGTTAGAAGATGGCTCAGTAGAGCGCATTTAACCTAAGTTATTTTGGAAGAGACTCACCCTCGATACTCTCAAATTCCTGGGACTAATTGTCCAGGATCATCAGCAATCAAACTTCAAGAAGAGCTAATTTAATGCTTTGCATTATTCCTTCCAAAACTTAGCATTTAACTTTTATCTAACTCATAGCAGTAACACTGCCAATTGATTTAAAACCGAGCTAAAGAGCTCACACTTTCTTATATGCCCAAAAAAATTATCATCGCAGAGCAAGAGCGAATAGCAGCCTTGCTTTCCGATGGCCGAGTAGACAAATTAATCGTTGCTCAGGGTCGTTACCAAATAGGAGATATCTATCTTGGAACAATCGAAAACGTTCTTCCTGGAATAGATGCTGCCTTTGTAAACATTGGTGCAAGTGAAAAAAATGGCTTTATTCATGTAACAGATTTAGGTCCTTTAAAAATCAAACAAACTGCTGCAAGTATTACTGAATTACTAAGGCCAAGCCAAAAAGTCTTGGTCCAAGTAATGAAAGAGCCTACAGGTAATAAAGGTCCACGTTTAACAGGGAAAGTTTCTTTACCTGGCCGATATCTTGTACTTCAGCCAAATGGTCAAGGGGTAAACATTTCACGGAAAATCAATACTGAAACCGAACGAAATCGACTTAAGGCACTTGGAGTATTAATAAAACCACCGGGAACAGGGCTTTTAATTCGCTATGAAGCTGAAACTATATCTGAAGAATTAATTATTGAAGACCTGGAAAATCTTCTCAAAAAATGGGAGTTAATACAACAAGCGGCAGAACGAGTAAATCCCCCAACTCTTCTAAATAGAGATGAAGACTTTATACATAGAGTTTTGCGCGACCATGCAAACGCTAATCTGTCAGAAGTAATTGTTGAAACAAGCGAAGCAAGTGAAAGAGCCAATAAATTTCTTGAACAAAATGATACAAAAGTAACTGTCGAAGATCTCAAAGAAGGTCAAAGTTTAATAGGTCATTATAAAGTTGACGTGGCAATTTTAAATGCTCTTAAGCCTAGAGTAGATCTACCATCTGGAGGTTATATCATTATTGAGCCTACAGAGGCACTAACAGTAATTGATGTAAACTCAGGCTCTTTTACTCGCTCAGCCAATGCCCGTGAAACAGTACTTTGGACAAACTGCGAAGCCGGTATTGAGATAGCAAGACAACTAAAGCTCAGAAATATAGGAGGAGTAATAATCATAGATTTTATTGATATGGAATCACGTAGGGATCAATTACAACTTTTAGAGTATTTCACAGCTGCTTTAAATGACGATTCATCAAGGCCTCAAATCTCTCAGCTGACTGAACTAGGGTTGGTCGAAATGACTAGAAAAAGGCAGGGTCAAAACATTTATGAATTATTCAGTAAAGAATGTAATAATTGCAATGGGTTAGGTCATAACGAAAACATCCCTGGAAAAGAGCAAATCAAGCCATCAGCATTAAATGCTGGACTTATTAAAAGTGAGCCTCAAGATTTAGTTAATACAACATTGAATACCAATAACAAGATTAGATTAAATGAGCCTGTACTTGAAAGTAATGAAATCAATTCCAAAGGCAATATAAGCAAGTCAAATGAAAAAGAAAGCTATTCAGAGAAAACATCTATCAGAAAAGAACCGGAGCATATTACAGTTGAAATGAATGATGATGAGGAATTAGTTTTCAGTAATTTAGGTTTAAGCCCTGCTTTAATTTTGGATAATTTGCCTAGCAATAATAATATTTTACTTGAGGTAGTTAAGCCTACTAAAGATCATAGTAAAAAAACAGATCTTACTATTACTGACACAGAGAATGTAAATCAAAAGAGATCACAAGAATTAAATCAAGGAAGCAATAGTTCAACTACGTTTATAGAAAAAAAAGGTCATATTCAGCTCACCCATGAAGAGGAAGACAGCCCCTCTTTAGAAAAAAGACAAGAAGATAGTCCCAAAATAAATCCAGAAAATATCTCAAGAGATGAACCTAATAATATAAAAGAGACAACAAAGTCAGAACAAGAAGCTGAAGACCCTAGAAGGCGACGACGACGCTCCTCTAATGAGACAGACAACAAAAATATAACAACAGCGGCGGAGAAAGCGGCAAAAGAAACTAAATCTTCCGAGCAGGAGGAGGAAGTTGAGGATCCTAGAAGGCGAAGGAGAAGATCCTCAGCAACAAGTTAAACCATTGTTAAGTAAAGAAATAGCAGGTATAGATGAAGTCGGCAAAGGAGCTCTATTTGGTCCAGTCTTCGCTGGAGCTGTGATTTTAAATAAACAGAGTGAAAGTCTTCTAATTAAAGCCGGACTAAAAGACAGCAAGAAATTATCTGCCAAAAAAAGAGCCGCGTTAGTACCTTTAATCAAAGAAATCGCAATCAGCTGGGCTCTTGGGCAAGCTTCCGCTCGAGAAATAGATCAGTTTGGCATCCGAAAAGCTACAGAAAAAGCAATGCTCAGAGCTGTTCATCGCTTAAAGCCACAACCTTTGCTTCTTCTAATTGATGGCTGTCTCCCATTACGACTTTGGGAAGGGAAACAAAAGACATTAGTTAAGGGAGAAGATAAATCAGCAGCGATTGCAGCAGCAAGCGTATTAGCCAAGGTGAATAGAGATGCACTTATCAAACAACTTGCAAATCAGTATCCATTGTATGGCCTAGAAACAAATTCGGGATATGGAACAATTCTCCATCGCAACGCATTAATCCAAAAAGGGCCGACAGAACTTCATAGAAAAAGTTTTCTCTCAAAAATCAAATAATTTACACATCAACTTTCTATACACCATGCTGAAAAATCTCGAACCAATTGTTGGCCAACTCGTGCCTTAATACCCAACAAAATGCCATTTAGAATTGAATGGCCAGTTGATTCTAATAATTTAGGAGGTATCAATTTTAGTAAAGGTGGTTGACTCACAGTTACCCCTAAAAAAGCTTCGCCAACTAAGCCTTGTTCAGTTGCAATCAAAGTCGCATCAAGCATTAGTTCAAAATCATCAACCAATCCAAGTCCATCAAGCTCACTATCAGTTGCATGCATTTGAAGTTTATTCCCTTCACTATTGACCACAGCAATTGAGACTACTGGTTTTACTTCTAATTGGAAGACCTTAAAACTTGTGACGGTGTATCGAAAATTACCTTGACTTAAAGCAACAAGCTTTTTTGGGTCAAGCATTGCACCTACAACTCTTTCCTGTTGTAAGAGATAATCAGGAAGTCGCTCTATTTTACTTTTGACAGGTAGATTAATTTCCTGTCGAGCATTAAAAGCCAGAGACATAATTGGCAACTGACGCGACACAATCCTATCGACACTTGCACTCTTTTTTAAATAATGCCAACTCAAGTGGCCTATCTCGGACCAAAAGGGACATACGCTGAACAGGCAGCTTGTGCTTTAGCAACGCTAGAAAAGCTTTCTCAGCCAGTGTTTATGCCATATTCTGGGTTGAGATCTGTAGTTGAACATCTTGCCAATAAAGATTGTGAAGCTGCTGTAGTACCTATAGAAAATTCTGTCGAAGGGGGTGTCACCACAACATTAGATTCATTGTGGACTTATCCAGACTTATTTATTCAAAGAGCCCTAGTCCTACCAATTCGTCATGCGTTAATCAGTAGTGGTTCGATGTGCGAAATTTCAGAAGTCTTGTCGCATCCTCAGGCTCTTGCGCAATGCTCTGAATGGCTAAGAAGCAATCTCCCAAATGCCCTCCAGTTGCCTACAAACTCCACTGCTGAGGCAGTAAGAAT